>Ga0209761_1000073_pt1 | contig 48131 bp, 41 predicted proteins | sample GraSoi013_1_40cm_4_FD_185818 | JGI IMG/M metagenome (GOLD analysis project Ga0209761, IMG submission 185818) | Grasslands soil microbial communities from the Angelo Coastal Reserve, California, USA - Sample 09_25_2013_1_40cm (SPAdes) (version 2) | ecosystem: Environmental > Terrestrial > Soil >... | reverse complement strand
ATCCGGGGCACCGAGGGCAAGATCGCGGCGGTGAAGTACGCGCGAGAGCGCAAGGTGCCCTTCTTCGGAATCTGCCTGGGCCTGCAGATGGCCGCCATCGAGTTCGCCCGCAACGTCTGCGGCCTGGAGAAGGCCAACAGCCACGAGTTCGACGAGGGGACGCCGCACCCGGTGGTCTCGCTGATGGAAGAGCAGAAGCAGGTGACCGCGAAAGGCGGGACGATGCGGCTCGGCGCCTATCCCTGCACGCTCAAGCCGGGCTCGCTCGCCTCGAAGGTCTACGGCCGGCAGGAGATCAGCGAGCGGCACCGGCACCGGTACGAGATCAACAACGCCTACCGCGCGCAGCTCGAGGAGAAGGGCCTGACCGCGAGCGGGGTCAACGAGCAGCTCGGGCTCGTCGAAGTGATCGAGCTGCAGGGCCACCCCTACTTCATCGGCTGCCAGTACCACCCGGAGTTCCAGAGCAAGCCGTTCCAGGCCCACCCGCTCTTCGCCGGATTCGTCAAGGCCGGGCTCGAGCAGCGCGCACGCAAGGGCACCTCCGTGCCGCCGTCCGCGCAGACCGCGACCGCGCCGGAGATCGTGCTCGCGCCCGGCGCGCCGGTGGCCAAGGCGTGAAATTCGGCGGCGGCCAGCTGGTCGCGATCGCCGGGCCCTGCGTGATCGAGGGCGAGGAGTTCACGCTCCGGCACGCGCAGAAGGTGGCGGACGTCGCGCAGAAGCACGGGATCCCGGCCGTCTTCAAGAGCAGCTTCGACAAGGCGAATCGGACCAGCGTGAAATCGTTCCGCGGTCCGGGGCTGAAGGAAGGCCTGCGAATTCTCGCCCGGGTCAAGGCGGAGGTCGGCCTGCCCGTGCTCACCGACGTGCACGAGCCGTCCCAGTGCGCGCCGGTCGCCGAAGTGGTGGACGTCCTGCAGATCCCGGCTTTCCTCTGCCGACAGACGGATCTGCTGCTGGCCGCGGCGGCGACCGGACGCGCCGTCAACGTCAAGAAGGGACAGTTCCTCGCCCCGGAAGACATGAAGAACGCGGCGGACAAGCTGCGCGAGGGGGGATGCCGCGAGATGTTGCTCACCGAGCGGGGGGCCTCTTTCGGCTATCACACCCTGGTAGTGGACATGCGCGGGCTCGTCACCATGCGGCGGTTCGCACCGGTCTGCTTCGACGCGACCCACTCCGTGCAACAGCCCGGCTCGCAGGGCACCGCGACGGGCGGCGATCGCGCGCTCGCACCGGTGCTGGCCAGGGCGGCGGCCGCGGTCGGGATCGACGCGCTGTTCTGCGAAGTGCACGAGGACCCGGATCGGGCGCTCAGCGACGGGCCGAACTCGCTCACGTTCCCGATGTGGGACGCGCTGCTCGGCGACGTCCTCCGGATCCGCCGTGCCCTGGGCACCTGAATGGCCCGCCACCCGCCGCGCGCGCTGCTGCGGAGCATCCGGCTCGTCGTCCTCGACGTGGACGGGACCCTGACCGACGGGCGGCTCTATTACGGAAAGGAAGGCGAGGCCTTCAAGGCATTCGACGTGCGCGACGGGCATGGCCTGCGCCTGCTCAGCCTGTACGGCGGCGTGAAGCTCGCGGCGCTCACCGGGCGCCGCGCCGACCTGATCGAGCAGCGCTGCCGCGAACTTTCGATCGACCGCGTGGTGGGATCGAGCAGGGCGAAGGGAAAGGCGATCGAGCAGATCGCGGCGGATCTCGGCGTGCCGCTCCAGCAAACCGCGTACATGGGCGACGATGTCAACGATCTTCCCGCCCTGCGGAAGGTGGCCCTCTCCTGTGCCCCCCGGGATGCTGCCCCGGAGGTGGTCTCCGAAGTGCGCTGGGTTTCGCGGCGGCCTGCAGGCCACGGCGCCGTCCGCGAGCTTTGCGAGCTGCTCCTGGCCGCGAAAGTCGGCTGGCCCCCGCCCGAGGAAGAGCCGAAGCCGGCCCCACAAGGATGACCGCGCCGCTCGGCAAGCGGCTGCGCCGCGAGATCCGCGTCCGCGCGCTTCTCTTCGGGTGGCCCCTGCTGCGGGTGGTGCCGCTGGGGCTCGGCGCCGCGCTCGGATGGCTCGCCTGGTATCTCGTCCCTCGCCAGCGGCGGCTCGCGCGGGAGCACCTGCGCATCGCCTTTCCGGAAGAGGACGAAGCGGAGCGCGACCGCATCGGCCGCGCCAGCTTCGCGAACCTGGGACGGTCGGCGGTGGAGACGGCGCGGTCGCAGCGGCTGGACATCCGCACGACGGTGGACTTGGACCCCGCCGGCGAGGCCCTCCTGCGCGAAGCGCACGCCGAGGGAAAGGGCGTCGTGGTTGCGACCGCGCACATCGGAGCCTGGGAGCTCTTCGCCCGCCGCGTGGCCGCCCTCGGGATCCCTTGCGGCACCGTTGCGAAGGAGGCGCACGACCCACGCATCACCGCGCTCCTCGAGCGGAGCCGGGAGCAGGGCGGCGTGCGTGTCTTCTGGCGCGGCGCTCCGCTGTCTGCGCGCGAGATCCTGCGCTTCCTGCGCGACGAGGGAGGCATCTTCGGGATCCTGATCGACCAGGACACGCGCGTCGCCGGGCACTTCGTTCCCTTCTTCGGGCGACCTGCATTCACTCCGCGGGCCGCCGGAGACCTCGCGGCGCATCTCGGAGCCCCGCTGCTCTTCGCCTGCGCCCATCGGGTAGCAAGCGGCGTGCATCGGATGGTCGTCCGCCGGATCGAGGTTCAGCGCACGGGCGATCGCGATCGCGACTCGTTTTTGCTCACCGCGGCAGCGACGAAGGCCATCGAGGAAGAGGTCCGGAAACGCCCCGACGAGTGGGTCTGGATGCACCCGCGCTGGCGCACACAGGTGGTTGATATTTCAGAGGAAAAGTAGTTCGGGACCGAACAGAAAAACCCGCTTGAACGCCTCGACACCAGACGGGCGCGGTGATAGCCTTTCCTTGCAAATGGGAAGCCAGAACGCCAGCGCTATCTCCGGAGTCATGGCGCTCGCTCTGGCCACAGCCTGCGGGAACGCCGTAAGCCCGCAGATATCCCCCATTTCCACACCTGCGGACGCTCCTGACCTGTCCTTGCAAGGGGTGGCGCTCGCCCGGCTATCCGAGGGGCGGATCGTAGCGCGCGGAACCGCCGACCGGCTGGACTACCAGCGTGCCGGCGCGCGCCTCCAGGCGTCGCGCGGTGGCGGCGTGATCCAACCAGAGCCTGGCAGTCGCCTCGCTGCCTTGGGCTCGGTGCGCTTCGTCGCCGATCGCGTCGATGGTGAGATCGCCAATCGCAAGGGCGTCGCGTCCGGCGCGGTTCGCGTCGACGCCGAGCGCGGGGATGTGGCGCGCACCGAACGCATCTACTACGACGGCGATTTTCTCCGCAGCGACACGCGCGTGGCCGCGGCGGGGCCCGGATACCGCGTCGAAGGCAGCGGCCTGCTCGCGCGGACGGACGGAAGCGTCATCCAGCTCACGGACGGCGTCAAAGGCCAGCTGCAGATGGAGTCGCGGCCATGACGGGCGCGGTCTTGCTCCTGGCCGCGGCGGCGCTGCCTTCGGGCCCGCTCGATTTCAAGGCGCGCGACATGCGGATCGAGCCTCAGGACCGCCGGGTCGTCCTCGATGGCGACGTGCACCTGTCGAGGGATGACCTGAACGTCACTGGCGAGCATGCCGTCGCCGAGTACGCCAAGGAGCAGCGCGCTCCTCCCCGCAGACCTCGAGGCCGGAAGGAAGCGTCGGATGCCATCGTGGGCGGCCAATCGGTGGAGCGGTTCACGGTGATCGGCAACGTCCACGTGCAGCGTGGGTCGCGCACCGCGGACGGCGAGCACGGCGTGGTCGACGTCAAGGGGCAGACCCTGGTCCTGACGGGCACTGCCCAGACGCCGCCCATCGTTCGCGATGGATCGGAGACGCTGTCCGGCGAGCGCATCCTCCTGCGCCTCGACAGCGAGGACGTGGACGTCGTCCGCCCGAAGGTGGTCCTGCGGCGATCGCTCGCCGAGGAGGGCCAGCCCGTGCCGGTGAAGGTGGAAGCAGATCACCTTTTGCTGCTCCAGGCCCGGCGCCTTGCGCGCTTCACCGACGACGTGATCGTCCGGCGCGGAGATGCGGTGGTGCGCAGCCCGAGGATGGAAGCGCGCTACGACGGCGAGGGGCAGCTGACGAAGCTGGAGCTGCGCGGAGGGGTTGACGTCCGCCAGGGCGAGCGCCGCGCGACCGGCCAGAATGCCGATTACGACGCCAAGGCGCGCACCCTCGTCCTGGTCGGCGATCCGAAGCTCTACGATCAGGGCGACGTTCTCACCGGCGACCGCATCGACCTCGCGCTCGACTCCAAGGAGGTGCACGTCGAGCGCGCCCGCGGCCGGTTGCGCCCAGAGGCGCACAAGGGCGAACGAGGGGCGCCGTGACCGCGCTGCACGCCAAGGGGCTGTGCAAGAGCTTCCGCGGCCGCCGGGTCGTCGAAGAGGTGTCGTTCTCGGTCGCGACGGGCGAGGTGGTCGGCCTTCTCGGTCCGAATGGAGCGGGCAAGACCACCAGCTTCCATTGCGTGGTGGGACTGCTGGCCCCGGACGCGGGCGAGGTGCGCCTCGGCGATCGCGATCTCTCCGGGCTTCCCCTGCACGAACGCGCGCGGATGGGGATCGGCTACCTCCCGCAGGAGGCTTCGATCTTCCGCAAGCTCACCGTGCGGCAGAACTTCCTCCTGGTGCTCGAGGGGTCGGCGATGTCCCGCGAGCATCAGGAGCAGAGGGTCGACGAGCTGCTGACGGAGTTCGATCTGCTGCGCGTCGGCAACGCGCGCGGCGAGACGCTCTCGGGCGGCGAGCGGCGCCGCGCGGAGATCGCGCGCTCGCTCCTGGCCGATCCGCAGTTCATCCTCTTCGACGAGCCCTTCGCAGGCATCGATCCGATCGCGGTGCACGACCTGCAGCGGCTGATCCACAACCTGCGCGCGAAGGGGCTCGGCATCCTCATCACCGACCACGCCGTCCGCGAGACCTTGGGGATCTGCGATCGGGCGGTGCTCCTGGTGGAAGGCAGGCTGCTCGAGTCCGGCACGCCGTCGGAGATCGCCGCCTCGCAGCGTGCGCGCGCCGTGTACCTGGGCGACCGGTTCAAGCTAGAGTAACGGGGGGTGATGGGATGGCGTTGGAGCTGAAGCAGAGTCTGAGATTGTCGCAGCAGCTGGTGATGACCCCCCAGCTGCAGCAGGCGATCAAGCTCCTCCAGCTCTCGCGGCTCGAGCTGGTCGATCTGATCCGATCCGAGATGGAGCAGAACCCGCTCCTCGAGGAGCCGCAGGAGGGGGCCGAGGCCGAGCTCAACGAGGCGCCGCCCGAGCTGGTCTCGACCCTGAACCAGAGCATCGAGGCGAGCGAGCTGGCAACGCCTGCTCCGGAGGTGGCGCAGCCGGACCTCAAGGCGCGCGCGGAAGGCGACGTCAAGCGCGACGACATCGACTGGGAGCAGTATCTCGACAACTACCAGACCCAGCACACCGCGCCCTCGGGTGGCGGCTACACGTCCGAGGATCTGCCGTCGATCGAGAGCACGCTCACGCGCGCTCAGGGTCTCGCAGAACGGCTGATGGAGCAGCTGCGCATGGCCGGCCTGTCTCCCGAAGAGGAGCGGGTCGGCGCGCTGATCATCGGCAACCTGAACCGCGACGGATATCTGGTGGTGGACCCGGATGTGCAGCCCCCCGTGCCCGTGTTCGAGCCCGAGGCTGCGGCCGTCGATCCGAACAAGCCCGTGGAGGTCCCCGCGGTGGCGCCGGAAGCGCTGGAGGCGCTGCGCCGCGAGCAGGAAGCGCGCAAGCCGAAGAGCGAGTGCGATCCGCTCATCCTGCTGGCGCTGGAAGCCGGCGTCTCGGCGGCGATGGCGGAGAAGGTGCTGAAGAAGATCCAGCGCTTCGATCCGATCGGCTGCGCGGCGCGCGACCTGCGCGAGTGCCTGCTGGTCCAGGCCCGCCACTACAACAGCGAGGGCGAGGGCAGGGACGATCCGGACGCCGAGCTGCTCCCGGCGATCATCCGCAAGCATCTGAAGAACGTCGAGTCGAAGAAGTACCAGGCCATCGCCCGCGACCTGCAGGTCTCGCTGGAGGAAGTGGTGGCGGCGGTGAAGCTGCTCTCCCGCCTCGATCCAAAACCGGGCCGCAACTATTCCGGCGAGGAGGCGCAGTACATCACCCCGGACGTCTACATCCACAAGATCGGCGATCAGTACGTCACGGTCCTCAACGACGACGGGCTCTCCAAGCTGCGCATCTCGCAGCACTACCGCAACGCGCTCAAGAACGGCGCCAGCCCGCAGAGCAAGGAGTACATCCAGGAGAAGCTCCGCTCGGCGGTGTGGCTGATCCGCTCCATCCACCAGCGGCAGCGCACCATCGTCAAGGTCACCGATTCGATCATCAAGTTCCAGCGAGAGTTCCTCGACAAGGGCATCGCGTACCTCAAGCCGCTCATCCTGCGCGACGTGGCCGAGGACATCGGGATGCACGAGAGCACCGTCTCCCGGGTGACCACCAACAAGTACGTGCACACGCCGCAGGGCATCTACGAGCTGAAGTTCTTCTTCAACTCGTCGATCGCGCGCGCCAACGGCGGCGACGACATCGCCAGCGAGGCGGTCAAGAACCAGATCCGCCAGATCGTCTCCGGCGAGCCGGGCGACAAGCCGTACAGCGATCAGAGGATCGTCGAGATCCTCCGCTCGCAGAACGTCGACATCGCGCGACGCACGGTCGCGAAATACAGGGAGGTGCTCGGAATCCTGCCATCCAGCAAGCGCAAGAGGTTCTTCTGACCACGCGCCCGCCACAGGCGGGCTGGCGCGGTCATTGCTTGAGACAGTACAGCTTGGAGGTCACTCCATGCAGGTCAACATCACCTTCAGGAACATGTTCGCCACCGATGCTCTGCGGAACCACGTGCAGGACAAGCTCGCCAAGGTGGTCGACAAGTACCTGGACAAGGTGACCGAGGCCCACGTCACGCTTTCCTTGGAACGTTATCTCCACCAGGCAGACGTGAACCTGCACGCCGGCCATTTCCATGTGCGCGGGAAGGAGAAGTCGGAGGACATGTACGCGTCGATCGACATGGCGATCGACAAGATCGAAAGACAGCTGAAGAAGCACAAGGAGCGGCTGAAGAGCCACCGGCCGGCCCACATCCACCAGCCAGGCCCGGTGCGCGTCCGGTATGAAGTCTTTTCCACCAGGGAGGAGGCGTACGGCCTGGCCCCCGAGGTCATCCGCCGCGACGAGTTCCTGGCCAAGCCGATGAGCGTCGAGGAAGCCTTGATGCAGATGGACTTGCTCAACAACGACTTCCTGGTGTTCACCAGGCCCGACAGCTCGGACGTGAACGTGATCTACCGCCGCAAGGACGGCAACTACGGCCTGATTGCGCCCGGTGGCGAAAGCGTTCTCGCTCGGCAAGCCGCCTCGAAGTGAAGTAAGCTCGCCGCGATGCGCATCGCGGAGTTCCTGCGCGAGGATCTCGTCTTTCCCGACCTCGCTGCGACCAACAAGGCGGACGTGCTCGGCGAGCTGGTCGCCGGCCTCGCCCGGGCGTACCCGACGCTCTCCGCGCAGAGACTCCAGGACACGCTGCTCGAGCGGGAGAAGCTCGGGTCCACCGGCATCGGCGAAGGGGTCGCCATTCCGCACGGCAAGCTCCCCGGCCTTCCCGGTCTGCTCGCCGCGTTTGCACGAAAACGGGCCGGAGCGGACTTCGCGGCCATCGACGGGAAACCGACGTACCTCTTCTTCCTGCTCTTCGCGCCGGACAACTCCGCGGGCCTGCATCTGAAAGCCCTGGCCCGGATCTCGCGCCTGTTCAAGCAGCCGCAGTTCCGGCAGGCGATCATGAACGCCGAGGATGCGGCGGCGATCTTCCGGCTGATCGCGGAAGAGGACGCTAAATATTAGATCGCATCTCAGCGTGTACAGTCCAAGAACAATAGTCGCTAAGCCGCCTTCGGCGGCCGCGACTAGAGCACAGACGCTCCCTCTGTTACGCTCCCCTCCTCGATGGACTCGATCAAGATCGAACAGCTCCTCAAGGACCGGGACTTCGATCTCCGCCTCGAGCTCCTCGCGGGCGAGAATGGTCTCGACCGGCGCGTGGTCAGCTCGCGCATCCAGAAGCCAGGGCTGGCGCTGAGCGGCTTCACCGAGCATATCCACAAGGACCGCCTCCAGGTCTTCGGCAACACCGAGATCAGCTATCTCGCGACCCTGCGCCACGACGAGGCGCTCAAGCGCGTGCGCGACCTCTTCCGCCTGCCCATCGCGTGCCTGGTGGTCACCAAGAACCTGCCCGTGGAAGACTGGGTGAAGCGCGAGGCGAACGACGCGCGCGTCCCTCTGCTGCGCACGAGCCACCTCTCCTCCGCCTTCATCGACAACATCGAGCGGTTCCTGCAGGAGGCGCTCACCGCCAGCACCTCGGTGCACGGCGTTCTCATCGACGTGATCGGCGTCGGGGTCCTCATCCTGGGAAAGAGCGGGATCGGCAAGAGCGAGCTGGCGCTCGATCTGGTGACGCGCGGCCACCGGCTGGTCGCCGACGACATCGTCGATCTGAAGAAGAAGCAGGGCGGCTCCGTCTACGGCAGCGGATCGGAGATCATCAAGCACCACATGGAGATCCGCGGGATCGGCATCATCAACATCAAGGACCTGTTCGGCGTCTCTGCCGTGCGCGAGCGGAAGAAGGTCGAGATGGTGGTGGAACTGGTCGAGTGGGACGACAAGGTCGAGTACGACCGCCTCGGCGTCGAGGAGCAGAAGTACACCATCCTCGACATCGAGGCCCCGCTGCTGGTGATCCCGGTGCGTCCGGGACGAAACCTCACCACCATCGTCGAGGTCGCCGCCCGCAACCACCTGCTCAAGCTGCAGGGACACCACTCGGCGAAGGAGTTCCAGGAGAAGCTCTCGCGCGAGATCGCGCAGGCCACCCTGACGCGCGGGATCGGCGACGAGGTCGAGTAGTGGCCGAGGTCGCGGAGAACAATCCACCCAGGCGCGGCGCGGACACGCACCGCATCGTGCTGGTGACCGGTCTTTCCGGGGCGGGGAAGTCCACGGCGACCAAGGCCCTCGAGGACCTCGGATTCTTCTGCATCGACAACCTCCCGATCATGCTCCTGCCCAAGCTGCTCGAGCTGGTGAGCCATGGCACCAGCGACGAGGTGCAGCGCCTCGCCATCGTGGTCGACGCGCGCGAGGGGCGCTTCCTGGACTCGACGCCCGGCGCGATCGAGGAAGTGAGGCGCGAAGGCCACCAACTCGAGGTGGTCTTCTTCGACTGCGCGGACGACGTGCTCATCCGGCGCTTCTCGGAGACGCGGCGGCGGCATCCGCTCAGCCCCGACGGCAGCGTCGAGGAGGGCATCGCGGAGGAGCGGCGCATGCTCGCCCAGCTGCGCGCGCTGGCGGATCAGATCGTCGACACCTCGCGGATGAACGTGCACGAGCTGCGCGACGCGATCACGGCGAAGTTCGGCGCTCCGGGGGAGGACGACAAGCTGAACGTGACCCTGCTCAGCTTCGGGTTCCGCAACGGGATCCCGGAGGCGAGCGACCTGGTGTTCGACGTGCGCTTCCTCCCGAACCCGTACTTCGTCGAGGGGCTCAAGCCGTATCCGGGAACGGATCCGAGGGTCTCGCACTGGGTGCTGGAGCGGATGCAGACGCAGGAGTTCCTCGCCCGCCTGGAGTCGCTGCTCCAGTTCCTGATTCCCCAGTACCGGGCGGAGGGTAAGAGCTACCTGACCGTGAGCATCGGCTGCACCGGCGGCCGCCACCGCAGCGTGGTGCTCGCGGAGGAGCTGGGACGCAGGCTCACCGAGAAGCACCGCGCGAACGTGAAGGTCACCCACCGCGACGTCATGAAGTCTTGATCGGGTCCGTCGGGGGCTTGCGCTTCTTGAACTCCTCGCGGGTGATGAGGCCCTTGTCCACGCACAGCTCCGCGAGGGTGCGCAGCACCAGCGCGCCCTTTTCCATCGAGGCGCGCAGCGCATCCAGCGTCGACATATCCGCGTCGCGCAGGTCGTCGCGGGCGATGGGCCCGAGGCGCGTCAGTGGCGTGAGCAGCTCTTCCAGCGTGAACGGTGGAGCAACCCTGTCGCTCTTCGGCGGAGGAGCGTTCGCGGCCCGCAGGTCCATGTGGCCCCGCGAGGGGATGGTGGGAGGCACCTCGACGCCGAGTTGCTTGGCGATGCGGGACAGGGCGCTGCTCTCGATGTCGTCCGCCACGTTCACCACCTCGAAGGGCGTACCGTCTTCCTCGCTCCCGATCTCGATGGCAGCGAGCTTCTCGCTCTGCACGTCCTCCGCCTGGGTGCTCGCCGTCCCGGCGGCGTAGTGCGCCCGGACGGCGCGCAGGATCTCGGAGGGGCCGGCCACCGCCGGACGCACGCGCTTCTGCGTCTTGCGCCGGACGAGTTCCAGCGCTTCCGGGTCGGTGGGATCCGCCATCGCCAGCCAGAGCAGCTCGCCGCCCTCGCGCAACGCGACGGGAAGCAGGAACCCGTCGGTACAGGTGCGCGCGTCGAGCAGCGCCAGCGCGGCTGGCTCCGGAGGTGTCATCGCCAGGTCGATCCGGGGGAGCCCCAACTCGACGGAGATGGCGCGCGCCATGGTGCCCTCGGTGGCGTAGCCCATCTCCGCGACCTGCTGCACGATGTGTCCGCCCGCCTGTGAACGGCTGCGGCTCAACACCGCGTCGTGATGCCGCTCTTCGAGGAGCTCGATCTTGACGAGCAGGTCGAGAATCGACGGCACCGAGGCCTCCAGTCCGACTCTAGCCTCTTTTCCCGCAAAGCTTCGCGAAAACCGCCGGAGGGCATCGCACAACCATCCAAAGACATAGCCGCAAAGCCGCACTTCGTGCGGCTCTCTAGGCGCGCAAGACGGTCAGGTTCTCCGCCGCGCCCGTAGGCTTCCCTTCCCGCGGGCCGTGCTCGCCGACCGGGCGCGCACCCGGGTCGGGTGGCGTGAGCTGGACCAGGTACTCTCCGGTGAAACACGCGTCGCAGAAGTTGCGGGGCTCCGCCTTGGCCGCCTCGTGCATCCCGTCGCGCGAGAGATATCCGATGGAGTCCGCGGTGACGTACTTCGCGATCTCCTTCTCGGTATGCGAGGCCGCGATCAGCTCGCTGCGCACCGGGGTGTCGATCCCGTAGTAGCAGGGCCAGCGAGTGGGCGGCGCGCTGATGCGCAGGTGCACTTCGCGCGCGCCGGCATCCCGGATCATCTTCACGATCTTCCGGCTGGTGGTGCCGCGCACGATCGAGTCGTCGACCACCACCACGCGCTTTCCGCGCACCACGTCCGGCACCGGGTTGAGCTTCAGCTTCACCCCGAAGTGCCGGATGGACTGCGAGGGCTCGATGAACGTGCGCCCCACGTAGTGGCTCCGGATCAGCCCGAGGTCGTAGGGAATTCCGCTCTGCTCCGCGTACCCGAGCGCCGCCGGCACGCCGGAGTCGGGAACGGGGATGACGACGTCGGCCTCGACCGGGGCCTCGATGGCGAGACGCTTTCCCAGCTCCTTGCGCGTCGCGTACACGCTGCGTCCGAACACCTGCGAATCCGGCCGTGCGAAGTAGATCAGCTCGAAGATGCACTTGCCGGATCGCTGGCGCGGCAAGGTCTGGATGGTGCGCAGGCCGTTCGCGTCCACCATCACCATCTCGCCCGGCTCGATCTCGCGAACGTACTGCGCCTCGATCAGGTCCAACGCGCAAGTCTCGCTGGCGAACACCGGGGCGCCGCTCTTCAGCTTGCCGAGCACCAGCGGGCGGAAGCCGAGCGGATCGCGCACGGCGACGACGCCCTTCTCGGTGAGGAACAGCAGCGAGTATGCCCCGCGCACGTTCGCCAGCGCGCGGTGGATCCGGTCCTCGATCGAACCCTCCCGCTGATGGGCGAGCAGGTGCACGATCACTTCGGTGTCGCTGGTGCCGTGGAACAGCGCCCCCTTGGCGGCGAGCTCGGCCCGCAGCTCCTCGGCGTTCACCAGGTTGCCGTTGTGCGCGACTGCCACCTGGCCGGCGGTGGTGCGCGCGACCATCGGCTGCGCATTGGCGAGATTCGACTGCCCCGCGGTGGAGTACCTGGTGTGCCCGATCGCCGAGCTGCCAGGCAGGGCGGCGAGCGTGTGCTGGTCGAAGATGTCAGCGACGAGGCCCATCGCCTTGTGCAGATGAATGCGGACCCCGTCCCACGACGCGATCCCGCCCGACTCCTGTCCCCGATGCTGCAGAGCGTGGATGCCGAGGTAGGCGAGATTCGAGGCCTCGGGATGCCCGAACACGCCGAAGACCCCGCACTCGTCGTGAAACTTGTCGTCCGGGCTCAGGATTCGCAGTCGCATCGGATGGTCGAAGGGTACAGGGACAGGTGCGCTTGGGCAACCCAGTCAAAACAGCCCGGGAACAGGATGCATTCTCGGAACGAGGACGCCTTCCGTAGATGTCGCATCCCTTCCACTGGTGCGCGCGTACAATCCCCACATGGACGAGAAAGAGAGCCGCGTCGTCGAAGCGCGTCTCAAGCTGCGCGAGCGATTCCTGAACCGGATGAAGCAGACCCCCGCCGCATCCGACTCGCGTCCGCTCGGGCACGGGCCTCCCAATCGCCACGGGATGCCGAAGGTGCCCGAAGGACAGACCGTCACCACCGGCTGGCCGGTGCTCGATCTGGGGCGCCAGCCGAACGTTCCCCTCTCGAAGTGGGAGCTGGTCGTCGACGGCGCCGTCGAGGACCCGGTTCGCCTCTCCTGGAAGGATTTGCTCGCCCTGCCCCAGGTCAAGGACACGAGCGACTTCCACTGCGTGACCACCTGGTCGAAGATGGACGTCGAGTGGGAGGGGGTGCAGCTCGCAACCGTCATCGCGCTCGCCAGGCCGAAGCCGGAAGCGACCCATCTCATGACGCACGCGTACGATGGGTACACCACCAACCTCCCGCTCGAAGAGGCACTGAAGGATGACGTGCTGCTGGTGCACACCGTCCAAGGAAAGCCGCTGCCGGTCGAGCACGGGGGGCCGGTGCGCATCGTCACCCCCCAGCTCTATGCCTGGAAGGGAGCCAAGTGGATTCACCGAATCGAGCTTCTGACGCGCGACCGGCTCGGGTACTGGGAGCTGCGCGGCTACTCCAACACGGCGCATCCCTGGCGAAACGATCGGTATTCGTAGCTCTGCTGCTCGCGCCCTCCGCGCAGCCGGCGGCGCGGCAGAACGTGCTCGAGTACGTACACGGGCAGCTGCTTCAGGACCGATCGCTCGAGGGTCCGCGGCGCCAGGCGATCGAGGCGGCGCTCAAGGAGCGATTCGCGAACTACGGCTTCAACGTGGTGAATCCGGACAAACCGGACGACGCGCGCACGCTGCTGCACGTGATCGCCGAGGGAGTGCTGGACCGCGCCGATCCGGGACGCATCGCGGACGTCGGGTTCGCCGCATATCGCGCCATCTGGCGCGGCGCTCCCGCCGATGCCGTCGACGGCATCGCGCTCTACGGGTACCAGAAGAAGATCCCCGCCGACTCGATCGCCGTCTGGGCGAATGGATATCGCGATGGGACCGATGCCGGGGTAGCGGGGGAGGTGATGGCCGACGCGATCCACGAGGCGATGGTCCGGGGCTGGTCGGACTCGTCGTTCAGGACGATCAAATGGGCCCTGGTCGAGGCGGCGCGCTCCGGCTCGGACACGCGCCTGTACGCGGCGTACCTGCTCGAGGGGATGCGCAAGGACCCGAAGCACCCCGGCGCCGTCGAGTCGCGGACGCGCGAGAAGTTCGCCGATGCGAATGCGCGGAAGGTGAAGCTCCCGGAGCCGGACTACAGCGGCGCCTTCACCGTTTCTGTCCCGCCGGCGCCGAAAGCGGTCTGGACTCCAGCTCCGCTTCCCAAGGACTGGAGACGCGTGCCGCCGCCGCCTCCACCCCCTCCCGAGCAGCTTCCCGAGCAGCCCCGCATCTGGCCCAGCCTCGAGCACGCGGTCCGCAGCTACCTGGGAACGCCGTATGTCTGGGGTGGCCTCAGCCACCTCGGCATCGATTGCTCCGGACTGACCATGACCTCGTATCTCGAAGTGTCCGTCGGGATTCCACGCGTCTCGCGCCAGCAGTACGCCACCGGCAACCCCGTGCGCGCGGACGAGCTGCGGGAGGGCGACCTGGTGTTCTTCGACACCAGCGGAAGTGGCGTCTCGCACGTGGGGATGATCGTCGATGTCGCGCGCGGGCGGTTCATCCACGCGAGCTCCTCGCATGGCGTGGTCGAGGCGGAGCTCGACGATCGCTACTTCCAGACGCGCTATCTGGGCGCGCGGCGGGTCTTGCGCTGACGAAGGCGCTCGCCGTTCTCGCGCTGCTGGCGCTCGCAGCCGCGGTACTGTTCTGCGCGCTGCCGGTCCGCTCGGTGCAGCGCCTCCCGGGAATCGTCGTGAACGGGCGCGTCTCGCTGGACCTGCTCGGCGTCGGCCCGCTGCGGGCCGGGGCGGGCAAGGCCCGGATCGCGCTCGGTCCCAATCCCATCCTCGGCGGGTATCCGGGAAGGCGCCGCGCCGACGATGCCAGCGAGCCGGTCTACGCGCGCGCCGTCGCGCTCGAGGTGGAGGGTCTGCGCGCGCTGATCGCTTCCATCGATACGGTGCTCGTGCCCGGTTCGCTGGAGGAGGAGGTGATGCGGCGCGCCCGCCTGCCTCCGCTCACCTGCCTGCTGCTCGCCGCCACGCACACGCACTCCGGGCCTGGAGGCGCCTGGGACAGCGCCATCGCCGGTTGGGCCGGCGCCGGCCCCTTCGACCGCGCTCAGCGGGACGCGATCGCGCAGTCCGCGGCGGACGCGCTGACGCAGGCCATCGCCGCGCTCGGGCCCGCCGAGCTCCTCGTGGCGCGCGAGGAATGGCCCCAGGGTCCGGCGCGGCCGCGCAGCGCGGGACCGATCGATTCCCAGCTCGTCGCGCTGCGGGTGCGAAGGCCCGGAGGCGAAGACGTGGCCACGCTGATCGATTACGCCATGCATCCGACCACGATCCCGCGATCCTCACGGCGGCTCTCCGCGGACTGGCCGGGCAGGGTGGCGGCGGCGCTCGAGGGACCGCCGGTCCTGGTCGTGCAGGGCGCCGGCGGCAATGCGACCTGGGAGCGCGGCGTCGACGTCGCGGCCCCGGTTGCCCGCGAGGCGCAGGATCTGCTCCGCAGGGCCGAGCCCGTCCGGCATGTCCAGATCGGCTGCCACGCGCGATTCATCGCAGTGCCTCCGCCGCAGGCGTCGCCGGCGGTGCCCTGGCTGCTGCGTCGGGCCTTCGCCAACGCGATCGCGCTCGTGCGCGAGCCGACCGTGATCGAAACGCGCATCCGCGTCGGACCGCTGACGCTCGTGGGGGTCCCGGGCGAGCCGGTGGGAGAGATCGGCCGCCAGATGGCGCCCGACGTGATCGTCGGCCTCGCCGACGGGTATGCCGGTTATGTCGAGATGCCCGACCGGTGGGTGGACGGCGAAGGGGAGTCGCGCCGGACCTGGTTTGGCCCCGGTCTGGCGCAGTTGCTTGGGCTATGGTCGGGACGATGAGGTTGCAGATCGCGGAAGAGGTGGCGATCGCGCTGCGCGAGAGGCGGCCGGTGGTCGCGCTGGAGACCAGCGTCGTCGCGCAGGGGCTGCCGCCGCCGGCGAATCTCGAGGCGGCGCGTCGCTGTGCCGCTGCCGTGCGCGCCGAGGGCGCGGTGCCGGCCGCGGTCGCAGTGATCGAGGGACGCCTGGTGGTGGGCGCGAGCGAGGCCCAGCTGGAGCGGATCGCGGATCCTTCGCGCAAGCCAGCGAAAGCCGGCTCGCGGGATCTGGCTGCCGTGTGCGCCCGGGGGCTGGACGCGGGAACGACGGTGAGCGCGACGTGCGCGGTCGCGGAGCGCGCGGGGATCCGGGTGTTCGCGACAGGCGGGATCGGCGGCGTGCATCGGCGCCTCGCCGCCGACGAACCGTCCGACGTCTCGAGCGATCTGGCGGAGATCGCGCGCCGGCGCGTGTGCATCGTCTGCGCCGGGCCCAAGGCGATCCTCGATCTGCCGGCCACGGCGGAGCTGCTCGAGACGCTGGCCGTTCCCGTATGGGGCTACCGCACCTCCGAATTGCCGGCGTTCTTCACCGATGGGAGCGGCATTGCGCTGGAGCATCGGTTCGAGGACCCGGAGCGGATCGCGGCCGCGCTCCACGCGCACTGGGACATCCTCGGCTCGCACTCGGGCGTCGTGGTCGCCGTCCCTCCGCCCTCGCCCGTGCCGCGCGATGAAGTGGAGGCGGCGCTCGCCGGGGGCCTCCGAGAAGCAGCGAGGCGCAGGCTGCCCGGCAAGGAAGTGACGCCGTTTCTTCTTGCGGCTCTGGCGGAGGCAACCTCCGATCGGACCCGGGCCGCCAACCTCGGCCTTCTGGAGAACAACGCGCGTATCGCCGCCGGAATCGCCCGCGAATTGCTCCAGTCCGACACGGCGCGTTAGCTCACGCCGACGCGAGGAACGCAATGCGATCGCGCCCTTGGTGACCGCTCGGGCCTCGTGAGTCTTCGACGGGCGAGCGGGCGGATGCGAACCGGTCAAACATGCCACAAGGGGCACGCTTGACCCACCCGCTGGTGGGTATACGCTCTCCGCCCTTTACGCACCACTTCCAAAGCATCTTTAAAATTCTCGTCTCGCCACCGGGACGAAAAGGAAATCATGCCGCACATCAACCAAGGCGGAGGTCGGATCCACGCGGTGCTCGGTGCGCTCGGTCTCGTGCTTGCCGTCCCGGCAGCCACGTACGCGCAGCAAGTGCCCGCGCCGGATGTGTCGGCCCTCGCCGTTCCAGCCGATATCGCGGCATCGACGGACGCGCGCATCTCGCCGCTCCTGCTGAAGGCGAAAGGGCAGGTCAACGTCTGGGTGCAGATGCAGACCTCGCCGCTGGCAGCGGCAGCCGCCAAGGCCAAGGAGTCCGGATTGCCGCTCACGCGCGGGGCACAGCGCGCGCACCTCTCCCAGCTCGATTACGAGCACGACGAGCTTTCGAGAACGGCGGCTTCGCTCGGCGGTCGCGAACTGGCACGCGTCAGCAAGGCGCACAATGCGGTGGCTTTCTCGATTCCAGCTGCGAACCTGTCCGCGCTGGCTGCGCACCCAGGGGTCCTGACGGTTCGGCCGGTCATCGACTATCAGCTCGATCTTTCCGAGACCGTCCCGTACATCGGCGCGGCCGCTGTGCAGGCTTCGGGCGTTACCGGCAGGGGGGTTCGCGTGGCGGTGCTCGATTCGGGCATCGATTACACCCACCGCAACCTGCGGGGCCCGGGAACGGCGGCCGCCTACACCGGGGCGTTCGGAACCAGCCTGGACGACCCCCGGAACAAGACTGTCGACCCCACCCTATTTCCCACCTCCAAGGTGATCGGCGGATTCGACTTCGTCGGCGAGCATTGGCCCAACGGTCCGCTCGCTCCCGATCCGAATCCCGTCGGCTGCGGCGGGGTGGGCGGCTGCGACGGCACCCACGGCACCCACGTCGCGGACATCATCGCCGGCGCCAGCACTGACGGCACGCACAAGGGCGTGGCCCCGGGTGCGTCGCTCTACGCGGTGAAGGTGTGCAGCTCGGTCTCCACCGCCTGCAGCGGCATTGCGCTGCTCCAGGGGATGGAGTTCGCGCTCGATCCGGAGGGTGACGACGACATCTCCGACGCGGTGGACGTGATCAACATGTCCCTCGGATCCAACTACGGGCAGTTCGAGGACGACCTGAGCCTGGCCAGCGAGAACGCGGTGCGCCTCGGCGTCGTGGTCGTGGCGGCGGCCGGAAATGCCTCCGACCACCCCTACATTGTCAGCTCCCCTAGCACGGCGCCGGGGGCGATCAGTGTGGCACAGACGCAGGTACCGAGCGCGGTGTTCCATCCGCTGGTGATCAACTCGCCGGCTTCCATCGCGGGCACCTACCCGAACACCGTCGACGTCGCGTGGGCCAAAGTGGACAGCGGCTTCACCGGAAACGTCGCCTACGTTGGCCGCGGGTGCCCCGCCGGCTCGGTTGCCGGGCAGGCTGACGCCGACGTTTACACGGCCGATCCCAGCGGCAACGTGGCGCTCATCGACCGAGGCGCTTGCAACGTGAGCTTGAAAGTAGATCGGGCCGCGAGAGCAGGCGCAATCGGCGTACTGATCGGTCTAGTGGCCCCTGGGGACGCGATCTCCTTCTCCCAGGGCGGCGGCAGCATGTTCGTGCCGACAGTGGTCATCATCCGGAGCTACAGCTTACTGATTCAGAGCACCCTTGGTCCCAGCCAGTCCAACGCCGTCAATGTCACCGTTCATGATTCCCAGCTGCTGATCGGCAGCGTTGTGGGGAGCTCCGCGCGCGGGCCGAGCTACAGCTACCAGACCATCAAGCCGGAGATCGGCGCGCCCGGCGCATCGGTGTCGGCCATCGCTGGGACCGGCGATCGCGAAGAAGCATTCGGCGGCACTTCCGGCGCCACGCCGATGATCGCGGGCTCCGCGGCGCTGCTCTTGGAAGAGTTCCCCCGCGCCACACCCGCCGAGATCAAGGCGAGGCTGATGAATAGCGGGAACACCGCGACGCTGACCGGCCAGAGCGTGGCGCCGGGTCAGTTGGCGCCGGTGACCCGCATTGGGGCAGGTGAAGTGCGCGTCGATCGCGCGGTGAGCGCAAGAACTATCGCCTGGGTGCCGCAGGACGAGTCCGCGGCTATCTCGTTCGGCGCCCCGTCGATTTCCCAAAGAAGCCAGTTCCACAAGACCGTGTTGGTCTACAACGCCTCGAACTCGAAGCGGCGGTACTCAGTAGCCGCAGACTTCCGCGACGCCGTTAACCAAGCGACCGGCGCGGCTCGCTTCGACCTTCCATCGAAGGTAGACGTCGGACCGCGCGGCTTCCAGTCGATCGACGTCACGCTCACCGTCGACCCGAGCAAACTCACCACCTGGACCCTGGACGGCGGGCCGAACGGGGGCAACGGTCCATTGCAGACCGCGCTGGAACTGGATGGGCACGTCACCATCAGCGACAGCAGCGAGGCGATCACGCTGCCCTGGTCCATCCTGCCGCACAAGGCGGCCGACGTAAACGCTGATAGTCACGTCGAGCTGCGCGGCGGCACTGGCACCGTCCGGCTGAGCAACGACGGCACGCTGCCAGGGCGCACCGAAGTGTTCGCCTGGACAGGAACCAGCAAGAAGGTCCCTCGCGGATTCTTGCCCAGGCCGGGTGACAATTTCGCAGTGATCGACCTGGGCCAGGTCGGGGTCCGCCAAGCACTGGCGGGATCGACGCCGGTAGTGCAGTTCGCTATCAACACATTTGGAAAGCGCGCCCATCCGAACTACCCGGCCGAATTCGACATCTATATCGACGCGAATCGCGACGGGACTCCTGACTACGTGGTCTTCAACTTGGAGAACGGCGGATTCGGCGCCACGGGTCAGAACGTGGTCGAAGTGTTCAACCTCGCCACCGGGACGGGCTTGATCTTCTTCTTTGCTGACGCTGACCTCAATTCGTCCAACATGATCATGACGGCGCCACTGACGGCCGTGGGGTTGACTTCGACCAGCCAGTTCGACTTCTCGGTGTTCGCATTCGACAACTACTTCACAACCAATCTCACCGACTCGATCGAGAACATGACCTTCAGCTTCGCCGCGCCACGCTTCACTGGCACCGGGCTCCCAGCGACAGGCGTGCCGGCGCGTGGCACGGCGACGCTGACCGTCAACGAGGTGGCGGGCGGCGCCACCGCCTCGCCGTCGCAGGCTGGTCTCCTGCTGCTGTATCGCGATGCAGCCGGTCGCGAGGCGCAGGCTGTTCGCGTCGGTGCTCACGACAACAACTAGGAAGCGCTGCAGTCTTCGAGGCCAACGGACAGTCGAGCGACATGAATGTTGGCTTCGGGCTGCGGGGCGCCATTGGAAAGGAATGGTGGGCTGGCGATCACGTCTCGTAACTGGTACAGCCTGAAAAGCAATCGTCGCTGAGCCGCCTTCGGCAGCCGCGACTAGGCGGCGGCCGCCCGGGTGAGACGGTCGCGGACCGCGTCCCATTCCGGCCCGGAAGGAACCTGCTCGACTACGATCGCCGTGCAATCCGCGTCCTCCAGATCGCGCAGGGCGGCGTAAAGGCCGCGCGCGTAACCCTGGGGCTCGTCGGGAAGACGCGCGACTGCCACCGCGACTGGAGCGGGAGTGTCGCCGCGCAGCAAGGCGCCGATGCGGCCGCCCAGCTTCGCGGCGACGGAATCCAGCTCGGGGCGCGGAGCCAGGCGGACGACCGCGACGGGCGCGTAGTGGCGGCGGTGTTGCCCCGGCGACTGCGCCACCGCCGCCAGCGCGCCGATCTCCAGCGGGCCGAGCAGGTCCTCGATATCCGTCCTGGGAATCGCGCCCGCGCGAAGCAGGCGCGGAACCCCGTCGAGCGAGATCACCGTCGATTCGATGCCGAACGGACATCGGCCTCCGTCCACCACCGCGTCGATGCGCCCGTTCAGATCCCGCAGCACGTGCGCGGCGGTCGTCGGCGAGACGTGCTCCGCCCGGTTGGCGCTCGGCGCCGCGAGCGGCGCGCCGACGCGCTCGAGCAGCGCCCGCGCGGCCGGATGCGACGGCGCGCGCACGCCTACGGTATCGCCGCCCGCCGTGCACTCGTCCGGCACGATCGCGGTCCGCGGCAAGACCACCGTGAGGGGGCCCGGCCAGAAGCGGGCCGCGAGTTGGATCGCCTCCAGCGGCCAGCGCGAGACCAGCGGACGCGCTTCGTCTTCGCCGAGCACGTGCACGATGAGCGGATTCGTCGCCGGCCGTCCCTTCGCGAAGTAGATGCCGCGAACCGCCCACGGCTCGAGGGCGAGCGCGCCGAGGCCGTACACCGTTTCCGTCGGGAACGCGACCAGCCCTCCGCGCCGGATCAGCGCCGCGGCTTCGTCGAGGTCCGCAGGGGACCTTGCGCTGAGCAGCCGGGTCTCCACGTCACGGAACGCCTTCGAGCGCCGCCTTGTGGATTCCCTCACCGACCAGCTTCGGGATCGCGCTCCTCCAGGTTTCCCGGAGGTCGGCGATCCTGGCTTCCAGCACGCCCTCGACGATCAACGCGGGGCCACCGACCTGCCCGATGTCCTCGAGGAGTGCGCCGGCGGCCTTGCAGATCGCTTCCACGCTCTCGCGCTCCGCCGGCGCGAAGGAGATGACGATGCGCGAGGCATCCTCTCCGAAGAGCAGCGCGTCGGGACGCAGCTGCGATGCGGGCAGCGCGATGCGGCACCCGAGGTCGCGCCCGAAGCACATCTCCGCTACCGCCACCGCGAGCCCGCCGTCGGAGCAGTCGTGCGCCGCCTTCAATAGCCCGGCGCGCACGCAGTCCCGGACGGCCTTCTGCACCGCCCGCTCGCGCGCGAAATCGAGAGGAGGCGGCACGCCCGCGACTTTGCCGTGCACGGTCTTGAGGTACTCGCTCCCGCCGAGGTGGCCCTTGCCCAGGCCACCGATGACGGCGACGCGATCGCCCGCGGTCATGAAGCAGCTGCCCGCATTCTTCGCGCAGTCGTCCATCAGGCCGACCATCCCGATCATCGGCGTCGGGAACACCGCCTTGCCTTCGGTCTCGTTGTAGAGCGAGACGTTGCCCGACACCACCGGCGTCTGCAGGGCCGCGCAGGCGTCCGCGATCCCCAGGCACGCCTGCTCGAACTGCCACATGATCTCCGGGCGCTCCGGGTTGCCGAAGTTCAGGCAGTCGGTGACCGCGAGCGGCTCGCCTCCGACGCAAGAGACGTTGCGCGCCGTCTCCGCCACGGCGTGCGCCGCGCCGAGACGCGGATCGAGGTAGCACCAGCGGGAGTTGCACCCGACGGACATCGCCACTCCGCCGTCGCGCTGGCCGGTGAACCGCACCACTGCTGCATCGCCCTGGCCTGGCCGGACGGCGGTCCCGATGCGGACCATGTGATCGTACTGGCGGTACACCCACTCCTTGGAAGCCACGTTCGGGGAGGCGAGCACCGCCTTCAGCGCGGCCACCAGGTTTCTCGGCTGCGGCACTTCCCCCAGCTTCTGCACTTCGTCCTGCCAGGCCGGCCGCTTGCGCGGTCGATCGTACGCGGGAGCATCGTCGGTGAGCGGCGCGATCGGGAGCTCGGCGACGGTGTCGCCGCCGCTCTTCACCACCAGCTTGCCGGTATCGGTGACGCGGCCGACGATCGCGTGCGCCAGGTCCCACTTGTCGCAGATGTCGAAGACCTCCTTCTCGCGACCTTTCTTCGCCACCAGCAGCATCCGCTCCTGCGATTCGCTGAGCATCACCTCGTAGGGCGTCATTCCCGTCTCGCGGCGTGGGACCGCGTCGACGTCCAGCTCGAGCCCGCTGCCCGCGCGCGAGGCCATCTCGACCGACGAGGAGGTGAGCCCCGCCGCCCCCATGTCCTGGATCCCGACCAGGCAATCCGTCTTGAACAACTCCAGGCATGCCTCGAGCAGGAGCTTCTCCATGAACGGGTCCCCGACCTGCACCGTCGGCCGCTTGCTCTCGCTCTCCTGGTCGAATTCCGCGCTCGCCATCGTGGCGCCGTGGATGCCATCGCGGCCGGTGCGCGCGCCGATGTAGATCACCGGGTTCCCCACGCCGCTCGCCGTGCCGCGAAAGATCCGGTTCGATTTGAGCAGCCCGAGCGTGAAGGCGTTCACCAGGCAGTTGCCGTTGAACGATGCGTCCAAGGCGATCTCGCCTGCGACCGTGGGAACGCCGATGCAGTTGCCGTATCCGGCGATCCCGGCGACCACTCCCTCGAGCAGCCGCGCCGTTTTCGCATGGGAGGGTTCGCCGAATCGCAGCGCGTTCATCGAGGCGATCGGCCGCGCTCCCATGGTGAACACGTCGCGGAGGATGCCGCCGACTCCCGTTGCGGCGCCCTGGTACGGCTCGATGTAGCTCGGATGGTTGTGGCTCTCCATCTTGAACGCGACGGCCAGGCCGCCACCGACATCGCCGGCGTTCTCGCCGGGACCCTGCAGCACCCGCGGACCCTTCGTGGGGAGGTGCCGGAGCAAGCGACGGCTCGACTTGTACGAGCAGTGCTCGCTCCACATGGCTGAGAAGACGCCCAGCTCGACGATGTTCGGATCGCGCCCCAGCACCTTGCGGATGCGCGCATACTCGTCCTGCGAGAGGCCGTGCGCTGCCACGATCCGGGGAGTGATCGCCATCATGGGGCGCGCACCATACCAGACCGCAGGCCCGTCGGCGCGACGGGCGGGCCGCGGAAAGGTTGCAAAAAGCCGCCCATGGCGTTCCCATCCGGATCCATGACGCACGCTGGGGGGGAGGATCGGTCGCGGCTCGCCCAAGCGGAGCGGCGCCAGCGCATTCTCTCCGACGTCTCTCGCGTGCTGCTCGACTATGTCGGCCCGGACGAGATCGAACCGCTGCGCCGGATCCTGCACCAGGTCACCGAGGCGATGGCCAACGACTGGTGCGCGTTCGCGCTGGTGCAGCCGGACGGCACACTGAAGAACGTCGCCACCTACCATCCCGATCCGCGGCAGCGCGAGCTGGAGAAGAAGCTCGACGCGCTGGTGACTCCGAGGCGATGGGATGCCGGGCCCGCGGAGCTGAATCCATTTCTAAAAGGGCGGCCCATCGTCACCGAGGAGATCACCGACGAGATGCTTCGCGCCGCCGTCCCTTCCCAGGAGGCGTTCGACGCGCTCAAGGAGATCGGGCTCACCTCTGCGATCGTCGTCCCGATGTTCGACGGCTCGGAACCGCTCGGCAGGCTCCTGCTCGCCTCGACCGGCAAGGGCAGGCGATATTCCAAGGACGACCTCGATTTCGCGTATTCGCTCGCGGGACGCGCGGCCCTCGCCGTCCGCAACGCGCGCCTCGTCGCCGAGCTGGCGCGGCAGCGCGACATCCAGAGCCAGGAGCGCTCCGAAGCCGATCGCCGATTCGCGGAGCTGCGCGCGGTGTTCGACTCGGACCCGAACGGGATCGCGCTCTTCGACGCCCAGGGCCTGCTGCGCATGGCCTCGCTCCGCATCGAGGAGATCTTCGGCATCCCGCTGCGCGCGATGTACGGGCAGCGATTCGACGAGATCTATCGCCAGAAGCTCGCGCAAGTGGTCTCGCACGACCGCGAAGCGATGCTCGAGCGGGTTCGCGGCATCTTCGCGAACCGCGAGGCGCGAGCGCATGACGAGATCGAGCTGGAGCGTCCCCGCCACCGCTGGTTGACGCGCAGCAGTGTCCCGGTGCGCAGCGCTTCCGGCGAATACCTCGGACGGCTGGTGGTCTACGTCGATGTGACGGAGCACCGGGAGCTCGACCAGCAGCGATCGGACTTCCTCACCGTCGCCGCGCACGAGCTGCGGACGCCGCTCACGCCGCTTTCGATGTATCTGCAGAGCATCGAGCGGCGGCTGAAGCGCGGCCAGTCCGTCGGTGGCGACCTGGTGAGCAAGGCGCGGCGGCAGGTGGAGCGCCTGGGAACGCTGGTGGAGGATCTGCTCGACGTCTCGCGGCTGGAGTCGCGCCGCATGCAGCTCAGCTCCGCGGACGTGGAGATGAACGAGCTGGCGGACGACGTGGTCGCCGATTTCCGCGCGCAGACGCGCAACCACGACATCCTCCTTCGCCGCGCCGCCACTCGGATCGTGGTGGAAGGGGACCGCGAGCGACTCGAGCAGGTGCTGGTCAACCTGATATCGAACGCAATCAAGTACACGCCGCAGGGCGGACGGATCACGGTTTCCGTCGAGCGCGCCGGATCGGAGGCGCGCGTCTCCGTGCAGGACCCCGGCATCGGCATTCCCGACGAGGAGCAGCCCCGGCTCTTCCAGCGCTTCTTTCGCGCCGCCAACGCCACGACGCGCAACTACAGCGGCCTCGGCATCGGTCTGTTCGTCGCGCACGAGATCGTGCACCGCCACGGCGGCTGGTTCGAGGTCCGCAGCGAGCTGGCGAAGGGATCCACCTTCACCTTCTATCTTCCCCTTTCCCAGCGCTTGCGTTCCGTAGACGACTTGCGGGCGAGAGTGCTGCTGGTCGACGACGATCCGGAGATCCTGGAGGCGACCGGCCAGGTCCTCCGCGAATGGGGCTATACGGTGGACGAGGCCTGCGATGCGCAGACCGCGCTGACGCTGGCGCGCAACTCGAAGCCCGACCTGATGATCATCGATCTGATGATGCCGGTGATCGATGGTTGGACGCTGATCCGGCGGCTGCGCGAGGAGAACGTGGCTGCGGACGTGCCGCTGGTCGTCTTCTCCGCGGATCGCGACGTGCCCGACAACGCGCGCAACGTCGATGCCGATGCGGCGCTGCGCAAGCCGTTCGAGCTGGAAGAGCTGCAAGAAGTGGTGGAACGACTCCTTCCGTCCAAGCCGGCGGTCTGAGATGCCGCGCAAGGTCAAGAAGATCCAGCGTGCGCGGCGGCAGCCGGCGCTTGCCATCCTCTCGCGGAAGAAGACGCTCTACTCCACGCGGCGGCTGCTGGAGGCGGCGACCGCGCGCGGTTTCCGCACGCGCGTGCTCGACGTGCTCCGCTGCAATCTCGCGCTCGAATTGGAGGGCGCGCGCCTCTACCACAAAGGCAAGGAGGTGAGCGGGCTGGCCGTGGCGGTGCCCCGGATCGGCGCCTCGGTGACTTCCATCGGCCTCTCGGTCGTGCGCCACCTCGAGGCGATGGGCGTGCCACTGATCAACAGTGCTTCCGCCATCGCGCGCAGCCGGGACAAGCTGGCGGCCTTGCAGCAGCTGGCCTCGGCCGGAGTGCGCATCCCGCGCACTGTGCTCGCGCGCGGCGGCGGCGACGTTCGCGATCTCGTCGCGCAGGTGGGCGGCCTTCCCGCGATCCTCAAGCTGATCCAAGGCACGCAAGGCGTCGGCGTGATGATCGCGCACAGCGCGGCCGAGGTGGAGAGCATCCTCGGGACCCTCTGGGGCCTGGGACAGGAGATCCTGTTGCAGGAGTTCGTCGCGGAATCGCGCGGGCGCGACATCCGTGCGCTGGTCGTCGGCGACCGGGTCGTCGGCGCCATGCGGCGGGAGGCCCCGCGCGGCGAGTTCCGCAGCAACCTGCATCGCGGAGGATTCGGCAGCGCGGTCCAACTCGCGGCCGACTACGCCGAGGCCGCGGTCCGCGCGGCGCAGGTGGTCGGGCTCGACGTCGCCGGAGTCGATCTGCTCGAGTCCAACGACGGACCGAAGGTCGTCGAGTTGAACTCGAGCCCGGGATTCGAAGGCCTCGAGCGTGCGACCGGGCTGGACATCGCCGCAGAGATCGTCGCGTTCGCGGCGCGGGTGGCCGAAGGTGCGCGGCGCGTGATGGCGTTGTGAGCGATGTGGTCGCCGAAAAAAGGCACTGCTTCCGAGCCGCCGGGCAACCGTGGCAGGCAGCCGAGCGGCCTGTTCACGTAACGCCCGAGCGCGGCGCAATTCGGCTTGCCCGGCCCTGCACCCTCGGGTGAGGATGGCCGCATGGCGATCCGAGCCGCCCAGGGCGCGGTCTTTCAGCGCCTGCACTCCCCGCACAGCGACGATCCCATTGGCGTGGAGCTGGTGCTGCACCACGACGTGCTGTGCTCGTGGTGCTACGTCGCGGACGCTCGCCTCGACTACCTGCGCGACGAATACGGTCCGGTGCTTCGCTGGAGTCTGCGCCCGTACCCGCTTCGACCGGAGAACCAGATTCCGGACAAGAAGCAGCGAGCGGTGCTGGCGCGGCACTTCCGCCGGGTGGCGCGCGAGCAGGAGGGCAAGGGCGTCAAGCCGGATCTGTGGACCGGCCAGGATCCGCCGGCAAGCTCGGTGCCGCCGCTGGTAGCTCTCGAGGCGGCGTTGCCGCAAGGGGCCCAGCTGCAGCGCGAGCTGCTCAAGGCCATGCGGCGAGCGGCGTTCCTGCAGGGAATCAACGTGGCGCGCCGGGACGTGCAGCTCGAGCTGGCCTCCCAGGTGGGGCTGGACGTCGGACGGTTCATCGAACAGCTCGACGATCCACGCTTGGAGCAGGACGTGTACGAGGCGGGCGAGGAAGCGGAGGGCCTCGGAGTCAAGGGGGTGCCCGCGCTGGTGATCGGCGGAGAGTGGCTGATGCAGGGCTGCCGCGAGCTCTCGGAATACCGCGAAGTCATCGACAAGTACCTGCGCGAGCGGGTCGCCGCGGCCCAGGTGCGGACGATGCACTAGGCGCTGCCGAACACAAGGTGAGGCTTTGCGCCTACGCTGTTGAGCTGGCTGTTTCCGCGAATGCGGAAAGCCTTTGAAAGCGCCCGCAGACGTGCGGCGGCGACTTCGACTATGCTCGGCGCGCCATGGCACCCGCCCTTGCAACGCTGATCATCGTCGCCGGGCTCTCCCTCTTCGCCTGGATCATCTCCTATCGCGTGCGCCCCCTGCTCTTCGCGCGCGAGGACGTGCGCTGGGACGATCCCGCCACCCGCACCGAGAAGCTGCTGCTCTACGGCTTCGGGCAGAAGCGGATGCCGACCAAGCCCGAGCGGCCTGCCGGAGCGGCGCACATCTGGATCTTCGTGGCCTTCATCGTCGCCCAACTGGGCACGCTGACCTCGTTCGGCCTCGCCTACGCCCCCGGCTTCCACCTGCCTTTCCTCGCCCACGAATCGCGCCTGGGGCAGATCTATCTCTACGTCAAGGACGTCATCGATCTGCTCGGCACCGCCGGTTGCGCCGTGTTCCTCTACTACCGCCTCGTGCAGAAGAAGGAGCGGATGACGCTCTCCTGGGAGGGCGTGTTCATCCTCTGCATGATCCTCGGCGTCCTCTGGAGCGACGTGCTCATCGACGCCGCCGTGCTCGCACGCAGCGCGGGCGAGGTTCCCTGGTACCTGCCGGTCTCGGGCAGAGTCGCGCAGTGGTTCCTGTACGGAATCCCGCCGCAGACCGCGACCAACGTGATGACCGCGGGCATCCTGCTCCACATCGCGATCGTCATGGCCTTCCTCAACTTTCTCCCGCTCGGAAAGCACTTCCACATCATCACCGGGCTTCCCACCGTCTTCTTCCAGCGGCTTACCCCGCAGGGTCAGCTCTCGAAGCTCGATCTGGAAAACAGCGAGAAGTTCGGGGTCGCGAAACTGACGGATCTCTCCTGGAAGGAGATCCTCGACACCTACTCCTGCACCGAATGCGGCCGCTGCCAGACGTACTGCCCGACCTACGACACGGGAAAGCCGCTCACGCACAAGGAAGTGAACCGCGCCATCCGCCACCACGCGCAGCAGATGGCGGAGACGATGCCGCTGCCGCTCGCGCAACTCGCGCGAAAGCTGAACCGGATTCCCCCGGTGACCGGCGGTGGACAAGCGGACGGTCATGGCAATGGCCACACGGACGGCCACGCGCATGAGTCGGAAGCACCGTTCGAAGGGGTCCCCCCACATGTGGCGCTGCAGCTGCCCGCCGAGCTGATCGAGAAGATGCCCCCGCTCGTCGGCGACAGCGGCGTGATCCCGGACGAAACGGTCTGGGCCTGCACGACGTGCGGCTGGTGCGAGCAGGCGTGCCCGGTGTTCATCGAGCATCTGCCTCGAATCGTCGACATGCGGCGCAACCTCGTGCTGATGGAGAGCCGCTTCCCTGACGAGGCGGCGCGCGTCTTCAAAGGGATGGAGACGCAGGGCAACCCCTGGGGCATGGGCAGCAACCGGCGGGCCGAGTGGTGCGCGGATCTCGATCTTCCCGTGGCCGCCTCGATGTCGAAGGAGGCCTTGAAGGAAGTCGAGTACCTCTTCTTCGTCGGGTGCGCCGGGAGCTTCGACGACCGGCAGAAGAAGGTCTCGCGGGCGCTGGTGAAGATCCTCAGGGCGGCGGGCGTCAGCTTCTGCATCCTCGGCGAGGAGGAGACCTGCAACGGCGACTCCGCCCGCCGGCTCGGAAACGAGTACCTGTTCCAGGCCCTCGCGCAGCAGAACGTGGAGACGCTGAACCGGTACCCGGTGAAGAAGATCATCACCCAGTGCCCGCATTGCTTCAACACGCTGGGGAACGAGTACCCGCAGTTCGGCGGGAACTTCCAGGTCCTGCACCATTCGGAGGTGATCGCGCAGCTCGTCGCCGATGGCAGGCTCCGCCCCGGCGAGGCGATGCTCGACTTGCCGGTCACCTACCACGACAGCTGCTACCTCGCGCGGCACAATGGAATCAGCGAGGCTCCGCGGCAGGCCCTGGTGTCGATCGGCATCCGGGTGCGGGAGATGGAGCGCAGCCGGACGGAGACGTTCTGTTGTGGCGCGGGCGGCGGCCGGATGTGGCTGGAGGAAACGCTCGGCCAGCGCATCAACCAGAACCGCGTCGACGAGGCGGCCCGCACGCTCGGCGGCAAGGGCACCGTCGCCACCAGCTGCCCGTTCTGCCTGACCATGATCAAGGACGGCATCGGAGAGACGGGTCGCGCCGAGCAGATGGAGGCGAAGGACATCGCCGAGTTGGTGGCGCAGTCCATTCCGTGAGCGGTGTCGTCACAGTCCGGCGCTTCGTACACGGCGACCTGGCCGCCGCCGCGCGTTTCTGCGATGCGGCGCGCGCGCTCGATGCCTGCATCGAGCCGTTCGGGCAGAGGCTGGCCGCGATCGCCACCGGTTCGCGCGCGGCGCTCGAGTTCTGGCGCGTCGCCGGAGGCGAGGACGGCGCGTTGTATGGCGTCGCACTCGCCGCATTTCGTGAATCGGCGGGGGGCGCTCTCTACGACTTCTACGCAGCCGTCCACCCTTCACTGCGCAGGCAGGGCCTGGGCCGCGCATTGAGCGAGCCCGCCCTGGGCAGCGGCGTGAGCCTTCGCGCGCGGGTGCGCGATGACGCGCGTCCCGGCCGCGCGTTCGCCAGCGCCCTCGGCTTCGTCGAGACCGGCGCGCAGCTCTCGTTGCAGTGGAGCGGTGGGCAGGTCGAGGCGCGTCCGATGTCCGGACTCCGCATCCGTCGCGCCGCGCGACGCGACGAGCAAGTGCTGCAGAAGCTGTCGGAGGACGCCTGGGCGGGCGCGCCGGACATCATCGCCTCGCGGCCCGACGAGATCGAGCAGCTCTTCACCGAGGAGGATCGTCTCGTCCTTCTGGCGGAATCGGCGAACAGGGCGTTGGGCTATCTGTCCGCCGTGCCGCTCGGGCGGACGCTCGGCATCGAAGAGGTCGCGGTGCTGCCGGAGTTCCGGCGCAGAGGCATCGCTCGCACGCTGCTCGCGCACGCGCTCGCACAAGCGAAGGCGGCGGTGCTTTCGGTCAGCGAATCGAACATACCGGGCCGCGCGCTGTACCGCGCGCTCGGATTCCGCCAGACGGCCCGCCGCCTCGTGCTCGAGTTGCGCCGCCGGTGAGAGGGGCTCGCTTTCAGCTCGCGCGCGAAGCCGACGGCGGCGAGCTCTTCGACCGCGCGACGCGCACCATCCGCACCCGGCGATCGTCGCGCTGCACCACCGTCAACTCCAAGCCGCCGATGTAGAAGCGGTCTCCCGCCTGCGGGATGGCGCCGGCCGTCGAGTTCAGCAGGCCTCCGAGGGTCTCGAAACCGCCGTCGCTCGGGAGCTTGGCGCCGAGCGCGTGGTTCACCTCCTCCACCCGCGTCTCCGCCCGCACCAGCGCCGTCCCGTCGGGCCCGAACTGCGGGGCCGGTCCTTCCTTGTCGTGCTCGTCCCGGATCTCGCCGACGATCTCCTCGAGGATGTCCTCGAGCGTGACGATCCCGGAGAACCCTCCGTATTCGTCGACGACCAGCGCGATCAGCGAGCGCTTCTGCTGCATCTCGCGGAGCAGCTCGCCCACCGGCTTGGTCCAAGGCACGAACAGCGCGGGCCGGACGACGTCCTGCAGCACGATCAGCTCGGGATGCGCGAGCAGCGGGATCACGTCCTTGGCGTGCAGCACGCCCTTGATGTGATCCAGATCGCCGTCGTAGACGGGCATTCGCGTGTGCCCCTCCTCGGCGAGAAGATCGATGGCCTGCTGCGGCGTCGCGTCGATCGGCACTCCGACGACGCGCGTGCGCGGCACCATGATCTCCTTCGCTGTCCGCTCGGCGAACGAGAAGAGCCCGTGGACCAGCTCCGGTGACGGCGCCCCCGGACCGCCTCCGCGCGCTTCCTCGCTGAGGATCTTCTCGATCTCCTGCAGCGGAGGAGGGGGCGGGGTGTAGCGCGCGGTCGCGCCCCGCCGCAGGAGCAATGCGTCGAACAGCTTGAGCAACAGCCGCACCGGGATGCGGAGGACGACGCAGACGAAGTACGCCGGGCCGGCGAGCGCGAGGCTCCAGGCCAGCGGCCGGGCGGAGGCGAGCGAGCGGGGCGCGAGGTCGATCATCAGGGCGATCGCGCCAGCCAGCAGGCCGGCCAGCAGCTGGAGCGTGCTGCGCGAATTCGAATGCACGCCGGCGCGGAAAAGGATGTCGCCGACCACGATCGCGCACGCGACCGCGGCGAACGCGAGCAGCGCGGACGAGGCGCCACGGAGCGCAGCGGCGGTCGATTCCGGCTCTCGCTTCAGCTCCAGCAGCCAGCGGGCGCGGAGCGGATAGTGGTGCTCCTCGGCTCGCAGATCGTCTTCGCCGACGGCGAGCAACCCCGTGTCGGCCGCCTGCAGCAGAGCACGGCCTGCGAGAGCGGCTCCTGCCGCCAGCAACTCGAGCATTGCGCCGGATCGTAGTCCGCGGTGTTGGCCTCGCCAATCGCTCTTTTTGCCCGGCGTCGTGAGATCTGAATTGTGACTTTCGTCCGATTCGCGTAGGAAGCAACATGCGCGCGTTTTGTCTGCTGCTTCTGGCCACCTGCGGCGGCGCCGCCTGGCATTGGCGGGGGACGCGTCACCCGGAGTAGCGCCGCTTGAATCCGCGCCCGCGCGGCATTAGGGTGCGCGCCTTCGGAGGACTCGCATGAAGGCGCGCGTCGTGGTCACGCTGAAGAAGTCCGTGCTCGATCCGCAGGGGCTCGCCGTCGGGCGTGCGCTCGGCTCGCTCGGCTTCAACGAGGTGAAGGACGTCCGCCTGGGAAAGGTCATCGAGCTGGATCTCGACGCGAAGGACCCCGCCGAAGCGAAGAAGCGCGTGCTGGACATGTGCGAGAAGCTCCTCGCGAACACGGTCATCGAGGAGTACCGCGTGGAGGAGATCCGCTGATGCTCTTCGCGGTGGTCGTCTTCCCGGGCAGCAACTGCGACCACGACGTGTACCACGTGGCAAAGCACGTTCTCGGCTGCGCCGCGCGCTACGTCTGGCACAAGGATCGCGACCTGCGCGGGGCGGACGTCGTGGTGCTGCCCGGAGGGTTCTCGTACGGCGACTACCTGCGCACCGGGGCGATCGCGCGCTTCTCGCCAATCATGGAGGAGATCCGGAAGTTCGCCCACCGCGGCGGGCACGTGGTCGGCATCTGCAACGGCTTCCAGATCCTGCTGGAGGCCGGCCTGCTGCCAGGCGCCATGCGCCGCAACGACTCGCTGAAGTACGTCTGCCGGGACGTCCACCTCAAAGTGGAGAACGCGATGACCCCGTGGACGCGAAGGTACGCGAAGGGCGACGTCATCCGCATTCCCATCGGACACGGCGACGGGAACTACTTCATCGACGACGAAGGACTGCGCAGGCTCGAGGGCGAGCAGCAGATCGCGTTCCGGTACGTCGATCAAGCGGGTATCCGCGGCATCTCGGGCAGCAACCCGAACGGGTCGCTGGCGGACATCGCCGGGATCACCAACGCGCGCGGGAACGTCCTCGGGATGATGCCGCACCCGGAGCGCCTGGCGGAGGGAGTCCTCGGCGGCGAGGACGGACGCCGGCTGTTCGAGAGCATCGTCGACGCCACCGGCTAAAAGGCTGTTTCCGCTTCCGCGGAAACAGCCAGCAAATGCGTAGCCCCTAAGCCGCCTTCGGCGGCCGGGGCTAGCTGCGGCGGTTGCGTTTTGCGTGCACCCGAGGCGCGCTCCATTCCTTGCGCGCGTGGAGCCCTTCGGAGGTGGAGGGGAGCGCGTTGATCGCGCGGCGCAGGCGGCCGTGCGCCATCACCACGTCCGTGTCGGTCTGCAGCAGGGGAGCATACTTGTCCCAGAATGGAGATCCGCCCGCCTGCGTGAGCCGATCGATCTCCTGGCGCACGGCGGCGACGGTTCCGGAAGGCAGGATCTCCTGGGCGAGCAACGAATCCAGGTCGACGATCAGCTCGCTCATCGGGTGCAGCCAGGCGAAGTGGGGATGCTCGGTCAAGAGCCGGAGCATCTCGCCCGGACCTCCCGCCGGCCCGTTCTTCTGCTCGTATGACGCCCTCGTCGCCTGCACCAGCGTGCGGTGGACCTCGCGCAGCGCGGCGGCTGCCTCGAGCAGCGCGGGCTTGTGCGTGCCTTCCGTGGTCATGACACTAGTTTATGCCGGGACAGGCACGATTGCGGGAGAGATTGGATCGGGCGTCGAGTTGATGACCGAAAGACCCTTCCAGCGCCGCAGTTCCGCCGAGCCGCCCGTAACCACCACGTGCGGAAAGCCGTCGTTCGATCGCCCGGTCCACGAGCCCAGGTTGAAATAGCGAGTGCTGTTCCCCACCGGCTCCTCCACCATCCGGTGGCTGTGGCCCATCACGATGTACTTGACGTCGAAGATCTGAGCGACGCGCCGGGCCGCCGCCTGGAGCATGGGGTGGGCGTCGGTCCGCCGCTGCTTGCCCAAGGCGGCGTTGAGCGCGGCGAAGATGATTCCGATACAAGTCAGGGCGCCGATCTTGGCCCATGGCCCGTCGACCGCGTGCGCCAGGCACCAGGCGATGACGAGGCAGACCACCGCCAGCAGCATCCGGTCGAGATAGAAGAGCTGCATCGAATCGAAAAGGCTTTGCTCGGCCGGCCTGGAAGCGATCTCCGCGAGCTGCTGCGCCTGCCGGTCGGTTCCTTGGAACCGCTCCAGGAGCTGCCGGACGTGGGCGTCCCGGTCCATCGCCGGCGCCAGCGCCTTGTCCGCCGCGCGCGCGAAGGCCCGGGAGATCCGCAGCGACTGCCGCACCATCGGATAGATGACCCGGAACACCATCACGAAGTAATCGGCGGCGACGCGCAGCGGGTTGCCGGCTTTCAGGACCCAGTCGAGATACTCCTTCAATCCCCAGGCGTCGACGTCGTCGGCCAGTTCCACCTGCTCGGCGTACCGGTTCACGAAGTAGCGCAGCACCTTGGAGCTGAGCGGTAGCGCGATCTCGGTGTCGTCGTTGTGGGCGGAAAAGAAGTCCGCCTGCACCGAGTAGTGATCGTGCGCGTGGCCGTGCTCGGCGTAGAAGAACCCCGGCTCCAGGTAGAACCAGTCGTGGAATTCGACCAGCCGATCGATCTTCCGCCGCGGGCAGCCGCTGCGTTCGGCGAGAATGCGGCGGAGCTCCTCCTGGACCGCGGGCCAGCGCCATTCGGAATCGTGGTTCCCACGGATGATGTGTACGGCGTTGCCCCTATGGACAAAATGGGCGAGTGCGTCAAAGACGCCTGGATGACGTTCTGCGGTGCGCCGCAGCTTCCACACGCACTTCGGTTCGGTGGGAGCGAGCCCGAGCGCGCGCTCCTCGCGAGAAATCTCGAACGGAGCCGGGTCCTTCGGCACCAGGGTGATGGCGACGAAGTCCACGATGTCGCCGTTCAGGATCAGACGCCAGGGCTTGCCGCCCTCGCGGTGCGCCGCCTGATGCTGGAGGAACGACGCGAGCGGCCCATCGGTCGGCCGCGGCTTGTCGAGCTTGTTGCCGGGCCGGAGATCGCAGCCGAGGTGCAGGTCAGAGATGGCAAGCAGGTTGTGCGGCCGCTCCGAGAGCGATCGCACTCGCTGCCACATCCTCCCCAGACGCATCTGGATTCGCCCCTCCCCTGGAGAGGGCACTTGAGCAAGCCCCATGCCGCGGGGCCTGCTTCAGATCGTTGATAGGAGGAGTCAGATCTCTTTTTCGTAGACGCGATAAGTCTTGTACCGGCGGGCCCCCATGCGCTCGATGCCGCGGTTGATCATGACGTTGTCCTCCAGCGTCCAGGAGAGCTCGCCGCCGACGTATCCGCGGGCGGCGCCGCGGCGCGCGACCTCCACGTAGAGCACGGCCGCGAGCGTGCCGTAACGGTGTGACGCCCGATACTCCTCCTTCACCCCGAGGAGCAGCAGGCGGGCGTGTTTCGGCCGCCTGAACTTCAGCCGCCAGAGGAGCCTGGCCAGGTTGAGCGGGTTCTTCATCAGCTCTCCGTCGAAGTCCTTCACCATCTCGTTCACGTCGGGGATGGCGAAGCACATGGCGGCCGGGTCGCCGTCCACTTCGGCGATGAGGGCGATCTCGGTATCCACGAACATCTTGTACTCGGTGGCGATGATCTCCAGCTCGTCGGAGGTGAAGGGAGTGAAGTTCCAGTTCTGCGACCAGGCCGAGTTGTAGATGTCGCGCACGATGCCCACCTCGCGTCGGAAGCGAGACAGATCCATCGGGCGGACGCGGACGTTCGGCAGCTGCAGGGTGCGCTCCGCGATCTTCCTGGTGCGCTCGTCGATGTGCCCGGAGGTGTACCACCAGGCGTAGAAGTCCTTGGCCTTCGCCAGCCCGGCCGATTCGATCAGCGGACCGACATAGGGCCGGTTGTGCGGCATGCCGATGCGCGGCGGCGTGTCGAATCCCTCGATCAGCACGCCCACTTCGCCTTTGGAATCGAGCGTGAACGGCCCGCGGATGCGGGTGCGCCCCTTCGATCGCGCCCAGCCGCCGGCTGCGTCGAACAGCGCGCGGGCGACTGCGGCGTCGTCCCTGCTGTCGAAGAAGCCGAAGAACGCGACCCCCTTCTCCTGCGGCCACTGCTTGTCGAAGTCGGTGTCGATCTGCGCGGAGATCCGCCCTGCCGGCTGTCCGTCCTGCAGCGCGAGAAAGCACTTCAGCTCGCCGTGCTTGAGAAACGGGCTCTTCTTCGGATTCAGCGAACGGCGATGGTCGTCGAGCAGGGGCGGCACCCAGTTCGGGTCCGACTTCATCCCCAGGGTCCAGGGCACGCGCAGGAACGTCTCCAGCTCCCTGTTCGACTCTACGGCGCGGATCTCGAGCGGCATGAGTGGGGGCGGAACCTAGCACGCGAAGCGTTGCGGCGACGCGCCTCGCGTGATACGCGAAGCCCCTTTCTTGTCCGGACGTTGGAATGGATTACCGAGAAACAGTCCACCTGCCGAAGACCGATTTTCCCATGCGCGCCGCGCTCAGCGAGCGCGAGCCGGCGCAGGTGAAGGCCTGGGAGGACGAGAAGGTCTACGAGAAGCTCCTGGCGAAGAATGCCGCCGCGGAGAAGTTCGTCTTCCACGACGGCCCGCCATACGCGAATGGCCCCATCCACCAGGGGCACTTCCTCAACAAGATCCTCAAGGATCTGGTGGTGAAGTACCACCTGATGGCCGGCCGTCTCGGGGATTTCGTCCCGGGGTGGGACTGCCATGGTCTGCCCATCGAACGGCAGGTCGACAAGCAGCTCGGCGCGAAGAAGCGCGAGCTGAGCGTCGGCGAATTCCGCCGCGCCTGCCGCAGATACGCCGAAGAGCAGATCGACCTGCAGCGCAAGGACTTCAAGCGCCTCGGGATCCTCGCCCGCTGGGACCACCCCTACAAGACGATGGATTTCCGCTACGAGGCGGACATCGTCCGCGAGCTCTCGCAGTTTGCGCGCCGCGGGGCGCTCTATCGCCGCAAGCGGCCGGTGCACTGGTGCCCGGTCGACGTCACGGCGCTGGCCGAGGCCGAGGTCGAGTACGCCGACAAGACGAGCCCGTCCATCTACGTGCGCTTCCCGGTGACCGCGGGGGGGCCGCAAGGATGGGGTCTGGCGATCTGGACCACCACCCCTTGGACCATCCCGGCGAACCTCGCCATCACGGCCAATCCCGAGCTCGAGTACGTCGCGTACGATCTGCCGCGGCACGGCGTCACCGTCGTCGCGCGCGACCTGCTCCACGCCTTCCTCGCGGCCTGCGCCCCCGACGAGCTCTCGTTGCCCGCCGAGGCGCGCGGCGACGATCTGCTCTCGGCCGCGCGCGCCACCGGGGCGACGCTGAGGCATCCGGAGCGGATCCGGAGGACCCTGCAAGGCACCGAGCTGGACGGGTGGAAGTACCGGCACCCGCTCGTCGCGCGCGAGAGCCCCGTCATCATGGGGGCGCACGCCACGGCTGACGCGGGCACCGGCCTGGTCCACACCGCCCCAGGCCACGGCGAGGACGACTTCAACATGGGGGTGCAGTACGGGCTGCCCATCTGGGCGCCGGTGGACGGGCACGGCCGGTTCACTGGCGACGTAGGCATCGCGGGACTCGAGGGTCTCAAGGTGTTCGACGCGAACCCGAAGGTCATCGAGCTGCTCGCGGGCGCTGGAGTCCTGCTCAATGCGGGGGGCAGGGCGGCGCAGATCCGCCACAGCTACCCGCACTGCTGGCGCTGCAAGAACCCCGTGATCTTCCGCGCCACCGACCAGTGGTGGATCGGGCTCGACATCGAGATCGATCTACCGGGCCGCGGCCACACCACCATCCGCAAGGCGGCGCTCGCCGCCATCGACGAGATCGACGCGCAGGGCGGCTGGATTCCCGCCTGGGGCAAGGAGCGCATCCGGAGCATGGTGGAAGGACGCCCGGACTGGTGCGTTTCGCGACAGCGCGCCTGGGGCGTCCCGATCCCCGTCTTCTACTGCGCCCGCGACCACGAGCCGCTCGTCTCTGCCGAGGCGATGGACCACGTGGCGCGCATCTTCGACGAGGAAGGCGCCGACGCATGGTTCGACCGGACCGCGCGCGATCTGCTCGCGCCCGAGACGCGGTGCGCGAAGTGCGGTGGCGCAGAGTTCGAGAAGGAGACCGACATCCTCGACGTCTGGTTCGACTCGGGGTCGTCCTTCGCCGCCGTGCTCGAGAGCGGTGTCTGGCCGACGCTGCGCCTCCCCGCGGATCTCTACCTGGAGGGCTCGGATCAACACCGCGGCTGGTTCATGTCGGCCCTGATGATCGGCATCGGCACGCGCGGACAGGCGCCCTACCGGGCCGTGCTCACGCACGGCTTCCTGGTGGACGGCGAAGGGCGCAAGATGTCCAAATCCCTCGGGAATGCGCCGGACCCGCAGGGCCTGCTCAAGAAGTACGGCGCCGAGCTGATGCGGCTATGGGTGGCGGGATCCGATTACCGCGACGACATCGGGTTCTCCAACGCCATCGTCGAGACGCTCTCCGAGAGCTACCGCAAGATCCGCAACACCGTCCGCTACTGCCTTTCGCAGCTGTACGACTTCGATCCGCAGCAGGACAGCATCAGCGAGCTGCAGCCCATCGATCGCTGGGCCCTCTCCCGATTCGAGCGCTACCGCGCCGCGGTGATCGAGGCATACGACAAGTACGAGTTCCACAAGGTCTACCGCGCCACCGTCGAGCTCTGCGCGGTGGATCTCTCCGCCTTCTATTTCGACGTGCTCAAGGACCGCACCTACTGCTCGGGCAAGCGCTGGCCCGAACGCCGGGCAGCCCAGACGGTCCTGTACCGCATCGTCCATGACCTCTGCCGCCTGCTCGCTCCCGCCCTCTCCTTTACGACCGAGGAAGCCTGGCGTTTCGTACCCCGCCGGGAGACGCCCAGCGTCTTTCTCGCCGGCCTGCCCTCCCCCGAGCCGGGCCTGGTCTCCGATTCGCTGGAGGAGGAGTTCCGCCACCTCCAATCGCTGCGTGAAGTGGTGAACGTCGCTTTGGAGCAGAAGCGGGCGTCCAAGGAGATCGGCAAGGCCACCGAGGCGGATGTCACCCTCACCGTCCCTTCCGGGATGGCGAGGGAGGTCGCCGAGCGTTACGAGAAGCAGCTGGCAGATCTCTTCCTCGTCGCGTCCGTTACGCTGCGCGCCGGGAAGAATGCCGCGGCAGAGGTGCGGAAGAGTCCGCACCGGCCGTGCGAGAGGTGCTGGCGGGCGCTCCCGGACGTGGGAGAGAAGGGTCTTTGCGCGCGCTGCCAGCGCGCGGTCAGCGAGGGTTGATGCAGAGCGGATTGTCGAAATGGAAGGTGCTCACGCTGATCGCGAGCTTCTGGGTCGTCGCCGACCAGGTGACGAAGTACCTGGCGGTGGAACACCTCACGGCGGCGTTCCGCGACGCGCGCGCGCGCACGTTTCCGGAAAAGCTCGGGGCGTTCGTGTCCCGGAAGGACCTGCTCGAACCACGCTCACTCGCCAATCCGATCCCGGTGAGGGTGACCCCGTTCTGGCAGCACCGCTACACGCAAAACCGTGGAGCCGCCTGGGGCGTACTGTCAGGTGCGGGCGAACAGTTCCGCGTCCCCTTCTTCTACCTGGTCAGCATCGCCGCCGTGATCTTCATCTTCTCCTACTACCGCAAGCTCCGGACGGACCAGCGCTACCTGCAGATCGCGCTGGCGCTCGTGCTGGGCGGTGCGGTGGGAAACGCCATCGATCGGCTCCTCCGCGGCTACGTGATCGATTTCATCGATTGGCATTGGTTCGACCCGGACTGGCAGCGGCCGGCCCTCCATTGGCCCACCTTCAACGTGGCGGACAGCGGAATAACCGTGGGCCTCGCCATGCTCTTCCTGGAGATGCTGCTCGCGAAGAAACTTGCCAAAGCGCCCGCCCAGCCGACGGCGAGGAAGGCCTGATGCTTCCAGTCCTGTTCACCCTGACGATTCCACCCTCGCTGGGCATCGTGGTCTGGCTCGCCCTTTCCGCCGCTTCCGGCGGCTGGCAGGTCCGCTCGGCGCGCGCCGCCGGCGAGAAGGACCTGTGGAAGACGTTTGGCACCTGGACTGCCGGCACCGCGGCGGTGTTGTACCTGGCGGTCAAGGTCCTCGGCGGACAGAACATCCTTCATCTCGAGCGGCCGCTGGCGATCCCGGTCCACACCTACGGCATCCTCGTCGCCGCCGGCTTCCTCGTGGCCATGACGCTCGCTGCGCGCGCCGCCGATCGATCGGGACTCAACCGCGACAAGGTGCTCGATCTCTCCTTCGGGATCCTGGTGGCGGCGATGATCGGCTCGCGGATCCTCTTCATCATCGTCAACTGGGACGAGTACGCGCACGATCTCGCGGGCATCTTCCAGTTCTGGAAGGGCGGCCTGGTGTTCTACGGCGGCTTCATCGGCGCGGTGCTGTTCTCCATCTGGTACATGCGCCGCCACGACATGGCGTTCCTGCCGTATGCGGACGCGATGGGTCCGACCGTTGCCATCGGGCAGGCGCTGGGGCGCGTCGGCTGCTTCTCCGCAGGCTGCTGCTGGGGCGACGCCTGCGATACGCACTATGCGTTCGCGGCGCACTTTCCGCCCGAGTCGCTCGCGTACCAGTCGCAGGCGGCGGCGCAGGTGATCCCGTCCGGGGCGCCGAGCACCATCGCCATCCACCCGACGCAGCTCTACGAAGCGCTCGGCTGCGCGCTCATCTTCCTCTTCCTGACGTACTGGCGCAGCCGCAAGCGGTTCCACGGCGAGCTGCTCGCCCTCTACCTGATGCTCTACGCGCCGCTCCGCGCGGTGGTCGAGACGTTCCGGGGTGACGAGGAGCGGGGTCGGGTATTCAATTTCCTCGGCGGGTGGGCGCGGCACGCATGGTGGAACCTGTCGACCAGCGAGCTGATCAGCATCGGGATTTTCGCTGCGGGCTTGGCCATCTACGTGACACGGGGCCGCAGGGCCTATGCGGCTACATTGCCTGTCGCGGCTTGAGGTACAATTCGGTCCGTGGCAGCGCCGACCGGGACACAGCAGCTCCCCCAGGAGAAGTACGCGGAGGAGTTGAACGAGCTCGACGAGGGAATCCAGGAGCTGCACGTCCTGTACGAGAAGTATTTCCTCGGCATCGATCGCAGGCCGCCGGAGCAGGAGCGAAAGCGCATCTCGCAAAAGGCGCGCGAGATGCGCACCACGGCGATCGGGAATACCGCCCTCAAGTTCAAGATCAACGCGCTGTTCGCGAAGCTGATCTCGTTCGAGCGCATGTGGGACCGGACCCTGCGCGAGATCGAAGAGGGTACCTACAAGCGCGACGTCTTCAAGGCCAAGCTGCGCTCGCAGGATCGCGACGACGCCGGGCCGAAACGGCCGGCAGCCCCCGGCCCCACGATCTCCGACGCGAACCTGCGCCGCCTGTACGATACCTATCTCGTCGCCCGCCAGCGCTGCGGCGAGTCTACCGTCGGTCTCTCCTTCGACTCGATGGCTTCCCGCATCCGCTCGCAGGTGCCGGAGTTGATGCAGAAGCACAAGGCGAAGAACATCGAGTTCAAGGTCGTCATCAAGGGCGGCAAGGCCGTCCTCAAGGCCGTTCCGCACACCTGAAAAAATCCTGGTCTGCTTGGCGTGCTTGGCGGTTGATCTGAAGCCTTTCCAACGCGCCCCAGGGAGCGCGGAGTTGCCGCGGAGCGTTGCGCTGCCCACCCTTCTCGCGTGGCGGGAGGGGCGGCGTGATGCGGCGAACAGGACTGGTTCTATCGATGGCGCTCGCAGCCTGCGCCAGGACTGCTCCCGCCCCGCGCGAGTCGGAAGCGATGGAGCGCTCGGCGCGCATCCTCCGCCAGCTGGATCGCCTCGAGGCCGACCTGCACGGCGGCGAGACCGAGTCGTTCACCTATGCCGAGCTCGTCCGCCGCCACTCGGCCACCGAGCAGATCTCCTGCAAGATTACGGATGAGCACCTCGCGGACATCCACCGGCTCGCCGTGGCGCAGGAAGCGAAGATGGCGCGGCAGCGTGGTGAACGCGTGAAGAAGCACAAGACGGTCGCGATGGCGCGCCCCCGCACCGCGCGGCACGCGACGGCTTCTAACTAATCGGCTACTGAAGGCCCACTTCTTCCCACAGCCGCCGCGAATGTAGGTGTCGCGGCGAAATCCCAGGCACACAGGAATTCGGGCGGTCGTTCGAGCGGTTTGAAGGCCTGTCGAAGTACGCCGTTCCAAGCGGCAGAACAAAGGAGTGGTCATGCGGAAATATCTCACCTTTGGCCTCCTCGTCCCCGTCGCGGTTGCCTGCGCCACGCCCGGCAAGCGGACGGCCATCGGTGCCGGAGGCGGAGCCGCCGTGGGCGCCGGTATCGGCGCGATCGCGGGCGGATGGAAGGGCGCGGTCATCGGCGCGGCGGCGGGCGGCCTGGCCGGCGGCGCTGTCGGGAACTACCTCGACAAGCAGGCCGAAGAGTTGAAGGAAGTGGCGGAGAGCACGAAGCGGACCAAGGACGGCATCCTGGTCGATCTGAAGAGCAAGCTGTTGTTCACGACGGACAGCGCGGTCCTCAAGCCCGAGGCAGTCGAGCTGGTGGCGAAGCTCGGCGACATCCTCGCCAAGTACCCGGAGGATCGCATCCGGGTCACCGGCCACACCGACTCGACGGGATCGGTGGCGCACAACGAGGAGCTCTCGCTGCGCCGCGCGAAGGCCGTGCGCGACGTCCTGCAGGGACGCGGGGTCAAGCCGGAGCAGATGCTGGTCGAGGGCATGGGTCCGGGGCGGCCGATCGCGAGCAACAGCACCGCGGCGGGCAGGGCGCAGAACCGCCGTGTCGAGCTGCACATCGACGTGCCGACGCAGGTGGCGTCTGGGTAGCGGCGGTTCAAGGCGGTTTCCGCCTCCGCGGAAACCGCCAGCAACTGCATAGGCGCAAAGCCGCGTTCGCGGCAGCGCCTATTCAAACATCCGGTCGACGCTCACCACCTGCACGTCCGCGTCGTCTTTCGCGCCGAAGGGGAACTTCTCGATCTCCTTGTCGGTCGCGAGCTGCGCGGCGGGCTTCTCCGGCGTCTTGCCGGTCGCGTCCTGCTGATAGTGAATCGGCGTGGGGTCTTCGGCAAGCACCGTCTTCTTCACCGACGCCATGTCCTTTCCCGCGACGACGATCTCGAGCTTCGCCGGGTCGATCCAATTGCGCCAGGCCGCGTTCACCTGGTCGACGGTCACGCCGCGCAGCGCCGAGCGCCACGATGCCAGGAACGCGCCCATTCCGTAGAAGTGATCGTCGAGCGCATAGCCCAGCTTGCGCGCGTCGGTCTGGTCGAAGAGCAGGATGTACCCGTCGAGAAAGCCCTTGGTCTGCTCCACCTCCTGCGCCGAGAAGGGCTCGTCACCGAGCGTCCGTGCCAGCTCGTACAGCGCGGCGCGGACCGCGAACAGGCGGTTCTCGTCGCGCACCGGACGCAGCCAGATGGTGAATTCCTGCTGGTGCCGCGCGCGGCCTGTCTGGGCTGTCGCCTGATCTCCGCCTTCCTGCTGGAAGTGCTCGATGTACGCGAAATCGCCGTAGTTCAGCCCCCGCGCCTCGCGCAGCCGCTGCGTGAGCCGGCCGTTCTGCTGCCGGTGCTCGCCGAACGCGCTGCGCGCGAGCGACATCGCCGGCCAGTCCTCGTCCGCATGCGAGAGCGCCCAGGGCATCCCGATAGAGATGGCGGTCGAATCGGCGTTCTTCTCCACGAGCAGGAAGCGCGGTCCGTGCGGCCGCGCCTGTGGGATGGCGGCAGGCGCCTGGGACTTCGCGGGCAGCGCCGAGAGCGCCTGCGCGATGTCGCGGCCGAGGTTCTCCGGATATCCGCCCGAGACGCCCACCTCGAGGCGATCGGCGGTGAACACGCGACCTGCATGCTGCTGCAATTCCTGGACGGTCATCGACTTGAGGTCCGAAGCGTGGCCGAGGATGAGGCGCTCGTACGGATGACCGCGGAACATCGTCTCTTGCAGGGACTCCTTGCCCAGGTTCTCGTCGTCGCCCTGCCGCAGCCGTTTCTCGATGTCGTTGACGGCGTCCTCGCGCAAGCGCCGGAACTCCGCGGGGTCCCAGCGCGGGTGGAGGACCACATCGGTGACGATGGGGAGGAGCTTCGCCAGGTTGTCCTTGTGCACGCGAGCCATGAAAGTGGTCAGCTCCTTGTCCACCCGGACGTCCAACTCGGCGGCGAGCGGAAAGAGCGCCTCGAGCAGCTGCTTCGCGCTCAGCGCCTGCGTGCCGCCCTCTGTCATCACGCGCGCGGTCAGATCGGTGAGGCCGGCTTTGCCGCGCGGGTCGTCGACCGAACCGGTGCGGAAACGGATCTGGACGTCGACGATCGCGTTCTGGTTCGCGGGCAGCTCGAGAAGGGTGACGCCGGAGGGAAGCGTCGTGATCTTCGGAGCGGCGGGAACGCCCGATTCACGCTGCGGCGCAGCGGCAGCGCGCGCGGCCGTGCCGGCGGCCCGAGCGGCGGGTTTGTGCGGCTCGGCGCCCGGAGCGATGACGCCGCCATCGCGTTCGGGTTCGAGCGCTGCGGCGGCCGGCGCATTGCGGACCGTCTCCTGCTGCTGCGCGCAGGCAGCGGCGAGGACAAGCGCAGTCCAGAGGACGCGCTTCATCGCCCGTCCCCCTTCCGCCCCGTCACCAGCGTGACCGTGGTCCGATTCAGGTCCATGAAGTTGCCCTTGGCGAAGTCCTGTAGATCGCGCGGCTGCACGGTAGCGAGCGCGGCGAACTCCTTGTTGAGGTGGTCCACGTCGCCGGTCGGTGCCGTGGTCACCGCCAGGGTCACGGCCGCCGCGTCGGCCTTGTCGAGGCCCATGATGTTCGAGTAGCGCAGGTTCGAGCGGACGGCATCGAGACGTTTCGCGTCCACGCGTCCGCCGGCGAGGTTCTTGATCTCGCGCAGCACCGCGAACTCCACCGCGCGGAGGTTCTTCGCATCCTTCACGCGCATGAGGACGCCGAACAGATTCGGGTCGCGGTGATCGCTGTACGTCGCATCCATCGAATCGACCAGCTGCTTGCCGAGCACCAGGTTCTGGTAGAGCGGGCTGGTGGGGCCGAACAGGTACGCGTTGAGCAGGCTCTGGACCGCCGCGCGCTTGATGTCGCTGGCCGCCGGCGTGTGCCAGGTGATCCAGAGGCGCGGCAGGGTGGGCTTGTCCCAGTCGACCTGCGCGTGCCGGCTCTGTCGTTGCTTCGGCTCGACGGGAATGCGCGCCGCATCGGGCCTGCCCTTCCAGCTCCCGTACGCCTTCTCGATCTGCGCGAGCGCGGCCTCCTTGTCGAAGTCGCCGGCGATGAAGATGGTCGCGTTGTCCGGCGTGTAATAGCGACGGAAGAACTCGCGCGAGTACTCGTAGCCCGACGGCATGTTCTCGATGTCCTTCGGGTAGCCGATGACGGTATGCGCGTACGGGTGCCGTGTGAACGCGGTCTCCACCAGCTTCTCGAACATCTTCTGCTCGGGGTTGCTGGCGCTCTTGAGGTACTCGCCGAGGATGGCGCCGGCCTCGGTGCGGAAGGCGGCCTCGTCGTATTCGAGGTTCTGGAAGCGATCGGCCTCGTACTCGATGATGGTCGGCAGCGCCTTCGCCGGACCGTAGAGGTGGTAGACGGTCATGTCCTCGCTGGTGAACGCATTGGTGTTCAGGCCGAGGCGCGTGACCGTCTGGTTGTATTCCTCCGCCGGATGCTGCTTCGTTCCGCGGAACATCATGTGCTCGAAGAAGTGCGCGTATCCGGACCTGCCTTTCTCCACTTCGTTGCGGCTGCCGACGCGCATCAGCGTGTAGTAGGCGACCAGTCCTGGGGCCTCGTAGGAGATGAAAACGACGCGCAAGCCATTCGGGAGCGAATGCATCTCCACCGGGAAGGGGAACGCCTTCTCGGCAGCGGGCGCGGGTGCTGCGGAGGCCGCGACCAGCGCGGCCAGGAACGGAACCATCATGAATCCTCCGAGGGGCGCGCATCGTAGCCGACACGAGCGCCAAATCAAGGAAGGAAATCCTCCGATTGAAGAGCGAATCAGCTTTGCAATTCGGGGCGGTTGGAGTCGGCTGCCCAGAGGGCAAAGCGGTGCTTGCCCGAGGACTTCGCCTCGTACATGGCGCCGTCGGCCCGGTCGAGGAGTTGTTCGGGAGCGTCGGGCGCGGATTCGAACCACGCCATTCCGACGGAAGCGCCGAGGTCCAAACCGGGGTAGCGGTTGCCGAGTGCGCGGGTGCGCGCGAGGAGGCGGTGCGCGAGCGGCTCGACGGCGGCGCGCTTCGCCTCGGTGAAGAGGACGGCGAATTCGTCGCCGCCCAGCCTCGCCGCCACGTCGCTGGCGCGGATGGTCTCGCGGATCGCATGTGCGATCTTCCTGAGGAACTGGTCGCCCTCGACGTGGCCCTTCTCGTCGTTCAGCCGCTTGAAGTTGTCGACGTCGATGTAGGCGATGCAGACCGGCGCGCCGGTGCGTTTTGCGTGCGCCAGCTCCGCGCTGAGGCGCTCGATGAAGGCGCGCCGATTCGGCAGGTTCGTGAGCGGGTCGGTGCGCGCGAGCTTCTCCGCTCCCTGCAGCAGCTCGGCGAGGCGGGCGTTCATCTCCTTCAACCGTCGCCGGTCCTCGCGGATGCGCACCACCATCGCCGCCATCGCCACCAGCATGAGCAGGCGGGACATCGAATTCCACGTCAGCGTGCGCGTCGACTCGCCGCGATGTCCCCAAGCTTCCGCCTCGAACCAGACGACGCCGGCCGTGAGCGACGCCAGCAGCGCCGGCCCGCGGCCGAGCCACCAGGCCGCTCCCAGCACCGGGATGACGTAGAAGAGGGCGAACGACATCCACGGTCCGGTCACGTAGTCGAGCAGCCCGACCAGCGCGATGGCGGCGACGGCGAGCACCGCGAACGTCGTCCGCAGCAGGCCGGGCTTGTCGTAGCGCGGTTCCAATTGCGAAAAAGCTAACCCGCGCTGCCGCTCAGGTCGATTTCGCGGCCGTCCACACCGGCACCTGCCAGAGGGCATATCCGCGCGGGTCGCGCACGCAGGCGATCATCTCGCGCCAGCGCCGCTCCACCTCCTCGCGCGGCACGCCCGTGTGCTGGACGATGGGGTCGGTGTAGCCGTCGCGCCAGGCTTCCCAGATGCGCGCGAACGTCTCGCGGGGAACGCGCAGGGTGTCGACCACGACGTAGTCCGCCTTGATGTCGCGCAGCCCGAGATCGGCGAGGTGCGTGAAGGTCTTGCGGCCGACGTGCAGATCGCAACCGACCGCCGGGCCGTAGCGGTTCGGGATGCGCTGCCAGAAGCCGTCCGAGTCCAGCTCGGTGGGATGGCACCAGAGCATTCCGTAGTCCTCGGCGATCAGGTGCAGGCGGCCCCCCGGCTTGAGCACGCGCGCCATTTCGCTGAGAGCGCGGCGGGCATCCGGGAGCGCCTGCAGCACGTGGCGGCTGATGGCCAGGTCGAACTGGGAATCTGCGAGCGGCAGATGCAGCGCATCTCCGTGCTGGAAGCGGACGCGCTCGCCGAGGTCGCGACACCGCGCGCGAGCGCGTTCCAGGTGCGATTCCTCGAGGTCGATGCCGAGATAACTGGCGTGCGGAAAGAGGCCTGCGATCCGCGGAGCGATCTCACCCGTTCCGCATCCCGAGTCGAGGACGCGCGCGCCCTTGGGCGGCGGATGCCGCCGGAAGATGGGCTCTTCCTGCGGCCAGATCGCCTCCATCTGCGCCGCCAGGTTGCGGACCATCGATTCGTCCGCCATCTCCCTTGCTTGTGGACTGCTCGGGTTCATGCGCGCGAGCTTAACCTCGGTTCCCCGCGGTCGCTCATGCTCGTTCTCAGCGTCGCGGAGCGGCCGAGCTCGCCACGGCTCGCTCCTCGGCGGCCACCAGCGCGAGGAAGTCGGCGAGCGTCCGCCCCGGCTCGTCCTCGAACCGGTCCTCGAGAATCTGCAGCCCGTCGATCCGGTCGAGTCGGAAGTTGCGGAAGGCGCTTCGCATCTCGCACCAGGCGGTGAGCGTCCAGGTGTGGCCCCAGTACGCAAGCCCGAGCGGGTGGACCACGCGCTCGCTTCCCGCCTGCGCCTTGTCGACGTAATGGAAGCGCGCTTTGCGGTGCTCGCGGATGGCGCGGCGGAAGTCCTCGAGACCCGAGCGGAACCGCTCGCTGAGATGGAAGCCGGGTGCCATCAGAGCGGAATCCGCGAGCCGGGACTTCAGCTTGGGAGGCAGCACGGTCTCGATCTTCTGCAGCGCCTCCTCCGCCGCGCGGGCGAGCTTCTTGTCCGCCCAGGCGCGCACGATGCGCGCGCCGAAGACCAGCGCCTCGATTTCCTCCTCGTCGAACATCAGCGGCGGCAGCTCGTAGCTGCGGT
>Ga0209761_1000072_pt1 | contig 48282 bp, 55 predicted proteins | sample GraSoi013_1_40cm_4_FD_185818 | JGI IMG/M metagenome (GOLD analysis project Ga0209761, IMG submission 185818) | Grasslands soil microbial communities from the Angelo Coastal Reserve, California, USA - Sample 09_25_2013_1_40cm (SPAdes) (version 2) | ecosystem: Environmental > Terrestrial > Soil >... | reverse complement strand
CTCAATGGACAAGAACCACGTTGAGAAGGAGACGAATGCTTTGAAAACGAACGGCTATCTCACTGGAAAAAACAAGCTCACGTCCAAAGCGCTCGAAACACTCTCGTAACTGCGTACGGGTTTTTTTTGTGCGCCAGGTGACTTGTATCTTTATCCGTTGGGCGTCCCTGAGCAGAACTGTCCAATAGCATGTCCCAGAATCTATTCATGTCCGGAGTGTTGTTACTGCTTCCAACACAACTTCCTCTGCTTTCTTCAAGGCGTCAGCCAGCTCTGGTCGGCCAATAGCAGGCCTCCAGTCTCTCCATAGCTCATCGCTCACTACCAAGAAATTGCAGACCTCTACATTCCGATACACGCCTAGGCCGTACATCGCGGAGGTTTCCATGTCCACACCTAAGATGTCTCGTAGTCGATAGTTCTCGATCGTGGTCACCATCTCCCTGTAAGGCGCGTCGGTAGTCCAGAGGGGACCCGTGTATGCCACAACACCCTTCTTGACACGCGCTTTCTCAAGTGCCCGGACCAGCCGCTGGGCTGGACGAAGCCCCTCATCACTCGACAAATAGTGACGCGATGTCCCTTCTTCCCTAATACAAGAGGTTGGAATGAAACAGGTCCCGACTGGCGCCTCAGGCTGAATACTACCGGCTAGTCCAAGTCCCAAGAAAATCCTTGTCCCGCAAGCGATCAACTCCTCCATGACCATGACCGTCGCAGGCGCGCCCAACGGAAGACAAACGATAGAAACTTTCTTTCCATCAATCTCACCGTTGTACAAGGGAAATCGTGGTCCCCACCACCATGAGGGGGAGGACACGGCGCCAACTCTCTCGGCTAGAGACTTCACAGTACCAAGGTCCCAGGAGCCAACGACGATAGGAGCGATCCCAACTTGTTCGACAGAGACTCCCCGCTGGGACGCCCAGAACTCCACAGCAATGCCAGCTGAGAGGTGTTCGCTCATGGAATTGACAACTTACTATCAGTGATAGGCTTTGCGAGCATTGTTTTTCAACATCAGCTTAGGTTAAGATTGGTAGAGAAGCTGCGTCTCGAATGAAACTTGCAGTTCTGAGCGACTTCGATGGCACTGTTACGCTCAACGACACGTTCGAGAATGTTCTAGCAAGATTCGGAAAAGGTGACTGGAGAACCGTCGATGAGCAGTATGTAAGAGGGGAGATCACACTTGAGGAATGTGTCCGGCGACAAGGTGCCATGGTCCGGGTCTCAAGCTCCCAGATATTGGGGTACTTAGATGGAGTAACCGAGTTCAGGCCCAACTTCGACAAGCTCATCGAATTCTGCCAGGCAAACCACTTCCCAATCGTAATAGTCAGCGCCGGCCTTGATTTCGTTATCAAGCATTTTCTAACGCGCGAGATGTTCCGAGACAAGGTGGAATTGTGCGCGGCGTCGGCGAAGGCTACGCCAACGGGTATCAAATTCAAATGGCCCAAGCCGAAAAGTAACCGGTCAATGAACTTCAAAGACGACATGGTCAGGTACTACAAGCAGAAAGCGGACAGCGTCGCCTACGTTGGAGATGGGAGATGGGATCTTCACGCGTTAAGAAACGCGGACCGCCGATTCGTTATCAGGAATTCAAAGCTTGCAGAGCTGTGCAAAGAACAAGAGATCCAGGCGACGACAATCATCGACTTCCAAGAAGTGGTCATCTCGCTTCAGAAGCAAATGTCCGAGCGAGATATTCGGAAAGGAAACAGTGAATAGGGATGTCTCCATTCGGCCCTTCAATTCTGTCTTCAGGTGGGACCTGTCCACCTTCAATTACCAAGATCCCACTCAAACCGCAGAGACGCGAGTTAGGCTTGCACTGGAGAACGAGATAGGTTCGGCGGCTGAACTATGGTACGATGGTCTCAGTAGGGAAGAAGGTTCTCCTTGGGAGAGCTATCTGAAGAAATGGACGCCCGCTAGCGCTGCAAAGTGGTTTCTAGACTCGAAGAAACGACTAGGCACGAAGATGTTGGTCCCCGAGCAGCAAGAGGTGATCGTTGGAGTCAACGGGATATTCTCCGAGAAAAACTCGGGTAAAGGTCGGTTCTTCACGGGAATAGTCGTCTCGCCCAATTATGGAAGACGAGGAATCGGTTCTCTACTATTGCACAAGACCGTGTCGGACCTGAAGAAAGAGGGCCTTCGATGCGCGGAAGTGGAAACCATCCAAGGAATACCCCCGGCGAAATATCTCTATCCGAAACATGGAGGAAAGAGCATCCAGGTCCCCGCGTAGGGGCACATGCTCTTTCTGACTACGACTCAGATTGTAATTCTTGTTTAGTCCTGTTTGCCTTGTCCGTAAGGATGTCTATCGCGTCCTCTAGCCTCTTGCATTTCTCTTTCTCTGAGAAGAGGGCTGCAAGTAGCTCGTTGATCTTGCTGAGCGCATAATCCATACTTCTATTGATCTGGCCCAACGGGGCATAGTCTAGGCGGCGGGGCATAGTTGCGAAGAGCTGTCGTTGGGCCGCGTTGATCTCGCTCATCTTGGCGTTATCGGTGGCGCCGAGCCAGGTTACTTCTCGCGCGGTCTTCAGACTCTCGTATAATTGGTTTTGTAGCTCGATGTATGCGTTCCAGTAGACGAGCCAGGACTCGTTGAACTCGTCAAACGTTTGCTCTATCCGCTTATTCTTCTCCGCGTTCGAACTAGCTGACAATGGTGGTGATGGAAAGAGACCGCGTCCGGTAAATGTGTTGCGGGGTCAAGTAGCGACTGTTTATGAGTAACTATGCTTGGCCCACCGATTGGTAATCTTAGTGGAACATGTTTGCGACAGGTGCGGTGGTCAGTTCGAATACAGTGAACTCAATTCTCAGGAAAAACAGATCCTCGACTCGTCTGGGAAATGGAAGACGGAGCGAAGCTATCGATGTTTTGATTGCGAGAAAGAAGCCTTACTCGGACAAGGCCCAGCCTGATCTGATGGACAGACTCGGGCTTCGTTATCGAGCCCTATCTCTTCTTGAGTGCGGCGGACTCGACCTTGCCATGGACCCTTACGGTTCCAACTCGCAAGGATGAAGTTGCGAGCTCCATTGTCACGTCGAAATTGAATGCGTAGTCTTTCTCAGCCATTTTCTCCAAAACCTCCGCAAGAGAGGACGGAGATGATCCATTCTTCTGAGGCATGATGACCGAGTTTGCTATCCTCGTCTTGAGTATAAAGTTCTATGGAATGGTACTCTTGAGCAAATTCCTGTTTCGTACGGTCCTCGCCTATCACGAGAGAAAGGTAGTTTTCGATTGTCCGGGAATATTTCGAGGAAAGAGACCTCTCTGTTTCTGATGAGCTCGGCAGGAAGGCCGCGGAAGCTGTCCGGCAAGACCCTTAAGGCCGTTTTTTCAGGCTCAGATTGTTGACAATCAAGAGGCCTCTACTGCAATTCCTACTTTTGAGCGTAGTCCCGTACGCAGTTGGCCTCACTGCGGTTGAACTGTCTTCCCTTTACACCGTAACCACGGTAACTCCTCCAGGAGTATGCAATAGCGTGTTTCAAGATTCGCAATCGGGCTACCCGGAACCCTTCATCGGGTCCTTCGATATGTTGCACTATACCAATCCATGTACGGCTCTGTTTGTTTTCCATGAATCCCTCGATGATTGGAGAGCATTTGGGCTCGACTTGATGTTCTATGTCGAGGTCTACTACGCGATAGCCTTGGGCGTCCTAGCTTTGTCGAGATTGACTGGAGAGAGGGGGACACCTCGATTGCATTACGCACCAAGTTGGACAGCAATAGGTGCTACCAGCAAGAGCTCTGTTTTCTCGAGGCATCTAACCGAGTTGCTCCTCATAGTCTCAACGAGCGGCTTCGTTTCAAAGATGACAGTATACCTTTCGCAGTCTCCTATTTTTCTCTTCGATGCAACTAGTATTGCCGCCTCTCAAATTCAAATTCTGGCGTCATCATTGGTCTTTCTGATTCCACTTTCTCTGAGCTTAGTTCTAACTGTCAGGGGCAAGACGGGAGGTGTAGTAGTAATCTGGATCGGTCTACTCCTTGTCACTTCCTTCGCATACGCAATGCCTCTAATCACTGTTCAAAGGTACTCTGCTCAATGTAATGGAACTTATGCCGAGTGGCAGTCACTTGGCTACCGACTATTTGGCGTGGGACTTCGCACTGAAGGTGTTTTCTGCGAGTCGTGAAGTACCCTTGCTAATCTCCTAAGTTAGCTCTCGCTATATCTTACCGGAACTTGCACGGTTTCTAAACCCAGATCCTTCTAGGCTAGGGCGTCGTTGTATAATGCGTCGAGTACCGAGTAGGCTTCCTCGGGAGTCGAGGGGTTCGCTGGCAGAATATCCTCTGCTATGGACCGTTCAAGTATCTGGCGTATGCAATACCGGAGCTTAGTTGGGGTCAAACTGGCTTCCACGTTCCACATGGGATGGTCCATGTTGACAAAGACGGTTCGAACCCCGTTCTTATCAGTCTCAACATATGCCTGACCACGATCTCCACCGTGAGCGATATCGAAGGCTAACACCTGGTCCTTTAGATGTATGACGCTGCGGGTAGCGTCTCTAGAATGTGTCTTCGACTTCCGGTCTTTCCTGTGTCCAGACCCGTTCTCCTTCTTCGGCACATAGTTCGATGCATGACTAACTTTTGACGGTGCTTTCGCTTTGATCATTGCTTTCGAGATGATCTCGATGTTTCGTCGGAGACTACGCCGTAGCCTCTCTGCAATCTCGCGATTGAGATATTGTATGCTGCGGAGTTCTCTGCGGCTGGCGGTCTGTCTGAGGAACTTGTAGACCCTATTCCGAACAAACCCGCGCATGGCCTTCTCGAACACTCTCCACTGCGCACTATCTCTCTCGAACTCGTTACCACCCGGCAATCGTCGGAGGAAGTCTGCGTTAACCCAGCCCTGTATACGGCTAAGCCCATGAATACGATACTGATCCAAGCCGAAGAACTGATGTTGCAGACAGGTGATGTGTTTCTGTTGGACACTCATACCAGCCTCAGATATTCCGGCACGTGTCTTCGAAATGGGAAGGATCAAGACTTCGCCAGTAATCTTCCCGTATTCTGTGGCAATATTGACGGGGAGGAGGGTTGCGCCGCGGAGTTCTTCAGGCTTCACCGTCTCACCATTGACGAGGACTTCGAATGGCCCGTATCCCCGCAGGGCAAGGACGTTCGCTCTCGCCAAAAGTGCTCTGCGGACTTCTCCGGAGTCAGTTTTCTTCGTCAACGATCGGATCCTGATTCTCAGACCATCATGGTCCAGCGGTGCCTGGATTACACGTAGGGGCCTCCATGTGGACTGGTCGGTCGGGGCCCAGTGACGATCGATAAGGCTCTCTGTCAACATGATCGTCCGATCGAAACGCCCTTTGTGAACCTGGAGCTCCAGCTCGCGACCTAGAGTTAGCCAGGCGAGACTGCCCATACCATATGATTCGCGGATCGGGCGTTTGTATTTTGGCGAGAAACCTTCGCCGGTTGTTTTTCCTTTGGTGAGAAATTCGCGTAGACCGTCGAGGTCCATTCCGTGGCCCCATTCCTCGTATTCGATCTGAGAGCCTGAGTCGGCAACCTTGATTTCGACCCTTGTTGCTTCGCCCCACATCCACGAGTTGACAACAAGCTCGACGAAAAACTGCGCCGCATCCGTATACTGTCGTCCAAGGGTCTTAATGATGCTCTTGTGAGTAGAGACCTGCAGGTCTTCGTCGACTATCGAGTGTACTGCTCTCGCTGAATGCACTGATCGTCTTGATGCCAAGGGTCTTGGTCTTTGTCGTATGGAAAGTCGGCCGGATAATGGACTAGTGTAACCGGTCTCAAGAAAGAATGGGAAATAATCGAGCTACTTCTAGCTAGCGCGACCCGGCTTTCCTAGTAACTTCTTTCGCAGGCTCCGGGGTATCTGGGAAAAGGTCCTTCGGCATTCCGGATAGAACATCAGACAGCGAATCTCGACCCATTTGTCCCTGGCCGCCGGTCTGGAAGGGTCGAACCCTGTTGAACAAATCGTCGATCTTGTTTGCCATCTTCATCTTCTCGTTTATCCTCCCATCAAGCTCTTGACCGTCCGCTTCCAGTTGTTGCACTCTAGGCGCGAGTCCTTCTATTCCCTTTGAAACTTCAAGCATTCCGTTGACCGTGGCGAGTGACGATCTCAAACTGGTAATTTCTTTCTGCATCGCTTCTCGGTAACTGCGGAGCCTTTCGAGAATAGGTTGGTAGAGGCGGAGGAAGTCGACCATAAGACCCTCGAACTGACGAATAGCGAGGGTGAATTTTTCTTCTCGCTTCTTCTCGGCAAACTGTTTCGCTGTACCTAAAAGCTTCTCGCGGAGAGCAACCCTCTCAATAACATCATCCAATACTTCTCGTACATTGTACGACTCATCAAACACTGTCTCACGCATTGACCGTCGATGTTCCTCACAAAGAGCCTGAGCATTAAGAGACACGTCACTCGCGATCGCGAAATACAGTAGCACTCGTCTGCACAATAGGTCACGTACTGCTCAATGCTTCCTTTAATGATCATACCCAGCATCCGTGCTGACAAAAAGAAGGTCAAGGAGATGAACCCGCATCAGTCAGCCTGAGTCATTCATCCACTCTAGCCATTCTCCGTGTGAGTGGCACCTCGCCAAGATTTTCTCTGTCTTGACGCCATCGCTGAATTCCGCGAGACCTACGAGAGGAGTTTCTGAGTCCGTGGCCCACTCCAACCAGACGAGGAACAGGTCTCTCTTCTTGGATCCTTTTGTTAGGAGTGCGTGTAGGTTCTCCCGTGGTTTCCCGCCCGCGAGGGTCAGGGTGAAAGAGTGGTAGATGCATAATGGTGCTTTCTCGGGGACCTTATCGATGAGGCTTGATAGAAGCTCCAGGGCATTTCCAGTGATGATTCTCGGAGGAGCTTGCTTGACAAACTGGATGGCATGTTCCAGTTGTCTAGCTCGTTTCTGGTTGTCAGGCCAAACGAGAGCGCGCAACCATTGCACGTTCTCGGCGTTGTTGACGTCGATGGGTGAAAGGTCGATGCCTGTACGAGAGGCGACCTTCGGCAATTGCCCCGGTATCGGGGGACGCATTTCTCCGCGCAGGGAGCACTCGATCTTTACCGGTGAGTTTGGATCTCCACACTCTAGGCCGTTTCCGTACCGGTAGTGGTAGTGGTCCCAGAGCAAGGTCAGTCCTGCGCTGGAACCAATCTCAAACATGGCCATCGGCTGACGTTTCGTTTGGGCCGTTACGAGTTCAAAGGCCGGGACGAGCACAGCGCAGCGTCCCACTTCGTTCGTCTGGACAGAATGAGTCATCATGATCTGGCGAATCTCTTCCCGGTGCTCAAGGACGAAGCTGCGGAAGTAGGGGTAGACGTAGTCGTAGTGCCGGGAGGAGTTGTTGAGACTGGGGTAGAAGGCTGCGAGCTGATGGTGCTCGCCTTTGAGCAGCAACAGATGTACGGCGGCAAAGAACAGGTTGGGGAGAGCAGCTTTCTCTTGAGCGCTGGCTGCTAAGCTGACGAGTTCAGGGTCCTCTGCAACTCTGAGAGCGAGATTCGTGTAGAGCGGTGACCGATCGGCGTAGATCTTGCCAGCAAAGTAGCGGAACCGCTCAGCGGTCTTGTCCAGAAGTAAAAGTGAGCCTGTTGACTCGCTCATGGACCACTGTTTCTTGAAGCTGTTAATGGTAAACTTTCGGTCGTACAGTCCGCATAAGGTCGTGACCGCTAGAGTTTCGTCCGCCAGTTTTCTACCCGCTATTGCGTCTGGGCTACCTGTCGCAAGGCGTCGTACGCTACGTGGCCGTCGGGTTCACCCACGACTATTATGATATCGCCGTGGCCGAAGAAGGCATCGATTATGTTGACGTCGTTCCGGTGGAGAAGTTCTGTGATGTAAGATGTTATTCCAGGAGTGTCCCAGGCATTCGTGGGCAAGTACAGTGAGAGCTTGGCGACGTTCGGTTGAACTGTGACGATATTGAGATGGCGCAGTTTCGTTCGAAGCAGTTCGTAATCCTCTGATGGTATTATGATCCTACATCTGCTATTCCATTTGAAGGGGAGATTCTATTGTTCTCCAATGCCCTTACAGGATCTAAGGATTTCAGTTCCTCTAAAGTATCTGAGAATCCCTTAATCGCTACGACTAGCGTCTTGATGGTAGGTTTCCGGCCCGTTAGCTGTTGGATGTTTGGCTGGATGAGCTCGGCAACTGAGTGGAAGTTCATGAGCTTCATCTTCAAGCATTGGTAAAGGGGGTAGTTCTTGGTGAGTATCTGCGTACGGCCATTGGAACGGTCATGTTCTTCTTTATGAGAGCCGCATTCTCAATCGCTTGTCGTTACTGTAATACCCGCGGTTCCGAGTTAAAAGGTTTATATACAAAGTAATAGGTGTTACTTGATTGCAATAAGATGATATCTATGCAAAACACAAACTATCCCGCCTACGTCTTCGCAACCGTTAATCACGGCATGACGAAGAACGTGGTCGAGGAGCTAAAGAACAACCCGAACATCGACCTCATCGCACCAGTCACCGGACGCTTCGACTTAGCACTCCGACTAAAGCAGAACACCCCAGAGCAAATCGTACAACTCGTCAGCCAGATCCGCCAAGTAAAAGGCATCCAGACAACCCAGACACTCTTCGGTTTCAACGGCATCAACGGCGCTCACTTCCAGAACCAGATGCCACTCGGCATCAGCCTCTTCAACGTCACCACCCCATTCCAGACATTCGTCAACCAGCTCAAGAGCTTCCCAGGCCTCATCGAGGCATGGACAACCCCAGGCCAGTTCGACATCGTAGCACTCTGGCAGGCAAGGACTTCTGACGAGATCGTCAAGTCCGCCTTCGAGAAGTTCCCTACTCTACAAGGCATCACCCACAGCGAGACACTTCTCGCCCCCACACCACTCTTCAAACAATAAACATACCAGTTAGCTCCAAGACCAACCTCCCCTTTTTTCTTTCGTCTCAAGCAGAGGATGCTCCGCCAGAGGTCAGCTCGCGACACCTAGCTTCGAAAGCTAAGCCTATCGGTCATCCGCCGAGAACTCGTGCGAGCAGTTTGAACATCGCGATATAGAAATTCCCCTCCAACGGTCTCAGAAACGGCCCTGTATCGAAGTAGGGCCTGAGAACCCAGGCCATCTGGGTTCCAACAAACACTTGGACCAAGAGGCTGATGAGGAAACCTTCTACCCAGCGACTGTTAGCGTGAAGGCTCTCCATTCCCGCGAACTGGTAGACTAGGCCCGCAATTCCTGCTATGGCGAATATTCCGACGTTGAGGAGGACTATGAAGGCGTAGGTCTGAAACCCCTGACCCGGTGTCGTCAGGATGAAGAAGAGGTTCACGGGAACAAATGCAAGTAGCACTATTGACATGATACTGAAACTGGATAAGATCACTGCTGCTGTCTGTCTGAGGCTGATGTCGCCCCCTGAAAACGCGTCAAGCACGTAATAGGTTGGTAGCGCGACGTAGAGGCTGATGAGCAGTAGAAGTGGTATCTTGATAATACTGTAGAGGATCTGAAGCCCGCCAGGGTAGGCTCCCATGGTCGCCCCGTAAATGGCGGCGAAGAGAATCGTGCAGAGGTTCGCGTTCAGAATGAACTTGTTAAGGTTCTGACCGGTTTTGATGTTCGCGAAGACTTCCTTTCTTCTCCGAAGAAGGTCCTCAGCTACTCTCAAAACCCCAGTGCTGCTCAAAGCAGGGAATTCATCTCCCGGTCGCGCTTTTAGCCGTTGCCGAAGGCAAACTTCGTTCAACAACAGACTCATAGGATTTTGCTTTCGAAGTCTCTGGTCGTTAGACCAAAAGGTGTCTATCGGGTGAAGCGTTTCATCTGGCCGCTTACAATTCTCGATCCCAGGTGTAAGTGTGGTTTTCCCAACAGGCCGGTCAAGACTTCTCTGTGGTCAACGGGTTGACCGGGAAAACTATCGATGATTCCCTTCATTTCGAGGAAGAGCTTCTTGTAGTATTCCAATCGGTGTTTCCTTTGATCCACTAGCTGCCAGTCTAGTTGTGTATAGATTGTTTCTCTTCTATCCCCGTTTCCATCATGTACGACTGCTTCAGCTTCGAACATGAAGTCTTGATTTCTTTCACGAAGGGCGAGATAGAGGGCGAAGGGAATCCTTGAAGGTGGGGAGAAAGCGATATAGCCGCTTTCATGGCGATCGAATCTCCGACGAAGATTCGCTCTATGGCCTCCGCTACAGGATGAGAATGTCTTGTACCCCTTGTTGTTAAGTGATGAAACAATCTCTCGTATGGCCGGGTCAATACGCGAGGCGTTTCTTCCTCTCTCTAGGTCTTTCCAGTTTGACGCGTCGAGTTCTCCCAATCTCTTGGAATGGGCGCGTGGCAAGAATTCTCTGAGCAACGTCTAGACTCCGATAGCCTACTGTTTTGTCCTACCGTTGAAAACAGTCTCGTAGACGAGTTTGTGGAACCAGTGGGGTCCTGCTTCTTCATTTGGAGCAAACCGTCCGCGGGGGGCAAATCCGGACTTCGCCCCGGTGCTCACAAGGCTGATCGCTTCTATGTCTTCAGCATCGACTTGCTCGCTGAGCCAGGTGCTGTTTCGATTCTGAAATTTTTCTTGGTCTAGGGCGTACTGGTACCATAGAAAGAGCGTCTTGTCAGGCTTCCCTGGAATCGGCATGTACACGTTGACTGACAGACCCCAAGGGTAAAAATTTAGTGTTATGTTGGGGAAGATAAACCACCACAGCGCAAACACTCTCTTCGAAATATTCTTTGGGTCCCGAAACCGGTCTGCTAGGAATCGGTGCTCGAACCCGGTCTCCCCGTGCCTTGCATACGCCCACTGTAGAGCGCTGAACTTGTATAGCTCAGTCCGATAGGAGGACAGGTCAACAGCGTCAGCTAGTCCGCCAGGTCCTTTGTGGACGAATCTGATGTGGAAGTTGTCCATGTAGTTCCAAGCATGCTGTTTCCAGTTTCCCTTAACCTCTCGAACTTCACCTTCAACGCGTTGTCTTTCGAGCGACTCTAGTTTGATTCCTGGGATGGATTGCTGAAGCTTCTCTATGAACTCGCGGAAGGGGGCCAGTGGTTCCCCAGTAGAGACGAAGATCCACTGTCCCCACTCATCATTCTGGATATTTCGCAGATGGTCCGATTCTCGTGGAAAGCCTTTCTTCTTTTCAAAACCTGCCTGCGCGACGAACCTCCCCTCGTTGTCAAATTGGCGTCCGTGCTGCGGACAGACTATCGACCCTCCAACGCTCGACGATTCAACGAGAGGATGCCAAGCGTGGGTGCAGATGTTGGGAAAACACTTCAGTCTACCCTGTTGGCCTCGCTGGAGGAAGAAGGGCTTTCCTAGAAGATTGAATGGGACTCGAGATCCCTTTTTCTCTAGAGAGCTGGCAAGGTTTGCAGAGTCATCTTCGGTATTATTCTCTTGAGGCGCTAGCAGCCAGGTTCGGGCAAAGATAGTTCCAAGTTCTAGTTCAAGAAATTCTGGGTCCGCAAACGCTGAAGCTGGTAGGGATTCGGCTCGATCAATATTCGGGTCTACAAAGAACTCCTTCGTCGAGAGACCGTTCTTCATATGGGCTCAGGTTTCTTCCCCCGTCCCTGCCTAGAATGTCAACTCTTCGGATGCGTCTTCGGGGCTAACACGGGAAAAGAGCTTAAGGGGATGCTCATGAAGCATCATGTCTGTAATGTCGCCCGCAAGCTTCACCGTCGAGGTCGTCGTAGAGAACAAGCCTTTGGCTCGGGACCCTGAAGGAGAGACAATTCATCACAATCTGATCATGAAAGGAGGCTACGCACAAGTGACGAATGTTCGGGCTGGCAAGCTCCTGCGGATGAATGTAGAAGCCCGCTCCCCGGAAGACGCTAAGCAACTTGTTCGTAAACTCTGTGATGATCTCCGGATCTACAATCCTGCATCCCACATTTGCCAGGTAAGAGTCCTAAGCTAGCATAGCAAGCTCTCTACGTCGTGATTCCACGGCAACAGAGTGTCGATCCTAGAGCGTTCTCCTCGATTGACACAAGCCTGTCAAAAAAGGGCTTAATAGGCAACGAAATTCACTACTTTAGGAAACAAGGATAATGGTAAAGGTCGCTATAGTCCAGTTCCCCGGAAGCAACTGCGACCTCGACGCGCTAGAAATTCTCCAGAAAACCATCAAGGTCCCAACCGACCTCGTATGGCACAAAGACCTGAAACAGGATCATTATGATGCGTACGTTTTACCCGGAGGATTCTCCTATGGCGACTACCTCCGCGCCGGCGCCATAGCCGCGACCAGCCCGAGTCTAGAAACCGTCAGAGAGGCAACGGACAACGGGAAGCCGGTCCTCGGAATATGCAACGGCTTCCAAATACTAGTCGAAGCGGGAATCCTACCAGGCGCTGTCCTCCGGAACGCTGGACTGCGATTCGTTTGCAAATGGACACGTCTCCGAATAGAATCCATCAAGACACCGTTCACAAGAATAGCGAAAATGGGACAAACCCTTCGGATCCCAATCGCCCACAACGAAGGCCGATACTTTCTAGACAATGACCAGCTCGCTGAGCTAGAGAAGAACGAGCAAGTCGTTCTACGATACGTTGACGAGAACAGTACTCCTACAGCGGACTCCAACCCGAACGGGTCCCTGGACAACATCGCCGCAATTTGCAATATAGATGGAAACGTGATGGGTCTCATGCCCCATCCTGAACGCGCATCTCTCCCAATTCTATCTCCAGAAAATCATCCAGAGGGAAGGATCATCTTTGATTCAATGATTAAGACACTCGAAGGAGAGGGATAGACTCATGACAGAACAAACCCGGTCGATTCGCAGGCTGGTTCTGGGCATATTCTCCATCGCGCTAGGCGTTGTCTCACTCATCGCCTTCTTCTCCATCACCTACATCGCCGGCGTCGGTTTTCTCGGCGGTTTCTACGGGGTCATACTCATAGCATTAGGCGCTGGCTTAATCCTTCCGAAAAAAGAGAGCAAGAACGAGGAAGTTCGATAAGATTTGATAGAAGCGTCCAAAGCGGAAAAGAGAACCTATCCGTACGCAACCGCTTTTGTGGCAGGACTTGTCACGGGAGTCGTCGCCGGGCTCATTGCCTATCTCATAGTCGGCCTCGCCGGGTTCATCATCGCCTTCATCATCGGAGCAATCACAGGCTCGCGGGCAACGCTCCTTGTGATTCGAGTAAGAGAAAAGACCTCATGACTCGGTCTCTCATCGAGGAGCCTCAAAGCTTGACTCTCGTTGAAGCTCAGAAGCCCAATCTCACCGACGAGGAGATCCGGTACGCTGTCAACACGCTACACCGCGAGCCTAACGAGGTTGAGTGGGCTATGCTCGAAGCACAATGGTCTGAACACTGCAGCTACAAATCCAGCAGACCACTCCTCAAACAACTCCCGAGCAAAGGACCAAGAGTCCTAGTGGGACCCGGCTTCGACGCAGGCGTCATCGACGTTGGTGACGGCTGGGTTGTAACCCTCCACATCGAATCACACAATCACCCTAGCGCTATCGATCCCTACGGCGGAGCAGCAACTGGTGTCGGCGGAGTAGTTCGTGATATCCTCAGTCTAGGAACTCGTCCCATCGCCCTCCTCGACCCGTTGAGGTTTGGATCGATAGAAAGTGCTCACACCCGTTGGCTCTTCGACAACGTCGTCAGAGGGATAGCAGATTACGGCAACTGCATAGGCGTCCCGACAGTCGGGGGAGAAGTAGAGTTTGACCAGTCCTTCGAAAGAAACTGCCTCGTCGACGTGGTCTGCGTTGGCCTCGGACGAAAAGACAAACTCGTTCTAGGGGAAGCCCACAACCCAGGCGACCTAGTCTACCTTGTTGGAGGAAGAACCGGACGAGACGGCATCCGCGGAGCAAGCTTCGCCAGCAAGACACTTACGGAGAAGTCTGACAAGGAGCGATCTGCCGTCCAAGTCCCGGACCCCTTCACCAAGAAGCTCATCATCGAAGCAGTCCTAGAAGCCGTTGATGGGGGGATTCTCCGGGGAATGAAAGATCTCGGAGGGGGAGGCTTGACCTGCGGATTATCAGAGATTGCCGCGAAAGCGGGGACAGGGATCGAGATCGATCTGAACAAGGTCCAGACACGCGAGCCCAACATGCAACCCGCAGAAATCATGATATCCGAATCACAAGAACGAATGCTCCTCTTAATCAGGGAAAGGGACGAGAAGAAGCTCATCAGTATCCTTGACAAATGGGAGCTCGGATACGCGAACGTCGGACACGTCACCAAAGAGGGTCTCATAGTCATCCGGCGAGGAAACGAGATTATGGCAAAAGCACCCGCCAAGTTTGTGGCCGAAGCACCACTCGCGCCTAGGTCAGCGAGACGGCCGGGCTATCTTGATGTTTTTGCGGATGTACCGGAGCCTGTTATCTCCGAGGACCTCGATCACACGCTCATCCAGCTGCTCTCAAGTCCTGACATCGCGAGCAAGGAATGGATCTATCGCCAATATGATCACGAGGTTGGTATCAGAACAATCGTCAGACCAGGACAAGCTGACTCGGCACTGTTGCGCTTACCCAACAACCGTTCTCTGGCTCTCACAACCGATGGCAACAGCAAGCAATGCTACATAGACCCTTACTGGGGAACTATTGGAATCGTGTCAGAAGCGTTCTGCAATCTCACCGCCGTCGGTGCGGAACCCGTCGCGGTTGTCGATCATCTCCAGTATGGAGACCCTGGGAGTCCTGAAGTCTTCTGGACATTCAAGGAAACTATCCGAGCCATCTCCAATTACCTTAACGCTCTCCGAGTTCCATGCGTCGGCGGGAAGGTCAGCTTCTACAACGAAGACTCCACGAATCGGAAGGCGATCAAGCCCTCGCCTGTCATCGCCGCAATAGGTCTAGTAGAGCCCAAGGCTCCACGGGTCCTGCAGGCTCTCAGAAAAGAAGGAAACGATCTCGTCATTATCGGAAACACTTCTGATGAAATGGGCGGGAGCGAATACTACGAACACATACACAAGCTCACAGGCGGCCACGTCCCAAGGGTCAACTTGAAAAAAGAGAAAACACTCTTGCGATCTCTGCTGAGAACCTTGAGAACCGGTCGCGTAGAAAGCATGCATGACATCTCGAAAGGGGGATTAGCTGTTGCCCTGGCCGAGATGTCGGTTCAAGGCCGAAAGGGGGCAACCATCGATATCGATGAGGTTCCGAACAAGACGAGCAGAATAGACAACTTGCTATTTTCAGAATCAAGATCGCGGTTCATCCTCGAGACAAAGCCCAGGAGCACGACTAGAATAGTCAACTCGTTCAAACGGCTCGGAATACCTGCCGCAAAGGTCGGTTCCGTAACAGATGACGGGATCGAGTTCCTTTCGAAAGGACAATCTATTATCGCGATCCCGATCGTTGAGGCTTCAAGGGCCTGGTTCGAAACGATTCCGAGGGCAATGGAGGCGACGCTGTGAAAGAACACTGTGGCGTCCTAGCCATATACTCCATGGAGAGCCGGCCTGTGGCCGAGCGCATAGTCAAGGGACTCGCGGCCCTCCAACATCGAGGCCAAGAGTCTTGGGGAATAGCAGTTCCCGGCGAACCCATTCTCAAGGGCTTAGGCCTGATAGGTCAGGGTGCGGATGCTAATGCGAAAAGGATTCTCGGCCTTACCAGTAATCGTGGTATCGGACATGTGCGCTACTCGACTCGCGGACGGACGACGTTAGAGAATGCGCATCCGCTGGATATTCGGGGTGAGTTTGCCATCGCCCAGAACGGGACTATCGCGAACACAGAGGATCTTGAGCCCGTCGTCGAGAAAGAATTTCCAATCCTAGGCTCAACGACTGACACTAAGCTGGCGGGATACCGCCTCCTCCAACACTACCTTGCTGAACACGACTGGACCCGTGCGTTCCACAAGCTGAGCAAAGAGCTGAGTGGCTCCTACAGCTTCGTCATGATAACCAATGACGGCGAGGTTCTAGCGGCCAGGGACGAAGCAGGCTACAGGCCCCTCTGTCTTGGGTACGATCCTGACACGGACACTCACATTGTAGCGAGCGAGAGCTGCGCCCTCACCGCTCTCCAAGCTGACTTCGTCAGAGACATTCAACCTGGCGAGCTTGTCAGTCTGTCCAAAGACGGCCTCAAAATAACAAGATTCGCAGACTCACCACGCCACTACCACTGCCCATTCGAATACACATACTTCGGTCATCCCAGCAGCAAGATCGATGACCACTACGTCTACGACGCACGACGAAAGCTTGGCAGAGTCCTCGCCCGAAAATACCCGTTCAAAGCCGACGTTGTCATACCCGTTCCCGACTCCGCTAGACCTGCAGCCCTCGGCTACTCCGAGGAGAGCGGCATACCGATGGAGGAGGGCTTGATGAAAGACCGGTACCGCAGAAAGGGAAGCCTCCGCAGCTTCATCGAGCCCACAGCCAAGAGCCGGGAAGAGATAGTTCGCGAGATAATCACGATCAAACCAGTCGTTGACGGCAAAGATGTCATCGTGGTCGATGACAGCATCGTCCGCGGAACAAGCAGCAGAAACATCGTCCAATCCCTCCGCGACGCAGGAGCAAAGAAAGTCTACATGGTCGTCACCTTCCCGCCCATCCGCCACCCGTGCTACATGGGCATCGACTTCCCAACCAGAGAAGAATTGCTCGCGAACAAAGCAGACGGCGAGACCCTCAACATCGCCGAGCTCAACAAGAAAGTCGCACGTGAAATCGGCGTCGACGGTCTCGGCTACAACGATATCAACGGCCTAAGCGAAGGAATAGGTCTCGGCAAAGACGAGATGTGTTTCGCCTGCGTCACCGGCGAGTATCTGGGTCTGAAGAAGGATCCTGTGCTTCGGACCCGGGAAGAAATGAAGGCCTAGCCCCAGCAATGCCGGGCCTGATAGGATTCTACACCTTTGGCGAAGGACGAGAAAACTGGGACGCGTCCCAGATCATCCACTACGGGCTTAGCGCGCTCCAAGGACGAGGACAAGAATCCATCAGCCTGGCAACAATCGGACCCGGAAACACTCTACACACCCTCGGTGGAAAAGGCGGCGTCGAGGAATTCTTCCAGAAAAACAAGACAAGCATTCCAAAAGGCTTCATCGGAATCGGACAAACATCTTCTTACCTAGACGACTATCTCGTCCACGTCAAAACCCCCTACGAGCTTGTTCTCGCGCTTGACGGAAAAACAGACCTCCACGAAGACCGCGGCGAAGCCACCAAGCTCTTCGCACGACAACTCTCACAACTCCTCCACAGCGAGAAGGAACCTCTCAAAGCAACCTCGATGCTCATCAACAAGATCGGAGGCGGATACTCCTTCGTCGCCCTCACCCACAAACAAGAACTCGTCACAGGAAGAAACCCGCTCGGCGTTAAACCCCTAGAGACAGGGAGCGTAGGATTCGACATTGGAGCCGTCGCCTCCGAGACCTGTGCCCTCGACGTGATGGGCATTGACCATACCGGTCCCGTGGAAACAGGAGAAGTCATTATGTTCACCCCCGAGGACATTCGCGGAAACGCCCCGACCACCGACCGCGGCAACTTCTGCAGCTATGAATACGTCTACCTTGCAAGGCTCGACAGCAACGTCAACACTCTTTCCGTTGCCAGGGTCAGAAACCGCGTCGGCAGAGAACTAGCCAAAGCTCATCCTTCGAAAGGCGACGTGGTAATCGGTGTCCCAGAGACCGCACTTCCTATTGCAAACGGATACAGCCAGGAGTCCGGCATACCGCAGGAACCCGGGTTCATGCGGACAGGAGAGAATGTCCGTGCGGCCCTCAAACCGACACAGAAAGAACGTCTCGTAGGAGTCCAGCTCAAGCTCAACCCTGTCAAGAGCGCCTTCGAAGACAGGGATGTTGTACTGGTAGACGATAGCGTCGTCAGGGGAAACACTCTACAAAACACAGTTCTCAATCTCAAACGCGACGGAGCGCGCCAAGTTCACGTCCGGATTGGAAGCCCAGCGCTTGTCTCACCCTGCCCCTACGGAGTCGAGATCCCACCCAGAGACGAACTGATCTCGGGCAACCTGGACGAGAAAGAGCTCGCGAACAATGTCGGGGCTGACAGCATATCCTTCATGACCGTTGAAGAACTCCAGCACGCCATCGGACTCCCAAGACAGAATCTCTGCATGCGCTGCTTCGAAAAAGGAGGCACGACAAGATGAGAGTAATGGGCGTGGGCGGAGGCGCTCGCGAAAACGCGATCGCCTGGAAGATTGGTCTCAGCGATCACAAACCAGAGATATTCTGGATCGCCGAAAATCGAAATCCAGGGATTCACAAGATCTGCAAAGACAACCAGGGCGAACTTCGAATCGGCAGAACAACAGACCCAAAGACGATCGTCAGATCAGCAAGGGGCTGGGGAATCGACATGGTGGTAGTGGGACCGGAGGAGCCTGGTTTCCAAGGCATACCAGACGCGCTAGAGAAAGAGGGCATCCAGTGCATCGGTGCTAGCCAAGAACTCTCAGTCATAGAACGTTCCAAAGCAGACCTCCGACGCCTACAGTGGGAGAACAATCTCCCAGGCAAACTTCTCTTTCGAACATTCAAGAACGCACGAGAAGCCTCAGACTATATCCGGAAAAACATCGAAACACAACCCTGGCTGCAGAATATCGTCATCAAGCCTGCCCGTCAATCCGGCGGTAAGGGCGTCAAGCTGATCGAAGACCGGAAGATCTATCTTCACGACGAGAAGGAGCGTTTCAAGGAAGCCTACTTCGATTCTCTGCAAGCTAGCATGTCTGCCTACTCTGACATCGAAGATAAGATCTTGGTCGAGGAGAAGGCCTGGGGTCCCGAGTACTCCCTGCAATGCTTCACAGACGGCAAAGCCGTTCTTGGCACCCCGCTCGTCCAGGACAACAAGAGCGCTCACGAATCTGATAGCGGGCCCGAGACGGGTGGAATGGGCAGCATCTCAGGACCCGACATGACTCTCCCATTCATCACCATGGAAGAATATGACAAATCGCTCAAGATCGTCGAGGGAATCGTTGAAGCAATCCAGAAAAAAACCGGCAAATCCTACCACGGCATGGTTGGCGGACAGATGATGCTGACGGAAAACGAGGGACCGACAGTTATTGAGATGTACTCTCGACTGGGCGATCCCGAGGCTCTCAACATGCTCGCCCTGCTCAAGACAGATATCATTGACGTCTTCCAAGCTATCGTTGAAAGACGACTGTCTAAGCTGAAGCTCGAATTCACCAATGAGGACGCGGTGGTCGTAAAGGTCGTCGCTCCTAACGGATACCCGGAAAAACGGGACAAAGCCAAAGGCCACCCGGTCCAGGTCTTCGATACAAACATCAAACGAAATGGCTGCTATCTGTTCTGGGGAAGCGCTGACCTCCAAGAGGACGGCCAAGTAGTCACCGGGGGCTCCCGTCTTCTTGCATTGATGGCGATGGATCACACTCTACCACCTGCCAGCGCTCGGATCGAGAAAACAGCGTCGAGCGTGCAACTTACTGACGGGTGGGGACTCTATCATCGAAGCGACATAGGCACAGAACAACTACTGGCAAAGAGACAGAATACAGCAGAGCGAGTACGTCGGCTATACAAGCACAGGGAAGAACAAGGAATTCTTGGAACTAGAATGGATTGGGTCCCAAAGATCGGAAGAGTCGATCCCTCGCAATTGTTACTGCAAGAAATGCATGGACCCGGAAAGGCTTAGCTGAATGGTCCCGATCGGGGTCTTGGCGTCAGGAAGGGGTTCAAACCTTGATGGAGTACTAGACGCCGTCGATAATCGATACCTCACCAAGTGCGAAGTCAAGATTGTCATCAGCAACAGACCAAACGCTCCAGCCCTCGATATAGCCAAGAAACATCATGTTCAGACAATCACACTTGACGACAAAGGAGTCCCGAAGAAGAACTGGAACTACGACCAGAAAACTATCGCCGCTCTCAAATCATTCGGTGTAGTACCAAAAGACGGACTCATTGTACTGGCAGGTTATCTCCGGATTCTGAGTGAACAGTTCGTCGATCTATACCCTCGCAGAATCATAAACGTACACCCCGCTCTACTTCCTTCGTTTCCGGGCTTAGAAGCGCAGAAGCAGGCGCTCGAGCACGGTGTCAAGGTCACAGGCTGCACCGTCCACCTTGTCGACAGAGAGGTCGATCACGGCCCGATAATTCTCCAAACCCCAGTCGCGGTCCGCGACGACGACACTGTAGAAACCCTTTCCAGCCGAATCCTGAGAGAAGAACATCGAATCCTTCCCGAGGCAATCAGACTCCTCACAGAGGATCAATTGAAGTTCGAAGCGCGGAGGGTTCTCTTCAAGAATTGACTGCAATACTCATGGACGGGAAGCTTGTAGCTGGAGAGGTCAAGAAACAGGTTGCCATACATGTTCAACAATTAGAAAAGCACGGGACTGAGCCTTTTCTCGCCACGGTTCAGGTCGGCGACGACCCGGCCAGCGCCTCCTATCTCAGAGCTAAACATAAGGCCGCAGATGAGGTTGGGATAAGATCCGAGAGCCACAATCTATCCGCGGACACTTCTCAAGACAAGCTAGAAGCTTTGCTCGGCCAGCTCAACACCAACTCTAAGGTCAATGGAATACTTGTTCAACTGCCACTGCCCCCCGGTTTCAACGAGGAAAAGGTAATCGAGAGAATTATCCCGTACAAGGATGTTGACGGATTACATCCCATCAATGCGGGAAAACTGGCAGCGGGACACGAGGAACTTGTTCCCTGTACGCCGAAAGGTGTCATCAAGCTTCTAAATTACTACAAGGTTCCGGTCGCGGGATCCAGGGCAGTTATCATCAATCGAAGTAATCTGGTAGGCAGACCCTTGGCCAACCTCCTCCTCAACCGAGACGCGACCGTTACTGTCTGCCACTCCAAGACGCCCAACCTTTCCGGGATCACACGGACTGCCGATATTCTAGTCAGCGCGGTCGGCAAGGAAATCTTCCAGGTTAGAGCCGATCATGTGAAGCCCAACTCGGCAGTAGTTGATGTTGGCTTGACAAGGGTTGACGGAAAGCTCCGAGGAGATGTGGAATTCGACAAGGTCAACAGAGTAGCCGGTTATATTACGCCAGTCCCGAGAGGCGTTGGACCTATGACGGTGGCATGTCTTCTAGAGAACACTGTACTTGCTGCCGGTATCCAGATTGGCTTGAAAGTTTGACCGAAGCAAAGACTGCTGTCGAGAAGGAGCAATTCAGAAAATACATTCTACGCCTAAGAGATAGACAGTCTATTCGAGATATAGAACAGAAGAGCATGGAGATTACGGATCAGGTTTTGCATCTTCACGAGTATGTACGCGCGAGAGGCATCGCCTGCTATGTCAGCAAAGACAGTGAGGTCGATACCCGGCCGCTGATTCGAAAAGCCCTGGATAGCAACAGACGAGTTCTTGTCCCGGTTGTAAAGAAGGGAGACATTGACCTCTTCTTCTCCGAGCTCAAAGACCTCGGGAAAGAACTCGGGCCTGGAAGCTTCGATATCCCTGAGCCTAAGCCAGGGTTTCTTAGGCCGGAAAGTCTCGACGCGGTTGATGTCCTTTTCGTTCCAGGGATAGTATGGGACAAGGAAGGCTACCGTCTTGGCTGGGGCAGAGGATATTTTGATCGCGTTCTCAAAACACTTCCGGAGCACGTTCGCTCGATCGGTCTTTCGTTCAATCTACAGCTTGTCAATCGTGTTCCCCGGGATCAGTTTGATTTACCAGTGAACACGGTAGTGACAGAATCTCGCGTTGTGCGGTGTCACAATTGACAAGAAGCGTTTGCATCGTCATGGGCTCGGAGAGCGACCGAGAGATCGCCAAGAAAGCCGAGACCATATTCGAGAAACTTAGCATTCAGTTCGAGACAAAGGTTCTCTCCAGTCACCGAAACCACAAAGAGCTCGACAAGTACATCGAAGGTTCCAAGTCTGACGTGTTCATCGCCATCGCAGGTCTAAGCGCGGCCCTACCGGGTTTCGTAGCGTCTCTGACGAACAAGCCCGTAATTGGGGTCCCAGTCTCCGGCAAGCTCAATCTCGACTCTATCCTATCAATCGTTCAGCTCCCCTCAGGTGTTCCAGTAGGCACGGTCGGTCTGGACAATGGAACAAATGCGGCACTCCTGGCAGCTGAGATTCTCGCGCTCTCTGACCCAGAACTTGCGAGGAAAGTCCAGCAGTATCGAGGTGTAGGGATCTAGATGCAGGAACACGTTAGCGGGCCCGCGAACGAGTTGTCTTCCACGCCTTTCAAGCGGGGCAAGGTGAAGGACATCTACGAGCTCGACAGCGAGGAACTCTTGTTCGTTTTCACTGACCGAGTCTCTGCCTATGATACCGTTCTTCCCTCAACTATTCCTCGAAAGGGGGAAGTGCTCTGCAAGCTCGCCGCCTACTGGTTCAATTATCTCAAAGTCCCAAACCATATGGTCCGAGTGGAGGACGCGAACCGCATGATTGTCCGGAGGCTGAAGATGATCCCGGTAGAGTGCGTTGTCCGTGGCTATCTCTACGGCAGCCTCTATGAGAGACTTGTCAAGGGCGAGGTCAACCTGCCAGTGAAGCCGATCAACGCTGCCAAGCTTCCCGAACCCTACTTCGATCCGACCACCAAGTCTGACGTGAAGGACGAGCCTGTCACGATCGACCAGATAGTAGACGAGGGCTGGTTGGACCCGGAGGAGATTACCGCGCTCAAAGATAGGAGTGTCAGCATCTACAAGAAAATGTCCGAGCGTGCAGACAAGGCCGGCTTTATCCTCGCAGATCTCAAACTAGAGTTTGGTTTCGACGATGAGAGCAACATTGTTCTGGCGGACTCGATTGGGCCAGACGAGTTTCGGCTTTGGCCCAAAGAGAACTATTTCCCGGGCAAGAACCAGGAGAGTTATGATAAGCAGTTGATCCGAGATTGGCTTTCCAAGGTCGGCTACAAGCAGATCCTTGATGAGGCGCGAAAGGCTGGACAGCCAACTCATAGACCACCCGACCTTCCGAAGGACCTGATCGATGAGACGAGTAAGCGGTATGTTATCGCTTACGAGCGATTGACGGGACTGAAGCTGTAGTCTTGCCTCGGTCCCGCATGACCTATGCCAGAGCGGGAGTTGACGTTTCTCAAGTCAGAAGATCCCACGAGGCCTTGGCTAGACGCCTCGAATCCACATTCAGGACTCGCAAAGGAAAAGTCGGGCATCCGATTTTTCCGATTGGCCATTACGCGGGTCTTGTTGACCTCAAGGATGGACGGGTCCTGAGTCTTCATACCGATAGTGTCGGGACCAAGGTCATAATTGCTCAGTTGATGCGCAAGTACGACACCATCGGGATAGACTGTGTCGCGATGTGCGCGAATGATCTAATCTGCACAGGCTCGGAGCCCATCAGTTTCCTTGACTACCTCGCCATGGCCAAACACGATCGCCGCATTGTTGACCAGATTGCCGTTGGGCTAGTGGATGGAGCCAAGCAGGCGGGAATGGCAATAGTCGGCGGCGAGACAGCCATCGTCCCTGACCTTCTCTCCAAAGACGCCGGGCTAGACCTTGTCGGGATGGCAGTAGGCATCGGTACAGAGAAGGACCTCATCCTCGGGGATGAGATTCGAGATGGCGACGCACTGGTCGGGCTTGCCAGTTCGGGGATCCACTCAAACGGTCTAACACTCGCCAGGAAGACCCTGCTAAAAGAGTACAAGCTGAAAGAGAATGTGCCGGAACTTGGACGAAGCATCGGTGAGGAACTGCTAGAACCGACCCGAATCTACGTCGAACCCGTTCTAGAGGCGATAAGAGGACTGGAGGTTCATGGGCTAGCGCACATAACAGGAGGAGCATTTGCAAAACTCGACCGGATAGTAGGACAAGCCAGGCTTGGAGCAAACATTGCGCAACTGCCCCCTACACCGGGGATATTCCGGATCATTCAGAGGCATGGAAGAATCTCCAATCGGGAAATGTACCGAACATTCAACATGGGAGTGGGATTCATCCTAATCTGTCCTCAGAGAACAGAGGACGCTGCAATTCGACTATTCATGAGACATGGCCACAACGCATTCGACATTGGACGGGTTGAGAAAGAGAGAGGAATTCGAGTCAAAAACAAGGCAGTCAGCTGAAAGCTAACCGATGAGGTTTCGCTGTGCAGCTAGGCTTCTACCTTGGAATGCTCGGCGAGAACTTTCAGGTCTGCCGGTTTGGCGTGAAATCCGATCTTTGCGTGGGTCCCGTCGCAGAAGGGTTTGTTGCTGGAGCCGCCACATCTGCACAAGGCAGTGAAGACTTTGCCGTCCAGGTATACTAGGTTTGGACGGTTTCGGTCGATTTGATCTCTACTGTATGCGGCATAATCTAATCCGGTTACCGGATTTCTATTTAAACCAAGGAGAAGACCACAGAAAAAGCCTCATCTCGTTTTCCCGGGCATAGATAGTTGGGACTAGACTATTCTGTTGGAAAGTCTAGTTGTTCTTCAGGGATTTCGATACATTTTCCGTATTCGGCAGCTTCCCTCCACGTTGACTTGTCTTTGGCTCGAAACTCGAACTTCTTACCAGGGAAACTGCGAGAAGCTTCTGTCCGCTCCAAAAGTGAGCATACCATCCCTTCTTGATTTGGCCCGATAGAGTTTCTATCTGGTTGTCTGTTGCGTATACCCAGTAGAGGTGCCATCTTCCCTTGTTTCCTTGGTCGTCGATAAGTTCGTCGCGTTTAGAGATTCGAGCCTTGTACACCGCGAAATCGTTGAGCAAGCTGGGCTCGTCAAGGCTCTCCGAGATTATGATTCCTTTCCACTTGGCGCTCAGCGCAGTGACACCATCGTGCGGCTTAGAGAGAACTCCGTCGAATGCTCTTGATACGTAATGCGGGAAAAAAACAGAAAAAAGGGTGGCGTATGCCGGTCGTTGGTCTAGTACGGTGGTTAGCTTGTGTTTTGTTGTTGTAGGTCGCGCATCATCTGTTCGAACTGTTCTTTGGTGATCTCTCCTTTGGCGTATCGTTCGCGAAGGATGTAGTAGGACTCGTCTCGGTATCTCCAGTATCTTCCTCGGTAGCCCCATCCGCCTCTCCATGGGAAGATTAGCCATCTTGCTATCCAGAAGAAGGCGAATATTCCGAAGATGAAGAATAGTGGGAAGGGGAAGAAGTACGGGTAGTACGTGCCTGTTACGGGTGCGGGTCGTGTTGCGAATAGGAAGGCTGAGACTGCGACTGATGCTACGATGACTGCGAGGAGCGCGAATATGCCCCAGGCGAAGAAGTGTCGGGGACGATTCCATTCATGTTCACTCATGCGTTTTCGCCTCCTTCTCTTGATGCTTCGATATCGGTATAACGATATCGGATATCCGATATAAGTATTTTCCTAAACTAACCAACGCACTCGGACACTTTCATGAGGACCGTTGGATCTGATCAAGACTATCCTCCATTCCAGGTCACTCCGACCATCAGATGCGGTAGCAGTATCATGCTGAGGATTAAAGCGACGATCGTCACGAATATCAGTCCCAAGTTAATGGCTAGGTTTTCGCCGAAGGATTTGGGCAGAAAGGATTCGTAGCTACTCTCGGTTAGAAACGGTGGCTCGATCTCCTCTGATCCCAAGAGAACTCATGCCTACTAGGTCAGATGAAAGATATAAACAATCAATAAGAACGGAAACAAGACTTGGAAAGAGGGTCCTGTCAGTGGAAACAAATTTTCCCGCGACTTTTTTTTCTCGTCGTTATTTCTTGGCCGCTCAAAGGGGGCCGATTTTCTCGACGTCAACCCTTCTAGAAATGCCTGAAAGATCGTTCTCCCGTTAGCACCATTTTGATCCCGTGTTCATCACACGCCTTGACGATCGCCTGGTCTTCAAGGGACCCGCCTGGTTGGACAATCGCTGATACTTTCTCTTTCGCCAGCGCTTCTACGTTGTCTAGTTTGGGAAGGAATCCGTCGGAAGCTAGCACGCTTTCTTCCAAGCCGTGGCCAAGCTTATGCGCTTTCTCGACAGAGTTCTCGATGGCCCCGATCCTATCTTGCTGACCGGTCCCTATAGCGAGTGACGTTCCATCTTTCCAGAACACCACCGCATTTGACCGGACCTCGCAAGCCACCCACCATGCATGCAACAGATCCAGGTACTCCTGGTCTGACGGCTTTTTCTTGGTAGGCACCGGCAGCTGTTTCATGTTTTCCAGTGACAATATGCTAGTTCGATACTGGTCCTCTATGATCAAGGATCCATCATCTAGCATCACCACATCCGGCGGCATAGTTGCGTCCTCCCTGCGCTGAGCCGGAACCTCTCCCACTCGTATATCCTTCTTAGACTCGAACACCACTAATGCCTGAGAACCATACCCGGGTGCATAGACGACTTCGACAAAGGTCCTCATGATTTCTTCTGCGGTCTTCAGGTCAACAGGACTATTGAAAACTACGACGCTTCCAAATGCGGCCCGGTTGTCAGAGTCTCTAGCCCGCGCGTACACCTGACTTAGATTGTCTTGTCCTCTAGAAACCGCTACTCCCGACGGGTTGAGATGTTTCATTACCGCGACACTGGGCTCTTTGAAATAACTCGTGATTCGTAGCCCATGACTTCCATCCTCGATATTCGTTGCCGAAGGGCCGTCTTTTCCCCACTTTACCCAATTGACATTTCCAATCCCCTCCTTCGATGACTTCGCCCTGTACAACGCTCCTTTCTGGTGAGGGTTTGTACCATACCGCAACCCCCGCATCCGGCCCTCGACCTTCCACTGGACCTTTGAGTACTCGAACACCTTGTCCCCTATCGAGAGCTTCAGTGATAATGGTAGATCCTCGTCCCGGGCTGTCCGGTAAATCCGGCGGATCTCCTGCCCGCTCAATTCTTCACCTTGCCAAGGTAACTCTCTATTGCCGCATCATACTCCGCTGTAACCGCGAAGGCCTCTCTAGCTAGTTTGCGTCTCAGCTCGTCTGGGACCGTTTCATGCTTGTCCAGTTCCCGGATTAGAACATCATACTGCGCGGGCCTCGTCAATGGTAAGACTCTGTTGTTCAGAAATGCGCCTTTTGCGGCTGCACGTATCAAGGTAACTCCTCCGATGTCGATATTGACCACGGCCCTTCGCAGGTTCACTGGATCGCTCTTAACAACCTCCTGGAACGGATACAGGTTCACGACAACAAAATCGATCGGTTCAATCGAATTATCCTGAAGATACTTCAGCTGGACCGGGTCGTTCCAGTCGCCTAGAATTCCAGCGTGGATTTTGGGATGGAGAGTTTTCACCAGTCCTCCCGGCATTTCCGGGAACCCGGTGTATGCTGAGACCTCTACAACTTCGTGGCGGAGTTTTCGGATGGTTTGGGCTGTCCCGCCGGAGCTGATGACTTTGATCTTGTGTCTTGCAAATGCCCCGACTATTTGTTCCAGTCGAGACTTGTCATAGACCGAGATCAAAGCATTCCCAGTCAAGAATTTTCGCTCAGAGCCTGCCGAGCGCTGTGTATTATTTAATCTGGTTCCGTTGGATGACACGATACTGTCTCTAGGGCCAGCCCAGTCCTGCTTTTTCCACTGGCAGGATTCTTCTCGCGAGTTTTCCTGCGGCAGTATGCTGGTAGAAGATTGCTAGTGTTAGGAGGCCGGTCAAGCCCAAGATTCCTACTCCTGCCCAGAAGAATGGAAGCGCTGTGACCGTGTGAAATATCTTTGCAACCACGTTCATCTGGGTGAAAACCTGGTTCTGTGACGTTATTGTCAAGAATACTGTTCCTCCGTTGGCCGCGGTGATAGGAGTGTTTGGAATGTCGAATGTTCCCGCGGGAAAAGTGCTTGTGAAAATTACCAGGCCTGTCTCAACGAGCTTTAGTGTAACAGTGACCGTGTTTCCAGTCGTGATGTGCGCTGACGCGTAGTAGCCAGAAAGCGCGTATCCAATGACAGATTGTAGAGAGTTGACAGAATAGTTGGATGGTGTCGAATAGGTTGCGACCTCTTGTTCGGCAGGTGCAGGGAATGATAATAGTACTATGCCAGCAATTAGCAAGCTGCAAAGAAGGGCGAGAGTGTACCGTTGACGCTGGCTGAACTTGGGCATGCCGGCTCAATATGATTATTCGATCAAGCCAGAACTAAGCCCGCCGTACCTTACTCCATTTCCCCTTAGTAACGGTTGCCCGCTCGTTATGCTTGTTCGAGAGCCTTCGTAATTTCCATTCGCGAGGCCCGCAGAGCAGGATACAGCGATCCGGCGACCACTGCAAGAATGGACAATCCAAGGGCTTGTACCATGGCATTGTATGGAATGATGAATGGGAGATAGAATCCTGCCAGGGTTGTGCTGTTGGTTGCTCCCTCTAGCAGGAGTAGGCCGCCGGGGACAGCGAGGAGGAAACCGAACAATCCTAGGATGATTCCTTCGCTGAGAAAGAGTCCGGCTATCTGTCTCCGGCTCATTCCCTGTGATCGTAATAATCCGATCTCTCGTTTTCTATCGGTGACGTTCATGATCATTGTCGCGCTTATTCCTAGGGTGGCTATGAGGAGAGCGAAGTAGAGAACCAAGAGGATGATTGTGAATATCCGGTTTATTGTATCTCGAACAAGGGAGAGGAGTTGTCCGAGGGTCAACGAGTTCTCGGCAAAATCATACTTTGGATACGATGTAGCAATGTCGTGAGCGATAGTTGACGCTGCTGGCTTGTACTGGGGTTTTAGGTTAATCAGGAAGAGAGGGGCGCTGTTGGTGCCGGCGAAGAATTGTCTCTGTGAATTGAAAGAGACGACTATCGAGTCGCTAGCGAAGCTGTTTCCAAACTGGATATATTGGAGGACGGGCCCGGTGAATATTCCTGCCACATGAAACGGCAGGGTTCCATTGAATGTTGTTATGTCCACGCTTTGACCTGCCAAGACGTTGAGTCTCGCTGCGAGAGAATCAGGTAAAAGTACTGTCTGGGAATTGTTCGCGAGTTCGGCGTAGACTTGTTGTTGGGGAGGCGAGTTTACGAACTGGTAGTTTATGATCTGGGGGAATGTTGCAGGGTCAACGGCGAGGACTCCGACCGATGTGCTGTTGCCGTGTGGTCCGAGAGCTTTTGGGCTGAATGGAAGGAGACTAGGTCCGAGGGGACTCGCCAGAGAGACCTGCGATAGACTAGTGAGATTGCTGGTGAAGCCGATAGGCAGGGACTGGTTTGCGATCAGGATTATGTCCGCCCCGAGCGCTTCCTGAATGCCTTGGTCAAGGGCGGTCTGGACTCCGCCTTGGATCCCGCCCAGCATGATTACGAAGCTGAGGGTGATAGTGATCATTCCGAACGAGATTGCGTTTCTAAGCAATCTCCGTCTCCCGTTTCTTGATGCGATGTATGCTATGGCTTTTGAGAATGGTAGAAGCGGAGCAGCGAGTAATCGACCTGATTGTCCGAATATTACAGCGCCGAGAATGACTATTCCCATCGGGATGAGTGCAACGTCGAGGTAGGACACGTGGAAAGGCGTTAGTCTAGCCGCTTCCAGCGAGCCAACTGTTAGCATGCCCAAGCTAACGAGAGCGATGATTGAATCAGGGATTCGTTTCCGAGAGTTTCGGGCGGACGGCCGAATCGCCTGGATAATGTTGATTCTGCTGGCAGAAGCGGCTGGATAGAGCGAACCCGCGAAAACAGCCACAAAGCCTGCTCCAAGCCCCATTAGAGTTATGGTTGGAGTAAGCTGGACTATCGGGAGAGATGGGATTTGAAGAATGTTCTCTGCAACCGCGGTGAAACCCCTCGAAAGAATTAGTCCCGTAAAAATCCCGGCGATTGTACCGATGGTGCCAATGAGCATTCCCTCAACCAGGAAGATCTTGAAGATCTGTGATCGGCTGGTTCCGACAGCTCTCATCACCCCGATCTCGTACGTGCGTTCGTTTACCGTCATGAACAGGGTGTTGAAGACGATGAAAGAACAGACCACGAGAGCGACTGCTACCATGACGTTTAGTCCCAGTTCGAACCCTGCGGTTTGTCCTGCTATTCTCTGGACGGCTTCTGCTTTTGGAGCGTTTACGTTGAAGAGTGGTGAGCCTAGGAGATTCTGAATCGTGTCCCGGACCTGCGGCGCTCTGGTTGGATCATTGAGAGTTGCGTAGATGTGGGAGATCATTCCCTGAAAGCTTAGTTCTGATTGAAGCTGAGGGAGGTTCACGTAGATCGAAGCGCCAATGTTGCGCCGAGGATGGTCGATTCCTACTACTGACAGAGGAATAGTGACATTCGTTCTGGTATTGATATTCGGCGTGATGACGTTAAGGACGGACCCGACTCTTAGCCCGAACTTCTGGGCCAGCCCGTCATCCACGGTCGCCTGACCGGGGGAGAGAGTCTTTGCGCCAGTAATGTTGAAGCTGGAATAATCGAAATCCGTCCCATTAACTCCGACCAGAGGAAAGAACGTTCTGTTGTCGGTCGTGCCAAACCAGACCAGTCTTACAGCTGTTTGTTGAACCTCAGAGACACTCTCAATATTGGTCAAATAATGGCTCTGAAAAACAGGTGGAAGTCCGCCGTAACTTACGACGATGTCGGTGCGGCCCCAGAACTTGTTGATGTAATTGGTAAACTCGCCGGTTGCACTTGCGGTTGCTAAGTTTATCCCCACAAGCAAGGCGACTCCGAGGATGACGGCGAGAATTGTCAGCGCGGTCCTTGCGCGGCGTTTTGGCAGGTTGCGGTAGGCAATCTTGGTCGAGAGCAAGTTCTAGGCTTGGCCTTCGTACTAGTTGGGCTGTGAGAGAGAGCGTGCGGGCTCCGGAGGGACAGGTTCGATCGCCCTCAGCCTGTAGGACTCTCTAGGGGTGCGTTGTTGGGATGCCCTCGTAATCATACCGTCCCGCATCTCGAACAATTTCTCGGCCCGGTCTTCGACCACCGGATCATGTGTGACGACAAGGACGGAAGCGTTCTCTCTCTTCGCAGCCTCATACATGATCTGAACTACTTCTGAACCGGTCTTCGTGTCCAGGTCGCCGGTTGGTTCGTCAGCCAGAATGATTTTCGGATGGTTTGCGAGGGCACGTGCTATTGCGACTCTCTGTTGCTCTCCCCCACTCAGCTCATCTGGCAGGTGAGAGAGCCGTTCTTTGAGGCCGACGCGCTCAAGCATCAGGCTCGCTCGCTCCCGGGCCGCTTTGGGCTTTATTCCAGCGGTCAGCAGTGGCAACTCCACATTTTCCAGAGCTGTCAGGACGGGGATGAGGTTGTGGAACTGGAAGATGAAACCGATCTTGTGGCGTCTCAGCTTTGTGAGCTGGCCATCCTTCATGCTTGTGATGTCTTCTCCGTCAATTGTGACCATTCCTGCTGATGGTTTGTCTAGGGTTCCGATAATGTTGAGGAGCGTGGTCTTTCCCGATCCTGAGGGACCGGTTATGACCACGAATTCTGCCTGTTGGAGTGTGAAGTCGACCCCGCGGAGCGCGCTTACCGTCAGATTGCCAAGACGGTAGGTCTTCTCCAACTTTGTAACTTGGACTATCGCAGGGGTCTCCAACTACGCTCAGTCTACTGGGTGCTAGGGCTCTGGGCCGAATATGTTCCTTTCGAGATAGCGCCCAAAGCGCTTAAGCGTTGAATCCATAATCAGCATACCATGGCTGCTAGGATCGTCGTCCTTGACATAGAAACAACATCTCTGGAGGCGGACGCTGGAATACTTGTCGGTGTCGGGCTAATGTCGGATGCTGGACGGGGCGAGTATTTGGAGGCGAGAAGGACGAGCGAAGAGAAATCGCTCCTCTCAAAACTTGTACGACGATTGGAAAGCTATGACGTCATGGTTACCTGGAATGGGAGGGGCTTCGACATTCCATTTCTTACGACTCGTCTCATGAAACACGAGATCGATCCTCGTCCATTTCTCCGAAAGCCGCACATTGATCTCGCCGATGCAGTCAAGAATCGGTTAAGGCTCACCTTCACCTATCTCGATCATGTCTGCGATTTCTTCCAGATAGAGCGGAAGAAGGGTCCCATGGGCCTCGACGTCCCGCACCTCTACGTTAGATCACTCGAAGGAGACAGAAAAGCGTCTGCGTCCATACGTGAGCATTGTCTTGATGACTTGCGAGCAACCAGGCAGGTTTTCTTGAAGCTCAAGCCTCTGGTCGAGCAGCAGCTAGAGTACGCCCAAGGGCAGGCTTAGCCCGAAAAACGTCGCGAGTATCGTGAGGATCGCGAGGTACAGCCCAAAAAGTCCAAGGGTGATCAAGAGGTTCCTTTTCCAACGGTTGCTCCAAGCAATTCCAAACGGTATGCCGACTGTGAAGCCTATGATGTGGGCGATGTAGGCGACGCTAGGATCGTAACCCGGAATCAGGGACGGGGTGTATACTAGGACTACGTTGTAGAGGAAGTAGAGCATCGCGACTAGCCCCTGCGGCGCCATGAAGAGAAACGAGAACTTCAGCGGGTTCATCAGCATCACGCAGGCGGCTAGCGTGAAGATTGCTGCTGACGCTCCGAGCATGCCGGTGTCGCGGGAGTATATTCCGAGTGCTGGAGGGAGAAGGAAGGCTGTGAAGCCTCCGATGAAGAAGACTGCGAGGTGGTAGTCTCTGCCGATCATCTTCTCTAGAGTGTTTCCGAAGACGAATAGGAAGAGCATGTTTCCGAGCAGGTGTGCGGGGCTGGCGTGGAGAAAGAGCGCAGTGACTAGAGTCCAAACTCTGCCTGCCAGCAGGTTGTTCCAGCTGAACACGAAATTTGTGTCGATGAAGTTGGGGTCCTGCTGCCAAGCCCAAAGGCTCAGGCCTACGCATCCTAGTATGAGTAGATAGTTGACCCTCACCGTGGGACCCCTTCTTGAATCGTTCAGCAGCTTAGGGGCCTATTTCAGAAATTCCTAACCACCGTTTGAGGGATCTTTGTCCATTTCTGTTCTTCATGTAAAGGCCGTTTGCGCTAAACCCTTTTACCCGCCGTAAGTCCAGGCCTCGCGTTCATCCTTGGGTTTTAGATCCCAGTCCAGAGCACATGCCTATCTCGAGCTTACGAAGCCGAAGATAGTGTTCCTGCTGGACTTTACCGCGCTGATGGCTTTCCTTGTAGCAACACGAGGCATCAACGTGTTCAACCTAGCAGTGGTCCTGGTCGCAGGCACCCTCGCCTCTGGTGGAGCTGGTGCATTGAACTGCTATCTCGATCGAGACATCGACCAGAGTATGGGGCGTACAAGCCAGAGGCCTATTCCGAAAGGAGAGGTGTCACCGGTTAACGCGCTAATCTTCGGACTGGCACTCGTAGCTATGGGAGTCGGGATCTCCCTCTGGTTGATCTCTTTGTGGGCTAGCTTGTTCATCTTTCTCGGGGCCGCAATTTACGTTGGCTTCTATACTAAATGGTTGAAGCGCCGGACGACCCTCAACATCGTACTCGGAGGGTCAGCCGGAAGTTGCGCGCCATTGGCGGGCTGGGCGGCGGCAACAGGAAACGTTGGTGCAATCGCACCTTGGCTGATGGCACTACTAGTGTTCGTCTGGACGCCGAGCCATTTCTGGAGCCTCGCCCTTCGAGCCTCAAAGGATTACGCGAAGGCTGGAATTCCAATGCTTCCAGTTGTTGTCGGTGACAAGAAGGCCGCCCAGTACATCGCCCTCAACACCTTCCTCCTCGTACCATCCTCTCTCATCTTCGTCCCACTAGGAACTTTCGGGATCATCTATCTAGCAATCGCCGGAGTGCTAGGTCTAGGAATGATTATTCTAGACTTGAAGCTGGCTTTCAACCCGACAAAGGCTCAGGCGTGGACCGCGTTCAAGTTCTCCAGTCCATACCTAGCCATTGTGTTTCTCGCGATGGTCCTCGACTACCGAATTCTGCATTAGAGAATCGTTCAGAATTCTCTAGATCTGTTTCAAGAGGTTCTGGAGGATCATTCTACCATGCGGATGATCTTCATTCGACCGTTCAGGATGGAACTGCACGCCGTAGATCGGCTTCGACCAGTGAACCATCGCCTCGACCTTGGAAGTCGTCGATTGCGCGAGAAGCTGAAACCCGTCAGGAACCTTAGTCAATTCCTGCCTGTGTGATTCCGCTACCACCAAGTCGGAAGGTAATCCATCGAACAGTGGATGCTTCTTGATGACGCTCACTTTTTCGTAGCCGCGGAGCATTTGGCCAAGGTCTCGCATCGGCGCGTTGAAGGCTGAGCCGATGATCTGGTGTCCATAGCATATTCCTAGAACTGGAAACTTGGCTTTTCGGACAAGGTCCATCTCGGGCTGGAATCGCTCCCAGGTTCGAGGTTTTGAGAGCAGGGCGCTGGACCCTGTAAGAATTACCAGGTCCGGTTCGGATTCTGTAACTCGGGTGTGAAGCTCGGGTTCGTTGAAATCTATCTTCTCTATTGACTGTCCAGTGCATCTTTCTATGTTCTGGGCTGCTCTATCAATCTGTCTTGGTTCTTTGTAGTTGTTTACAACTACGATTTTCAAGGTTTAGAGTGCGGCGAGGAGTTTGTCGATTTCCTCCTCTGTGTTGTAGTAATGAGGTGAGGCTCTTAACGCGTTGACCCTGCTCGCGACTGTGATGTTGAGCTTCTTCAGTCTCTCATACGTTACTCCCGGCTCGGGGTCTTCGAAGACCACGATCCCGCTTCGCCTGTCAGATTGTAGCGGTGTCAGTATCTTGCGTCCTTTCTTCTTCAAACCCTCGATAAGATGTTCCGTAACTTTCAGGACCCGATGGGATCTTTCCTCCTGGTCGTGCTTCAAGGCGAATTCCAAGGCGGCTTTCGCTCCAATGACAGATATTACTCCCCAGCTTCCACCCTCAAACATTGTCGCGTCAGCCGCGGGTATTGTCTCTTCGATATTGAACGGTTTCCCGAAAAGATCCTGCTGGCTTGTGAGTCTCCTTACAACTGAGTCTTGGACTCCATGCCAGCCGATATAGTTCGGATCTAGCTCTTTCAGCTTGTCATGTTGGGTGTAGACGAAGGCCGCACCGTGGGGTCCCTGCATCCACTTGTACATTCCGCAGACGAGAGCATCAACTCCGTCCTGTCGGACATCGAGTGGGAAGACTCCGAGCGAGTGGAACGAATCGGCTATGACGAAAGCGTCGTGCTCATGCGCGATCTTTGCAATCTCACGAATCTTCTCCCGGCAACCATTAGTCCAAGAGACATAATCGACGGAGACGATCGAGGTGTCATCGTCGATCGCCTTCTCCCACTGTTCGAGAGGTATCGTTCCGTTTTGGTCGCGGTGCAACAGTCGGACGTCTTTGGCTCGGCCGTGTTTTTTCTGGAGATGCCATAGGTAAATGTTTGTAGGAAAGTTAAGCTCGCTAATGACAACATTGCCATGCGGTTTGTAGTGCAAGCTGCTTGCCAATGCTGTAAGCGCGCTGGTGACGTTCGGGACTGATGCGATCTCATTTAGTGTGGCTCCGCCGATCATTTTTCCGAAGAGTCGGCGAGATTCGATGATGAGGGGAAGCCATTCTTCCCAGTTCTCACCATACTCACGCCAGTCGGCCATGTACTCGTTGATCGCATTGAGGACTGGTATGGACGGAGGGCCTGTTCCAGCGTTGTCGAAGTATGCTCTTCGAGCGGTGACCGGTATCTGCTTTCTTACGAGGTCGATATTCAAGGAGACACCGGGTTGGACGGAGTTCATTCGGCTTGGCTGAATATAAATGGAGTACTAGGTGGCGTGGAAGTTCTGGACCCCCGTTTCGGCGATACAGTTTTTGCACCAGAACTGGTTTCTCTCAGGGCTGTACTGGGCGTGGCTGTCGGTTACTATGTTTCCGCAGTGGCCGCAGCGGACGATGAAGACTTTACGCATTTTGTGATGTGGAAGTTCTTTCTTGTGACGTTCCACGTCAGCGTCGCTGGGTTCTAGGACCATGTTGCAGTTCTCGCAGTAGTAGATTGTTTCGAGGGTTGCCTTGTCTCGTTCGTCTACCCAGTTCTCAGCCATGATGTAGATTATGCTCCTTGTCGGAGAGAGATTCGATCGTGCTTTGTTTTCCGTCCTAATCTAGATTATCCTTTTCCATGTTTATAGAGTCCGCGAAGAAGAGTCCGGTTCCCCAGGGGAAAAATCCCCCAAATTGTCTCGGTTTCACGCGATTTTCGCGAGACGGTTCGTGTCCCTTGCTTACCGCGAAGCAAGGTTCACAATACCCGGTTGCAGGGATGTGGGAAGAGAGTAGAGGGAGTTGGGTCTTCCAGAGAAGATTAAGCAGATTGAGGAGGAGATGAAGAAAACCCAGATCAACAAGAAGACCGAACACCATATCGGTCTCCTCAAAGCCAAGCTCGCAAGGTTACATGAGGAGCTGGAAAGCTCCACTTCCAAGGGTGGAGGCCCGGCTTTTGAGATCCGCAAGGGTGGCGACGCAACTGTCGTTCTCATCGGTCTGCCCAGTGTTGGCAAGTCGACTATTCTGAACCGGTTGACGAACGCCAAGTCGAAAGTGGCGGCTTACGCTTTCACAACCCTCACCGTTGTCCCGGGAATTCTTCGCCTCAACGGAGCGGACATTCAGATCCTCGACCTTCCAGGAATAATCAGCGGCGCGTCCTCGGGACGAGGCAGAGGAAGGAGAGTTCTTTCTGTCGCCCGTAATGCAGACCTTGTCTTATTGATCTTGGATGTGTTTCAACCGGGACAGGTGCAAGTGTTGAAGCATGAGCTTCATGCCATGGGTATTCGGATCGACCAGAAACCGCCTGACGTGGTTATCACGAGGGGTAGTAAGGGAGGCCTCGCTCTAACCACCAGTGTCAAGCTTACGAAGCTCACCCCGGCAACCGTCAAGGGAATAGTCGAGGCGTACGGGATCAGTAACGGCGGCATTTTGATCCGGGAAGATGTCACAGACGAACAGTTGATTGATGTCTTGACCAGAGATCGAAGATACGTTCCTTCATTGGTTGTCTTGAACAAGGTGGATCTCGTGAACGAACAATATCTTGCCGCGGCGAAGAAACAGATTGGGCGCGACTTCGTACCCATCTCCGCTGAGAAGGGATTGAATATGGACCTTCTCGCCGAGAGAATCTGGGAGACCCTCAATTTCATCCGTATTTATCTGAAGCGTCCTGATGGTGATGCGGATTTCGAGAAGCCCCTGATTCTTCCAGCGGGCTCGACGCTAAGGGATGTCTGCAAGAAGATTTCTCCCCGGTTTGTCGAGGGGGCGAAGTACGCTTTTGTTTCAGGGTCCAGCGCGAAATTCACTGGCCAGCGAGTGAGTCTCGATCACATACCGTCTGACAAGGATGTCGTTACGATTATGCGGTAGGCTGCGCGAGAAGTTCAGCTACTCAAATTGAATTCCTTGTGAATCGCCCTTACGGCGTCTGGGCCCTGTGTGTGAGATACTACGAAGGACACGTTGTATTCTGAGGACCCTTGTGCGACCATTCGAACATTCACTTTTCGTCTTGCGACTGCGGTGAATATTCTTGCTGCAACCCCCGAGGTTCCTTTCATTCCTGACCCGACAACAGCAACGACGCAGGCATCCTTCTCTTCGATTATCCTATCGACATATCCCTGGCCCATCAGTGCTAGCTGAAGCGCTCTAACCGCGCGGTCGACTTCCCTGTTCGCCACAACACAGGATATGGTTGCCTCGGAAGACCCTTGAGATATCATCATCACGTTGACATTGTTTGACCCTAGTGTCTGGAAGACTTTTGCGGCAACCCCAGGTGCGCCCATCATTCCAGTACCGCTAACAGTAACGATGCCCACGTCCCTGATGAGCGATACCGCTTTCACGATTTTCCCACCATTATGCGACTCGTTGGCTGAGACTAGCGTCCCATTCCCATTGGGTCGTGACGAGTTCTTGATGCGCACCGGGATTTTCTTCTGTGCTGCGGGTTGTAAAGCTCTTGGATGCATCATCTTGGCTCCAAAAAATGATAGTTCAAGCGCTTCTCCGAAGGAGACGTTTGGAAGTACTACTGCGTCCTCGACTATCCTTGGATCTGCGGTCATCAATCCATCTACATCTGTCCAGATCCAGATCTCTTCGGCCGCTAGCGCGGCTCCGAGCAATGCGGCGGTATAGTCGGACCCTCCTCGTCCTAGGGTCGTGATGCTGCCATCGACCGTTGATGCTATGAACCCTGTTACGATTGGAATTACTTTGCGATTCCACAATGGTTCCAATCTTTGTCGAATCTGGTGGTAGCTGGTTTCCAGGAGGGGTTTTGCTTCGCCAAAATTGTCGTCGGTCGTGATGCCCGCTTCTGCGCCAGTGAGCGATCGAGCTCTCAAGCCAGCAGTGGTCGCGGTCGCGGTGAGAATGGGGGTGGAGAGTCGTTCGCCGAAGGAGAGAAGATAGTCTCGGCTCCGAGGTGTTAGTTCTCTCAGGTGTGCAATTCCTTCGACCGTTCGTTCGAGCTCGGAGTTCAGCCCGTCAATTCGCTCTAGGAGTTCCCGGGTCCCAGCTCTTCCCGCTACAAGAGGAACGATTTTGCGATGCGAGGCCTGAACCTTTGAGAGGATTTTCTTCGCCTTTCTCAGTTCTCCTTTCTTGGCGAGTTCGCCGATCTCTGCGAGCTGGTCAGTTGTTTCTCCCATTGCAGAAGCTACTGCGACGATCTTGTTTGAGGGTGAGAATTTCTGGAGAATCTTTGCCGCGTTTTTCATCTTGGAGGCTTGTGAGAGCGAGGTTCCCCCGAATTTCATGACAAGCTTCAATCCGCATGTTCCTCTAGATCGCGTATTCTTTGCGGATGCTGACGAGATCTCGGACGATGGCGCTGGCGGTTCTTTCGCCTCCTGCCCCGGGTCCGATGAGGGTTATGTCTCCCGCGTGCTCCGTGGAGAAAGTGAGGGCGTTCAGTGTGTCTGGGACGCAGGTGGGATCGTCTGCCCGGATTTCCTCAGGTCGCACAGAGGCAGATGAGTCTTCGATTCTACCGATGAGTTTGACTTTGGAGCCTGAGGACTGGGCTTTTTGGAGTTTTTGAGGTGTGATCTTCGAAATCCCGGTTATGTCTATGTCTCTTAGATTGAACCCTTTGTTCAGAATCCAGTTGGCTATGATGACTATTTTTGCGGCGGTATCAAACCCTTCAACGTCGTTGGTCGGGTCCTTTTCTGCATAGCCTTTCTTCTGAGCCTCAGCCAAGGCTTTCTGGAATGTTAGGGAGGAGTTTTCCATTCTCGTTAGAATGTAGTTTGTTGTTCCGTTTAGAATTCCTTTGATCTTGGCGATTTTCTCTCCCGGCATGCATCTTGCAGCGAAGTCAAGGAAAGGCGTTCCTCCGCCCACTGTTCCGCTAAAGCGAAGCTGTAGGTTTCTATGACGAGCAAGTTCGAGAAGAGCTGGCATCGCTAACGCCAAGGGCCCCTTGTTGGCCGTGACAACGTGTTTTCGGGTTGAGAGGGCTGTCTTGATGTTGGATAATCCTGGTTCGCCGTCTTTGAAGTTGGTTGGTGTTGTTTCCACGACGACCTCGGCATCACTGTCGGATATGATGCGGCGGCTGTCATCGTTGCGACGTCCGCTTCCAGGATACTTGGCTACAGTTCCATACTTCTCTTTGGTCTTCAGTACAAGGGGTATGTTGAGGCCTCCCTCGTCGAAACAAGATCCTTTGCTGTCGATTATCGTAGTGAGTTGGGGTCGGAAACCGTAGGTTTGTACTATTCGTTGTTCGTCTTGATGGAGGACCTTTGTTAGTGCTTGGCCGACTGTTCCGAAGCCGGCGAGTAGTATTCTCAAAGGATCCGCTCAAGAGCCTCTACGTGAGACCCGTTGGTAATTTCGAGATTGTAACCTGTCCAGGATTTTGGAAGTCGGTCCAACACTGACGGGTCTTTCAGGCCGTGTCCCGTTGTAACGCAGACGATAGTCTCGGAGGGGTCCACTTTGCCCTTCTCAGTGAGCTTCTTCAAGCCCGCAATTGAGGCCGCGCTAGCAGGCTCTACGAATATTCCCTCGAGAGTAGCTAGCTCTCTTTGGGCTTGGAGAATTTCGTGGTCGGTTACGGTTTCCGCGGTTCCTTTCGATTCTCTTATTGCGCGTAGGACTTTGGGACCGTTCACCGGGGACCCGATTCTGATGGCAGTGGCGATTGTTTTGGGATTGTGAACTGGACGAATCTCGCTCTGTCTATTTTTCACGGCCCTCGTTATGGGGGCGGCTTTCTCGGCTTGAATGCCGATCATTCTAGGTCGATCTTTCACGATCTTTAGTTGCTGGAACTCGGAGAAGCCTTTCCAGGCAGCACTAATGTTTCCACCGTTTCCGACGGGCAGCATTACAACGTCGGGAACCCTCCTGTCTATCTGGTCAAGAATCTCGAAGGCTAGTGTCTTCTGCCCTTCAAGCCTGAACGGGTTGATAGAATTCATCAGATAAAATTCCCTTCTTCTGTCAGCCAGCTCCATTGCCATTTCGAGGGCCTGGTCGAAGTCTCCTTTGACCTGGATGAGCTTGGCTCCGTGCATGATGACTTGGAGCATTTTTCCCCCGGCCACCTTTCCTTTTGGCATTAGAACGATGCATTCCATGCCCGCCCTAGCCGAGTAGGCGGCTAGGGAGGCGGCGGTGTTTCCGGTTGATGCGCAGAGAACTTTCCTTTTGCCGAGCTCTCTCGCTTTTGATATCGCGACGGTCATTCCGCGGTCTTTGAAGGAACCGGTCGGGTTTTCCCCCTCGTTTTTGACGTAGAGTTTCTTGAGGCCGAGTTTTTGGCCGAGGCGTTTGCATCGGTGTAGGCCGGTTCCTCCTTCGGCAAGACTCACGATGGACTCTTCTTTCTCGATGGGTAGAAGCTCTCTGTATTTCCACACTGACATCTGGCGGCTATTCCAGGCTGGTTCTCTCTTTCCTACGAGGTCGAATTTTGCCTCTAACAGTCCGCCGCAGGACTTGCACCGAAACCCAGGATCTCGTGCGGAGAGGTCTCTCTGGCATTCGAAGCATTGAAGCTTGTAGCTCCACAATGGATCTATTCGCTCCGGATTATGCGTGCTCCTCCTGCAGGGCTTGTTACGAAGAATATGCCATCGATTTTGTTCTTCGAGAATTCTTTGACCATTATTCTCCCGATTTTCTTGGGATCGTGTTTAGTCTTGTCAACAAAAGCAACTACGCTGGGGCCCGCGCCGCTCATCGCGACTCCACTAGCATTTGCGGCAAGCGCGGCTTTCTTTGCCGCTCTATAGCCGGGAACAAGACTCTCTCTATGTGGCTCAGCGATGGCGTCTTCCATTCCACTTCCGATCAGGTCGATGTCTCCTCTGGCGAAACCGAGCGCGATAGCTGATGCCCGTCCAACATTGAGGACAGCATAACCAGTCTCTATCTTCTTGGGCACTAGTCTCCTAGCGAAACCTGTTTTGTTTCTTGGGACTCGAGTTTTTGGTGAGACGACGACAACGGAGAGTTTGCTAGGCGGTTTCACTGACACAGTTCTTAGTGGTTTTCCGTAGGCGATCACGAATCCTCCGAGAAGTGATGCGCCGACATTGTCGGTGTGGGCCGACCCTGAGACGGCGGCTTCTCCTAGGCTGGCAGTCTTTACCAGTTCGTCGCTGGAGAGGTGCAGCTCCAGCAGATGATTCATGGCTTGGGTGCAGGCTGCCGCCGTTGCTCCGCTGCTTCCCAGACCTAGACCGGGCGGAATATTCTTTTCGACAGTTATCTCGACGCCTATGTTTAATTCGCTCGTGTCGAGTAGGGCTTGGGCTGGTGGGCCGGCAGAATTCTTGTTGGGGGCTCTCGGCAGTTCTCTGCCAAATGGTCCGCGGGCTTTGATCCTGACCGTTCGAGTATTGGTTGTCCTGACCTGTACCCTGTCTGCGTATTTGCTGAGTGCTAGTGCGAATACGTCGAAGCCTGCTCCTAGATTAGCGGTGGAACAGTACGCTTCGACCCTTACTGCCTTGGCGGGGACCATTGAGCCGATTTCTCGACCGTGACTCGGTTCGACTTTGATAATAACTGGTTTTGTACCCACGTTTCTATTTCGGAGAGCGCGGAAGGCCGGCCAAATCGCCTAGAATGAACCCTGTTATGCGATCTGGGACGCCTCGAGGAACTCTCCCGAAATTCGTTCGGAATTGTCGCCATCTTTGCCTGGCATCTGAGCCAGGATTACGCCCTGAATTGTCGGACATGCCCAGGATCATTGTCAGATAGGAATTGGTCTCTAGAAAATAGTGGGTCTTAGCGAGTCGACCTCGCGTCGCACGAGTGGTGCGACTGGAACGGTCTCAATAGCGTCCATTCGTAGTCATGAATAATAGACCATTTCCGTGACATATAATTGTGTACTTCTCCGAAATCCGCTTCGTAGCGAAGGCTCCTTTTTCCCTCCGAGTTCATTTCTCCCAAGCATAATCGATGACGAAAACGCTCCACCAATTTGGTTCTCAAGCGGATCAGATCATCTTGAAATCCGTCTGCGGAATATCCGCCCGCAAGATCGTGCCTGAGCTTCCGTCCAAAAGCGCGTTGTAGCTTCGTCCCTTATACTCGTAGGTGCTGAACCAGATTGGCGCGTGGATGTATGTCGGTTTATCCACTCTGAAGTTTGTATTGAAAAACGTGATCTGGTCGATCTCCTGTTTTGCCAGAAACCTTTGGTTCACATCCACTTCCTCTTTGGCACGCTCGACCGCCTCCTGACTCGTCATCTCGCTGTTGAGGAACTTCGCTCCCGAATCGATCCTCTTGAAATCGAAAGGAATCTTCCCAGTGTCAGGGACTGTATAGTCTCGGGTTGGAAACTGCGCCGCCTTACGGCCTAGTACCAGCCAATCATAGTCCCGATCTATCACACCTTTTCGAGGCGAAGGAGGCGAGATTCTCTCAAGTACTCCCTCGTAGGTGCTTGTTGCCTCAACTGGGACCAGCCAGAACGGAAGATATCGCAATTCCAAAGTCAGGATCCTGCTCTTTTTTGCGAGGTCTCCCGGTTTCATGAATCCTTCTCTCATCCAATCCCGTAACGCGTTCTCAGCGCTAGCACCGTTATTGTTGTTGAGTATGAGACTGTGTTCAAGCTGAAACGGCTCGTCCGCCCCGACAACCGCAGTGTAACCGCAATACCGACAAGTTGAGACGATCTCTCCAGGGTTCATGCTGAGAGGCGCGCCGCAGTTCTTGCACTTTATTTCCGAGACAATGCCTGACAAGGTTTCTTCCCCGATTGTTCTAGGATAGAATTAATGAAGGGCGAATTAAGCTCTCTAACTCTGAGGAAGGAGAGTTGGCAGGACTCGGCGCTCTAAAGCGGACCATGGGCTTTACGATCATTCTAGTCTTCGCCATATTCCTCGGTCTCCTCACTGTCATCTCCGCTTTCTTCCTCGACCCCATCACCGGACTAGCATTTGGCCTTGTCGGAGCTTTTTTCATCATACTACTCCAATACCTTATTGGCCCAGTGATCGTCAGACTCACAAGTCGTCTCCATTATCTAGCTCCTGGAGAGAACCGTTGGCTTGAATCGAAAGTCAGCGAACTCGCCTCTAAATCCGGTATTCCTATGCCCCGGCTCGCGGTCTCTCCTGACCCTACACCCAACGCGTTCGTATTCGGCCGGACCCGCAAGGGCGCCACCCTAGCCGTTCATCAGGGCCTACTCCAACGTCTGGACGAGAATGAGATCGAGGGAGTAATAGGACATGAGTTAGGTCATGTGAAACATCGCGACTTTATCGTAGTAACTATGATAAGCGCTATTCCTCTAGTCGCGTACATTATCGCCCGATCAGTTCTCTGGGGCGGCATCGCCAGCGGCTACAGCGGACGCAGCAACAAAAACAACAGCGCAGGACTCTTGATCATCATCGCCGTTGTCGCTTACGCGGTCTACATCCTCACAACCCTGCTCGCTTTGCGATTGACCCGTCTCAGAGAGAGCTACGCAGACGCCTACTCCGCATTTCTCACCCAACAGCCGAGAGAGCTGGAGAGTGCTCTCACAAAGATCGCCTACGGCCTCTCTCTCGCCCCCGGCGAGCCTCACGGTGCCCGAGCCTTCTTCATCGAAGATCCTGCCCAGGCAAAACAGGACGTCGCCGGCATCATGGATCAAAAGTCGAAATATGATCTCGACAAAGATGGAGTTCTTAGTGAAAGAGAGCTAGAAGCGGCCATGGAAGCGGAGTCGAAGTCAAACTGGCGGAAAGCGGCCCAGCTCTTCATGACACACCCGCCCACTTACAAAAGGATCCTTATGCTCAGAGAGATCGAGCAGGACATGAACTCAGGGAACCTCGAACAGAGCAAAGTGTACAATCACGTTTGAAAAATATGACCTGACTTCTCGCCGATAATTACAACAGAAGGCTCTGTCAACTCTTCGGTTACTGCTCAGTGATAGCTTCGGCCTTCTCTAACTATTATGTTCTAGTAGTGACTCCTTACACGTTAGGCAGTCGTCACATGAGCCTGTCATGTTGGGATGAGGGGAGTGACTCCGACCAAGTGACAGGCCTGAACTTGGATAACCGGTTGGTTGGCCCACCGTAAAATCCTTGCCTGGCAACTGGCCAAGCTACCACGCTACGGGCGTGAGGGGGCGGTTGAGGTTCGACCGTTCCCTGCCAAGAAGAGACTACTCGTCTCTGAGGCGCAAGGGCTCTCAGTTGAAGCAATGAAGGGGAACCCGCCGACGACGGTAATCCTCCGAGTCGATGAGAGCAAGTCAAGTCCTCGAACAATCGAAGGCTCGACAGAACCCAATAGAACTATAAACCCGGTACAACGCTCGATCATAGAGGTCAAAGATGCTTCGGATTCCATGGGCCCCGCTTAACGGCGGAATATTCCTCATAGTTTTCGGTACCATAATGCTTCTCTCCCTGGTCGGCGTTGGGAACCTCAATCCATTCACAGGCATCCCGCTGGTCTTCTTGGTGTTCGGGATCTGGCTTATCGTTGCAGCCCTCGTGTTGCCCGGTCCTGACGATCGATACGCTCCCCCAAGATCAATGATCCTCGCTTGGGGCGGAATGGTTGCTTTCCTGGGAGCTATATGGCTCGTCGGCACCATCGCCCTCACCCTTGTGCCGGTCGTCCTTCTCGTCGTATTAGTGGTGGTCGGGATCGGCGCAGTTGGATATGCCTTGACTCGAGCTGAGGCTAAGAAAGCGCATCCTGTAGTCGCGTAGGCCGTGTACGATTCCAAAGCCCGCTACATCCGCGGCCTCTTCTCCAAGGTCCCACTAGAATATGATCTGCTGCTGGGACTGCTGAGTTTCGGACAAGACCGAAAATGGCGGGCTTTTGTTGTCTCACAAGCGAGCCCACTGCCTAACAGCGTTATTCTAGATGTAGCAACAGGGACGGGGCTTTTGGCAGCGGATTTTGCAAGAGCAATCGCCGATCAGGGATTCGTTGTCGGTGTCGACCTGACGCTCTCGATGCTTCAAACTGCGAGGGAGAGGCTGAAGGAGAGAGGGCTGAAGGGTCGAACGGACTGGGTTTTGGCCCGCGCCGAGAATCTACCCTTCAAGAACAGCTGCTTCAGGTCCGCGTCGATCAGCCTTGCACTTAGAAACGTGTCTGATGCCCGATTGACTTTTAGAGAGATGGCGCGGGCAACATCGCCGGGCGGTGTAGTGATCTCTCTCGACTTCGCACGGCCTCCGAACAGGCTGTTCCGACTATTCTACTATGACTATCTCCTCGGGCTTTTTCCCGTCTTCGGAAGAATTGTGTCACAAGCTTGGGGTAGAACCCTATCATACCTTGGCCGTTCCATACTGAAGTCGCGAACAGCGAACCAGATTGCCACTTTGATGGTCGAGGAAGGTGTCCCAGATACAAGACCTGTTGCTCTCACGCAGGGAATTGTCTACGCAGTTTATGGAAAGAAACGGTAGCGGGAAATGCGTCATGCGTAGGCAATCCCGACGGATCTCGTTCACGACTTCATTCTCTGGGAAGGGCAACTCCTCAAGGCGAATAGGACTTTGAATCTTGTGACAGCGCAACAGCCTCGGATTCTCCGCTTGGTTCTGACGGCGAGGGTTCAGCTTTGCGCCGGAAGCTCAACCAGGCCAAGAGTGCAAGCGCTATGAATGATGTCGGAGTTGTGTAGAACATGGTTGTGGGGTTTAGAGTATAGAGAATTCCGCCCAGGTAGGATCCAACTACGAATCCAAGGCTCTCCAGGGTCAGATAGAACCCGAACTGTCCGGCTCTAGACCCTCCCTTCCGCACAGTCGAAAGGATGGAGTAGCCAACGAGGCTCGGCGCCCTGGCACTTCCGATGAGGAAGACCATTGGAAAAGAGAGCAACGGGTTTCTGGTCAGAAGGACCCCGATGAGGCCTGTTGAAGACAGGACAAGACCTAGGGCCATGGTCCCGCCCTGGCTCCTCGCATCTGCGCTCCTACCAAGGAGAATCGCGAAAACGGCCGCGCCAAGAGACTGGACTGCGCCGAGAAGTAGTATGATCGATGGACCCAGACTAAGGGCATCCTGGAAGTATAGGGGTATGAAGGGAGCTGCAACACTCCACGCGAGCGCGGCCCCAGCGAGATAGAGAAGAAGCGTCCCTTCTCGACGTGACTTGGGAAATTCCAGCCTGGGAGACCTGGCATCCTTTTCCAGCGCGGGCTGCGGCTTCATCAAGAAAAGAACTATCGTCGAGATCGAGAAGAACACGAATGTAAGTATGAAGATGTCTCGAACCGAGATCCAGTTGAGCAGAGCGCTTCCGACCAGCGGTGAGAAGACAATTCCAAGTGGGGCTGATGCCCAGGTTATGCCGAAGTTCGACGCGGACTTGGTTCTTTCAGCAGCTCCTGCAATGTAAGCATTGAAAGCTGGAATATTGAACCCTGACACTTGGAGAAGGACTATCCCCGGAATTACGTCGGTCCAGGTTCTCGCGAAATAGTACATGAGCGGGGGTGGGATGCTCATCAGCCAGCCTATGATCAAGAGCGCTTTCAGCTCGTACTTGTTGGCGAGTAATCCTCCGGGAATCATGCTGAGGGCGAGAGCCAGGAACCCGATCGAGAATACGAGGCCCACATCGCCGGGGGAAGCTTGGAGGTCTCGCAGGTACAATGGCCAGATGTAGTTGTATAGTCCTAGACCAAAGGTCCAGAGGAAAAGTGACAGAAAGAGTAGCCGCAGATCCTTAGGAAGACCTTGGACTGACGCTAAGAGATTCAGCCGGCTTGCGGCGAGCAAGATTCGATGTCCTTTTCTTTCTCAGAGAATCTGTCGAAGTGTCTCAAGGTTTCCCATCAAGAGATAACGCCCGTTGCGATGAGTATCCCGGATATGAAGAAGTACGATCCGAACGAGAGGAGGACAAGGCCAGCGATCAGATCTAGCGCCCATCTTGGAACCTGCATCAGATAATCATAGGAGAACGCGCAGACGACGATCAGGAGGATAAGGCTTGCTAGTGCGCCTATGAGGGTCCATTCTATGTTGAAGGCTCCGGCCGCCGCGAGAATGAGGCTTGCTTCAAACCCCTCCGTCATGGTGATGCTGAAAACCGGGAGAGAGTTTCTGACCGAGAAAGGGATCTGACCTTGTGTTGTTGTGGCATTTCCGCTGTGCTTTCGATCTTTCTCAACCACCTCGTCGCTCCATTTTTCCATCTTCGCCCTGAACGATTTGCCACGGAAATAGTACTTGACGAATCCTCGCAGAAATCGATAGGAAAAGTAGAGTATGACTACACCAGGTATAAGGTTGATCAGAGCATCGGAGACTGTCTTTAGCGTAAGGAAGGCTTGTTCGACGATTAGAAATGTGACGATGGATCCAAGGCCTCCTAGGGCAACACCGAGTAGAACGTTCCTTCTGCCAATCTGTTTTGTTACGGCAAGGGAGAGGATAGCAACCTCGCTACCCTCTATCAGGATGGCTTTGAAAGCCAGGAGGAAGGATGCGATGATTACAACATCCAGTCCAGCCAGCTGTTCACCCATCCTCTAATTCTGGGCTATTCTCTATCGGTCTTCTTTGTTTCTTGGACCCTTATCTTCTGCGGTATCTTGGGGAATTGCCTATTCTTTTCTCGGAGCATTGCCCACATCTTCGTGTAACCATCTGAACTCTTCGGAGGCTTCTTTGGCTAGCATGCTCATATCTCTAACTGTAAAGTGTCTAGTTTCAACTTGCCCAGCAATGGCTGGTTCGTATGTGATGCAGTTTCTTCGGTTATCTCATCGCCTCTGAGCCCAGAATGAACCCTGATCGGGAGCGTCGGA
>Ga0209761_1000071_pt1 | contig 49214 bp, 45 predicted proteins | sample GraSoi013_1_40cm_4_FD_185818 | JGI IMG/M metagenome (GOLD analysis project Ga0209761, IMG submission 185818) | Grasslands soil microbial communities from the Angelo Coastal Reserve, California, USA - Sample 09_25_2013_1_40cm (SPAdes) (version 2) | ecosystem: Environmental > Terrestrial > Soil >... | reverse complement strand
ACCGCCTCGTGGGACCGTTTCCCCGTTCCGATGGGAGAAACGACTTCTGGACGAGCCGAGCGATCCCGTATCTACTCACAATCGACGTGTTAGCCTCAATCGGAATCGTCCTCGCCATCGACCAGATCGTCGGGCTGGCAATTCGCTCGAGGCACAAGATCCGACGAACCGGCGAATGAGGCGAATCGCGTCGGTCCTTCGAGGGGGATGCAATCGGAAGAGCCACCAGGGGGCTACTCGAAAAGAGTTCAATTCCCCGAATGCCCGACCCATAGAGCTGATTCTCGCGCGCCGGTGCGGCCAGCGGGTTCGACTTGGCCACCGTACGCCCCTTCTGTTCGGATTCTGTCGTCGAAGCTCCCTCGTTCCTCACCACGTCTGCCCTTCAAGCGCGCACCTTACACTTTTTGTGAGCTTCGGGGATTACCTTCCGCTGACCTTGAAGTATTACCTGGCGCTGGATAATTGGTACGCGGTCGAATGTCCCGAAGATTGGAAGGAAGAGCCCGACGAGGACGGCATTCAACAATTCTGGAATGCGGCGCACGAGCTGGGCAACCTGAGGCTGCGGGGATACAAGTTCAAGGACGCGCAAGGGTCCCCGGCTCCTGCCCTTGGCCTGCTGGATGACGTCTTGAAGAAAACGGTTGGGTCGGAGCGGGTCCGGTTGGGTGGGAGAGTTGCAGTTCACGCGATGAGCACGGGCAAGTCGACTCCTACCGATGACTTGACGACCGTGCACAGCTGGTACCTTGTTGGGGGAGCAATCGCTCTGATTGTGACCTATACTCTACCGACGAAAGACGCATCTACTCCCATTGCTGCTTCAGAGCTCACCACCGTTCTCAAGATCCTTTCGTCGGTGAAGTTCGAGAATGAAAGCTCTCGGACTTCTGACTAGGGGTCGCGGCAGAGGACGCCCCCTTCTGTTCGGATTATGTCTATTTGGGCGCTTTCGCCTTCGACTTCCTCTTGCGCCGCATGTAGAAAAGTCCGGTCACAATCTGCTGGGCGAACCCCTTCACCTGGTACCCGATCGTGACCAAGACCACGAAGACGAAGCTTAGGACGGCCAGCCTCTCCGTCACGGACGATGCCAGCGGCCAGATATAGAACCAGGCGACGAAAGCGGTGCCAAGAACGATGAGGAACGGGAGGGCAAAGGCGAACAGGATCAGCAGGATGCCGACCTTCCCGGCGTTGCTCCTTTCCCAAATTCCCGTCCACCACCTGTTGAACTCGAGGAGATAATTCCGGGCAATGTCATCCGGAGACGCTTTGGGCCCTTCAGGTTCGCCGGGTTCCTTTTCGCCGCTCGACACTCAGAACCTTCGGAGAAGGGCGCGAACGAGCTTGACCGTCGCCAACGGCAGACCCGCGGTCGTCTGGGCATCGTCTCTGAGGTGCGACGCGTGGGCGCGGAGAACTACCTTCAAGAGCAGATTGTCGGTGGCGTCGTACTTCGCGGTCGCGAGTGCGAGGGCCTCCCAGCTGTGCAGGTAGCTCCGATGCTTCGGGCCTGTCGGGGGCTCGAGGTCGTCGGCGACGTTTGCGGCAACTGATCCGAGACACGAGTAGAAGAACGCCTCGATTAGGTTCGGCTCTTCGCCGCGCCGCCGCTTCCAGACGACATACTCCTCGTACCCGATCCTCGCCCCGCGTCCTGAGTGATGTTGCCGATTGGGCATTGTGTCACTCTAAGGCCCGGAGATACTATTTCAACCCATGCGAGGGTCGTATGATGGAACGCGAAACCGTGCGGCGCTTCCCCTCGAAGCCTCAAGACAGCGCCGCGGACGTCAAGACCCCTGCGTGTCGGCGCCTCTCCTGCCGAGGATTCACTCGAGCGCTCGTAGCCAGCCGTGGAGCTCCTCCTTCGCATGAAGGCTACTTGTGGCTTGCATGTAAGGATACGCCTTGGGGCTTTAGACGGGCGAGGAGCTGGAGAAAGCGTCCCTCGTTCACGGTCCGGTATCGTTCCAGGTTTTCCCGGAGGACCACACGAATCTCCTCGCGAGGGTGAAGCGTTACCAAGGCGACTTCTGTCCAGTCAGCTTCTTTCTCGCCTTTCAGGAAGCCCATGACGGCCGCGTCAATGTGATCTCGGGACACGTCATCGGGGCGAGGCATTCGGCGGGTCATGACTCGCTATCGGCCTGAGTCGGGATAATCAGAGCCTTGAGACGGGTGGGTGAAAGTAAACCCGCGCGACAGACGCAATGTTTGAATCGTGCGTGACCCATCCCTCTCGCTGATGAACTGGGGGAAGAGGCACTCGGTCACAGTCATCGTGGTCCTCGTGGCAGTCCTGGGTGCCGCAGGCCTGCTGTATTCGTACCTACCGAAAGGCACCCCATCCAGCACCCCGTCGGGCAGTCCTCCAGGGAACAGTCCGCAATGCAAGGGCACTGCCACATGCTTCACGGGCAGCGTGACGTACATCGTGGACGGCGACACTCTTGACGTCGGCTCCACGCGGATCCGATTGGCGCTTGTGAACTCGCCCGAGGTGGGCCAGCCGGGCTATACGGAGGCCAAGCAGTTCACCGCCCAGACCTGTCCGGTCGGCTCGTCCGCGCTCGTGGACGAGGACGACGGCCAGACGGGAGGGAGCTACGGGCGTATGGTCGCCCTGGTCTATTGCGGCGGCGTCAACCTGAACGCCGCGTTGCTGAGTTCAGGTAATGCGGTGCTCGTCACATACTACTGTTCGGTCAGCGAGTTTGCCGACGAGTCGTGGACGGGCTGTCCGTAGGGGCGAAGCCGATGCCGCCCTACTCGGCGCAGGTCCGGGCACACATCGTGCGACTCTACGAGGACGGACTCTCGTGCCGCGCGGTTGCGGAACAAGTGAGAATTGAGGGCCGGGCGTCCCCGCACTACGTGACGATCCTCCGATGGGCCCGGGAGGCGAGGAAAGGTAGGAAACTGCACGGTCACCGATTGCCCCTCTCTGGCGAGATCGTCAAATGCTTGTACGACGGGGGTACCTCTGTTGGCGAAATCGCGCAACGATTCCACGTGGGGATCTCCACGGTCTACAAGCGGTTGCATGAGGCGGGGGCGAAGATGCGACCGAGCCGAATCAAATACGGTCACGTCCTCACCGAGCGGCGCCTTCGGGACTTGTACCTCAAGAAGAACGCTCGCGCCGAAGATATGGCGGCGATGTTCGGATGCGACGTCGGGACGGTGTACAACTGGCTGAGGCGGAACGGCGTTCCCTTGAAGAGACCGCGGCGAATTTCCTGATTTGCAAGTCGTACATGTACGCTGCAAGCAGTCAGAGCATCGCTCCGGACCTTGCGCGCATAGAGTCTCCCGTACCCGTGGCCCACGACACTCGACTCTGAACGGATCGGCCTGCCTTGCCATCGCAGCCTCGGCGGCTTCTTCTTATCAATGTATGACGCATGGATGGATGCACTCGGACCGCAGCCTCAAGCCGGCCTCGGTTCATCGCCGCGGCATGACGCGGGACGACTGGCGACGCGATCCCAAGATCGTGCGAGACATCGTGAGGGTGGCGAAGGCGGACGGATTCCGGCTCAGCACGATCATCTCGGCCCGGGGCATCCTCCTCCGATATTCGAGGTTTCTCGCCGCGAAGTTCAAGACCGACTTCCCAAACGCTGGATGGGAAGCGTTCGTGGCGTACAAGTCGCACCTCGCCAAGTCGGGGATTTCGGCAACCACGATTCGATCGTACGTGTACTACCTCGCCATCCTCTATCGGCTTCTCGCCAAGAAGACGGAAGATTCCCGACATTTCGACCTGTACGCCCGGATTCGGGCCGTGGGCGTCCCCCGGCGCGCGAGGTCCGTCCGCTGGAGACCCTTCGCGCTCGAGACGCTCCGCCGTATTCTCGAGGCCGCCAAGACGGAATCGCAGCCGGGCCAGGAACAACGTAAGTGCCAGCCAGAGGATTATGTCTTCATCGCGACCCTTTTGTTCACGGGCGGTCGAGCCCAATTTTATGGCCTGAGGCGGAGGGAGGTCGACTTCCGCACGATGGAAATCTCGACCATCGTGAAGCCGGGGAAGCGGATCACGATTCCATTGCATCCCTCGCTCGCGGAGCTGTTGAAGGAGCACTTCGCGATCCGGGGTTACCGATCGGGCTATGTTTTTCGCTACGGCCGGGACCCGAATTCGAGGACCGGTCTGAAATCCAACCGACAGCATGCGTGGCGCGTCTGCAAACGTGTGCAGAGTGCCGCCGGCCTGGATGAGAGCGTCCATCCACATCGATTCCGCAAGACTCTGGCGACCCTGGGGCGAAAGCTGGGGATGGACCCGCAATACTTGCAGGCGATCCTCGGCCATGAAACCCTCGCAGTGACCCTCGATCACTACGCGCAAGTCGACCTCGATGACGTGAAGAGGGAATACGCAAAACTCGACCTCCTCGGCGAGGGTTCGGCATCACAGGAGAACAATGTTCTCGAATCCGTGCGCGGACTAAAAGGGCTCGCGCCCTCAGGAAGGGAACATGCGTGGAACATGCATGTGGAAGGACTCCTCGCACTCCTCGAGGACCAAACCGCGACTTCCGATCGCGGCGAGAAGTTGCCTCGGTACGTCCGAATCCCGAGGAAGACTCAGACATTCAACCACGACCCTCAACAAGGGGCCGTAAAGAGTGTGCCCCTCTAGGCCGTAAGAACTTGGCTCAGGTAGAACCGTCGCCGGTTGATGGCTCGGTCCCGGAATGCCTTCTCCAGCAAGACGGCAGTTCGAACCCCGCCAGGGGTTCACCTTCGATTTGGTGACACTGGCCAGCCGACGGTCCTCAATCCCCGAATGATCGATGTCTCGGATTCTTTCTTCCTCTCGAGGTTTGTTCGATATCGTTGACGGTCCCGAATGCTGTGCCTCATATAGAGGAAGGGCGACATCGACCTCTCTTCGAAGGTCGGCTGGGCCCTGGTTAACAAGCACCAGAGGCCCTTAGAATCCGTCGGGAAAGCGCTCGGGGCGACTATCGCGAAAAGCGTGGGATCTAGCTCGCACGGGTGAGTCGCCAATCGGGGATGCGGGGAAGGTACTTCGCGATCGATGCAGCGCTGAGCTAAGTGGCGGACCCTCCGGCCATCGCGGTGGGCGCCGTACTCATTCAAGCGGTGGGCGTTTCCTGGACTTTTGAGCTAGCGGGGATTTCGATGCTGATCCTAGCCCTCGTGTTCGGCCTGATGAAAAGTCTCTGGACGCTCGATACCTCGTCACGAATCGTGCGTGCGCCCGAGTGAAGCGGGGAAAAGGAACGATCGTGCCTCTCTCGGGCGATGGAACGTGAGTCAGGCAAGGACACAATCTCGCGGACGGTTTGGCGACAACGGGGGTCCTGCAGCGAACACTAGGAGAGCCTGGATCGGCCCTGTTGCGTCTAACGGGCGGGTAGAAGTCGGACGGCGCTGGTCGCAACCTCGTGGAACTCCTCAAATCCTCGAATCTTGGTGGGGTTCTTGCCATCCCAGTCCCAGCAGAGGAAGAACCCTCCATTCGGGCATGCAACCACCTTTGGGCATGGTCTGAGGGAGTCCGCAACCCGCCGTCGCCCAACAACATTTACGACTTCCGATCCCCAATATCCACAGTAGGGTAGACTCTCCTCTCCCCGGCGGACAGGCCCCAGAGTCGGTGTGGGGCCAGCCACCTCAAGGCTTCCCCAGAGGCAATCGACTTTGTCGAGCATCTCGACTAGCTGGGCCTCCTCCCAAGTCGCGTCGACAATCCGGGACATCGAAGCCTGCTCCTCTCGATTGTAGAGGGAAATTTGGACCTCGATTACGGCTGTGTCATCCGTGCTGATCCACGGGCTAATCATTACCTCTCGGCCTGTCCTGCGATGTTTCGCTTGTATGCGCTCGAGGAGCGTGGTCTGGAGAAGCGTGCTGAACCGCGGATCGGTGGGGTCTAGAGCTAATCTTGTCCCAGCCCCCCGCTCAAGCTCTGACACCATGGAGAAAGTTACCGTCGCAATGGGAACGTTTTGGAACGAGCACCGCAATGCGCCGCTCTCTAAGTGCGGAAGGACGGATTCAAAGACACTCTTGACAAATTCCGGTTGGTATCTGGCGCCGGAGTAGAAGCCGACAGTAAAATCAAGGGTTCTAAGGTTTCGGGCGTCCTGCTTCATCTAGGTCCACCACCACCATGAGCTAACTGCTGAGATTATTGCCGATTGACTTGGGAGCTCGACCGCGGTGGTTGCAAGGAGCCCGGCAGACTGTTGTCCCGGGCCGTAAGCGAACGAAACCAGCCGGACTCCATTCACGGTCTTCGCGAAGCCCGTGACACCTTGGGTCTGGCGAAGCGCCGATGGGAAGGTCGCATCGGGATCGGTCAGGATCTCCCGGTTCAACGTGGTAAACGCTTCCCGGTCAAGCCCCCAGGACTTTCCGCTCAGCCCGAGATCAGCAGGGTCGATTCCTTCTCTATCTAGGGATTTGACGAGGGTGCTCCAAGCATGATTCAATCTACTCTCGCTTGACACGGCAGTTTCGACTTCATCCTCCGAAAGGCCCACGGCGGCCGATCCGGCGCGCGCACCGAGAGCGCCAATCCGGGCGAGTTGGATCGCCTTACCAGCTCCTCCGGTCACGCCGCCGACGAAGGCACCGATCGCCGAGGCCTGAGCCATCCCCTCTAAGGACCACTGGCCTCCGGTCGCGACCGTGACGCCGGTGTAGATTGCTGCACTGGAGACCGCACCGATCGTTGCCCCGACGGCCGCACTGCCAAGGATCGCTCCGAGGGCGGTCCCAGCGAGAGGCCCGGCTGCCAGCCCGCCTGTGAGGATGATCGCGGCGGCTACTGCAACGATGATGATCGCTCCTCGGACGTTCGGGTCGAGCCCGTTCCACCAGTTGACGGCACCGTTCCACGCGTTCTGGGTCGCCTGGACGGCGGAGCTTCCCCGACCGCGGAGCCACCCAAAGAAGTCACTGATCGCGTCCAGCCCTAACGGATCTCTGAAGGTCAAGGGATCGTCGAGGGCGTACACATAGCCGTGGTCGCCGACCGGATCCCGGCCCAAGAATCGGCCGACCACGGGGTCGTAGTATCGCGCGCCCATGTGGTAGAGTCGAAGCGTCGAACCATCGAACTCTGTCCCGCCAAACTTGAATCTCGGGTCAGCACTCGGGGACGTGAGTACGATGATGTCCCCGAACGGTTTGTATCGGTACTTCGCATCGACGTTGATTCCTCGGTTCGGATTGGACGCCTTGTAGAACGTGACGAGGCGGACGTTTCCCGAGAAGTCCGAATGGTAGTAGCGGGCCTCCGGGGTTGAGCCGGTGCCTTCCTTTCTGAGTAGAAGTATGTCGCCCGCGTAGATGAAGGCGCTCTCCGTCGTGCCGACCTTGCTGTACAACATCTTGCGCCCGGCGTACATGAAGTAGGAGGTCGCGGACGGGTCCACAGTCTTGACACGACGGCCTAGCCCATCGTAGCTGTATGTGTACGTGCTCGACCCCGTCACGATGTTGACGAGTTCCTGCTGGAAGTCGTGCGTGTACGTCGTCGTCGACCCACTTTCGACCTTCGTGGCAATCGAGCCGGCCGTGTTATAGGTGAAGCTCATCGAGTTAAACGAGAACGAGTCCAGGCGGTTCCAGCCGGACACGGCATATGTATACGATGTCGAGCAGGAACTGGAACCAGTCTTCCAGTGACCCAAATTGCCAACCTGGTCGTAATCGTAGCATTCGTATTCCTGGGTGTGGTCGCCTTGTCCGTCAAGCAATGCGCTGTAAGGTCCAATCGCCTGCGCTAGGCGCCCATTGCCGTCATACAAGTATGTGATCGCCTTTGCATTACTAGACCCGCCGTTGGCGTACAGGTCGTCAGTGGAATTAGTGATATCCGAGGCCCGGTTGTACCCATAGTACAGTCGCATGTAGGTCGTCGAAGTTCCGAACTTGAAGACCTTGATTTGTTGGACCCGGTCTCTCGCGTCGTACAGGTAATCCTGCTGGATCAAAGTGTCCGTAGCTCCCTGCCAGTAGCGGATGTTGGCGAGCCGGCTGGCAAAGTCGTACGTCAACACGGCATACGTGGAACCACCATAGTCCACTTCGCCGATGCGACCAAGGGAGTCGTAGACGTAGACCGCGTGCATCGAATTAAGTCCAGCGGGATATTGGATATCGGTGACCTTGCTGGCGTTATCGTACGTGTACGTGACGGTGCCAGCGAACACCGGGCTTGAAGAAGGAACGTCGAGCCTTTCGGTCTTGACGCGATGCAAGCTGTCGTAGGTGTAGGTGACCTTTGCCGTGATGTTGTCGACGGTGAGCAGATCGTCGTGGACCGGGTCATAGCCATAGGTCGCGACGTAAGAGGTACCGGACGAGAGTGATGGTTTCATCGTCACGGAGGTCACGCGACCTAGACTGTCGTAGGCCGACACCGCGACCCTTCCCATCAAGTCGACCGTCTGATATGCCCTCAAGTTGTCATCGTAATAGACGACCGAGTACGTCCCGTCTGGGAAGACGGTCATCTTGGGCTTGCCGAGCGAGTTGTAGTATGTCGTCGTCGTCTGGCCTTTCCCATCCGTCGATGCAACAGTCTTGGACAGCGCATTGTACGTGGCAGATGTCACGTTGCCATATGCCAACGAGGATGCATTCCATACCGCCGTCTCGACGCTCCTGCCGAGCACGTCGGTCTTTGAATATCCCTTCCGGCCGACGGCATCTACGGATTCGATGGTCCTTGCCTTCTCGCTGACGATGTTGGCCGAAACTCCAGCAAGCGTGGAGCCACCGGGCGTCGCAGCGGTCAAAGTTCTGCCGACAAAGTCGTATGTGTACGCGAAATAGCCGCCGCTCGGGGTGTACGCGTAAATCGGCTGGTCGTTCCAGCCGAGCGTCGCCACCGTTTGAATCTTGGCCCCGTACATGTTCATCGTCAATTGCCGAACGTCGCGGCCCAGACCGTCGGAGTAGCTTCTTGAGAGGTGGCTGGCGTCGAAGGTTCCGGTGCCGTATCCGTTGTAAAAGCTGGAGATTTCTGCGGGGCGTAGGGCGCTCGCAATTACCTGAAGCTCATCGATAACGCCATCGTAAAAGTAAGTCGTGGGCGAATTCGGATATACGGCCACCGTTGCATCATAGACTGAGGTTGCCAGCGGCCCGGCCAACGTCCCGGTATTAGCATCTTGCCCCCCATTGACGTAGAGCTTGATCGTAGAGCCGTCGTATGTGAATGCGACGTGGGTCCACGCATTGACGGCCACCGAGGTTGCCGAATTGACCGTGCGGATTGTTCCGGCCACGTTTTTCAGCTGCACCCCGAGGTACCATGACGTCCCTGACTTGTGGACATCGAGGTAGTACTGCAAGCTTGTAGCGTATCCCTTTGCAAATATCGGATCGATGGTGCCCACGCCAGAGGGGTTAATCCACGCGGCAACGGTAAGCGATCCTGTAATGTCGAGGCTGGGAGCCTTTGCCCGCTCATGAATATCCAACCATTGGGTCAAACTTGAGGTAAATTGCAATGCTTGTCCCACCTTGCCCGCGACAGACGCAGGCGTCCCCTGAATCGTCCCATGATTGCCGTTGCCGGAGAGGTCCTCAACCGTGTTGGTTACGCCAATCAGGCCCGAGAGCTTCATCGTCTGCATGTCGAAGTAGAGCGATCGAGGAACGGAGACTCCGTCGTAGGTTGTCACCGACGGGAACGTATAACCGGTCCAGTCTCCAGAGAACGAGTTACCACACGAGACACACCACGCCGTCATATCGTCGTAAGCGACGGACGAACTGGTCAGCAACTTGTACTTGAACTTCCAGAGATCGGAGATGCTCGATGACGAAAGAGCGACGTTAAAGACGCGAACTTCGTCTATACTCCCGCTGAAGAATCGGCTATTAGCTCCGTAGCTCACACCTACAAACAAATCTCTGTAGGCGTCATTGTAGGAGATTCCGCCCGTGTACGAGGTTGACGCAGGCGTTCCGGCATTCACATAAATGCGCACGTAACTGCCGTCATATGTACCCACCAAGTGGTACCAGTTGTTTGCGGTGACAGCGCCTGCCGCTGTAGTCGCACTTATCCCGCTGGCCCCGCCACCGTAAACGGTGAACTGGGCAGAACCGTCTGCGTTCAGCAAAAGCACATAGCCCGAGCCAGTTGAGTCGGGATAACTTTTGTCTACAATATCCGACAGAGCCACGACGCTGGGCCTAATCCACGCGCTCACCGTTATTCGTGATGGTTCGAGAGTTGCGCTCCTGCTAATTTCCTGATAACTACTTCCAGAACCAGCAAACAAACGAGCCTGCCCCTCTATCCCCGGCGCGAAGGCTTGCGTAAAATCCCCTACGTTTTGCCCGCTACGCGAGTCCGCGGTTCCCGCGCAGCTTACATCCTTGAGACCATTCGCAAGCGAGGTCTCCATGTCTATGTGCAGAACTTCGGTCGGGTCTTGGTCGTAAACCAAAGTCTGTGTAGGTCTTCCCACAGCATCATACTGAGTCCGCGACCTCCGGCAGTCGATATCCAGAATGCCAAGTTTGACACCGGTCTGGAAATCATAGGCATAGAAAGTCTGTTTGCCATCCGGCCTCGTAACTTGTGTCAGGAAGTCTTGTTGATATTTTGTCGAGTAAGCATAGGTCGTCACATTCGACCCGCCGGAAGTTGAACGCCCGGTATCCGTGACCGACAGCACATTCCCCTTTGAGTCGTAGGTGGCGACTGCATATAGAAAGGCGCTCTCGGACGGCGCTCGGCTGCTCCGAACGAGGCCGCTGCCTGCGGGCGAATTGGTTGGCTGGAAGTAGACTTGCGGAGCGCCGGGCATCCTGGTCTGATACAACACCAGAACCTCGGTATCGGTCAGAGCCCGATTGAAGACCTGAACTTGGTCGATCGTCCCACCGAACTTGTAGGCGGAGGAATACGGCCAGCCACTGAGCTTCGCGTTTGTCGTCGCAGTTCGAGAGAGGGTCGCACCGAGCTTTTGGCTCAACGTTTTCGGGACTCCATTTATGTATAACTTGCTCGTCGTTCCCGCTCCGTTGTAAAACTCGGCGGCAACGTGTACCAGCGAGTTCGTGAGGCCGGTGTTATCGATGCCCCAGATGTCGCCATTCCCGGTGTTGAACCCGAAGTATGTGCTCGCGAAGTAGAGGTCGTACAAATTGAACCCGAACGGCATCTGACTCGCCGTTCCAGTCCAGTACATCCAGAAAGAGACCGTGTTCCAGTGTCCCGAAACCGTATCAATGCTCGGCAGCGTGAACGCGATCTCATCGGAACCGGCATTGAACGTCGTTCCGAGACCCGCCGCGGCTTGGCTGATGGAGGATAGCTTCGGGGTGCCGCCAAAGGTGCCGTGACTGCCTTTTCCGGACAAGTCGGTCATCTGCGTCGCAACTACCCCGGTATCCAGGGTGGTTGCACCTTCCCCTATCGTCTCCATGTCATAGCAGAGGATTGCGCTAATGCAGTCTCCGCTGAATTTCTTCCCGCCGATCTGCGCCGTGTGGACCGATGGCGATGGCCAATAGGTCGTGCTGGACGACTTCAAGTCGAAGAAAGCGGACGACCCGGCGTACCGGAACGTGTCTCCGGGCCAGATGTTCCGAAGCGGCCCGAAGTAGTATTCCGCCGTCTCCAAGTTCGAGCCGTCGCAGCCGTTCGCCGAGGTTGACTGGCAAATCTTGATGTTGGCTTGAACGGGGAAAGAGTCCCAGTTGTAGGCGGACGACGGCCGATATATGCTAAATGCCGCGGAATCGCCAGCATTCGGGCCACTTGTCACAACGACATTATTCGTGGGATCGTACACGCTGACCATCGTGTTTGCACCGAGGCCGGACAATCCCCCAACCGTTAGCCATGTCGCGATTGAGTTTGTACTGGTGACATCCCACTCCGCTTCACCGCCCGCCAGTGCGTATCCTAGTTTGTCCCACTGTATGTTGATGTACCGCATGAAGTCGGCACTCTTTGCGACCAGCGCTATCCACTGGTTTCGCGCCGACGGCACGGGGCCCATATAGAACGTACGCACCACGTTTTCGCTTATGCTGGGCTGGGCCCCCCAGTAGGCCATAGACCAACAAGTTGAGCAGAACTGTTTGTCTGTGTCTTCGACGAGCAAGCCGATTCCGTCGGGCGTTCGTCCCTCGGGGATCAGGATATAGGTGACGAAGTACGTTGGGATGTTTGGCGCAGGAGTGATTGTGAAGTAGTGGAACCGCGTACCAAAGTCGAATTGCGTGGTGTGAACATAACTTCCACGCAGCGCTCTGGTGTTAGGAGATTGCTGCCAGGTCCACGTACCGTAGCATCCGATTGTGAATCCCGCAGCTACAAAGCAATTGCCGGAAGGGTCTTTTTCATCCGCATATATTGGATTGGCCGAACCTCCCCAGCAAGAGTCCCTGATCCAGCAGAGGGCTCCGCTGGTCGTTTTTACAAGCTCGTCCGCGAACGTCCTCGGCCTCGCGTAAGCATATCGCTGGCCGACGAAGAAGCGCCTGATAGGGGACTGGTATTCCAGCGTGCCGTCCTCGGCATAGATCTTGACGGCTGTCTTCGCGTTGTCGCCGTTCTCATAGTAGGCGTATGCCCCGGTCAAGGCGGAATTGAACGAAAGCCAGACGGCGCCGGCACCCGTCTGGACCGCTTGGTCGATGACCGAGCCATCCTCGCTGATAAGGGAGACTGACTGACGAGGTTGGAGTCCGTCGAAGCCGATGTCCAGGACGGCGTCGCTCTGACAATGCGGGTCATTGCAGTCGTTGTGGTAGATCTTGATGTCGTCCAACCAGGCGGACCAGACGTAGCCAGGGCCGAACGCCTCGAAGTTGATCTGCGTTTGGCCGCCCAGATTCGACGGGCTTCCGCAGGCCAAGTCGATCCCATTCAGGTACGTCTTGTAGGGCCAGGTGAAGATCACGCTGATTCGGGACCAAGAGAACGTCGTGTAGGTTGCGGACCCTCCGCCAGGCAGTGTACATCCGTGCCAGGCGTTCGTGCTCCGATCGTAGGCTTCGATCGTGCCGCTTGTCGTAAACCTGATTCCGACGTTGTAGCTCGACGAGGTTCCGAGACGAATCTCGAAGCGCCCCACGGCGTTCTGCCGTGCCCGGAATTCCAAGAAGGTCGGACTGGTCGCCGTCAGAATGTGGGTCAAGTTCGTCGTACCCGACGAGGGAACGCCCATGACCAAGGAAGGAGCAACCTTGTCGAAATTGCCGTAATCGGGATGCGGAGGGGGGTTGAACGTCGTGGCAACCGTCCACGACCCGCCAGGAGGGAACACCCCGTTGCTGAAATCGAAGAATTCCGTGTTGAAAATCGGGCCGGACTCTTTCGACAACCGGCCCTGCGCATAGAAGTGACTTTGGTGGTTCGTGTTTGCGTAGGAGGCAAAAGCTTCGTTGCCCAACGGGTCGCGGCTGTAGATTTGGTTGCCCCAGTCGTCTATCGCGTCTTGGGCGACTACCGATGGCGAAGTCTCGTCTCCGGCGAACCCCTCGGACAGATGAGGCATGTCGTTGATCGAGTACCAGTTCTGCCGTGCCCCGCGCTTGAGGGCGTTCGTGGTGTAGAGAATACCGACATCTTCGGGGGACAGCAACCTGTTGTAGACGTGGACCTCGTCAAGGTCGATGTTTCCTCCGGAAACTGACTGATCCATGAACGTCAGAAATCCGCTTGTTGCAAGAGTTACTGACGAGTAGAGGTGCGTTGCGGACCGAACACCGTCCACATAGAGTGTAACTGTGCCACTTGCTCCATCGATGGTTCCGATTACGCTGTGATAGCCAGAGGTAAGGGCCGCGGATGATACTGTGTCCTGGGTGGTGCCATCCGGCGTGAACCCAAACAATACCGTCGATGCGCTGCCTACTGCCATCACCCAAGTTCCGGCGGCGTTAAGCCAATTGTGGTTCGCTATGTTAATCCAGTTCACGGGTGCGTTGAGCTTCACCCACGCCGATACCGCAAGAGTCGTTGATGGAAGCCCAACCGGGCTCAGGATGTCGACGTACTTCCCTATTCCCGCTGCCTCTCTGGCTCGGCCATACCTACCTGTAGTGTCGGTCAGTGTTCCAACAAGGAGCCCATCATTTGTGTTACCGGATAGGTCCTTCATATTCGCGCCATTCAAGCTTTGCATGTCAAAGTAAATGACTTGGCCAGCGGAATCGTACGTGCGGACACTCGCCACTCCTGCCGCAGGATTGAAAATGTACTCCTTGCTCCCCTGGACCACCGCTGACTTGTCTGTTATGTTGACAACGGCGCGGATCACCTCGCCGTTCTGGAAGTTCCAGTTGAAGACGAGACTGCGAGCCTTCAAATTAGCGCCACTCTCGTTGTAGATGTCCATCTTCAGGACGGGAAGCGAGTAGACGTCGGTGCCCTGCCACACCTGGTTGCTCGTCCCGGGAGTGGCCGAGTACGTTGCGTAGGTGTAATCCACCCGCCCGCCTTTCGAGGACTCGAGCTTGGTGAGTTGCCAATGGCAGACGGTGTACCTTGTCACTCGCCCGATCGTATCGATGACGCTTAGCGTTCCGGAATCCGAACTCGTCCCTCCGGTACAAAGCTGGGAGTAGTCCACGACCAAGCCGATGCTCTGTCCATTTCCATAGGTTATCGACGAGCATGTTGATCCGGGTTGGCACGTTGGACCCAGCGTAATGGTCCGACCGGAACTGTCTACGATCGTGCCGGTGATGCCGAAATCCACGTTGTACGTCACGTAGTTGTTCCCGGTCGTGTCAAGGTAGGCTTTCGAAATATGCCACTCGTTCGAGCTTCCCGAGATAAAATCGAGCAAGACGTACGCTCCCGAAGGGTAGGTGAGAGTGTACCGATACGTCGGCGATGACGTGTCGAGCATCAGCGTGTATCGCACGCCTCGAGTGCTGTTGAACCAGCGAAGGTTCCCAGCCATGCCTGTGAGAATCAAGGGGAACTGCTGACCACCCTGCATGTGTAGCGTTGTCCCAGCGATCCAAGGCAGATCATAGTAAATCCCTGGCATGATCGGATGGGCTTGCGGGCCGAGGTATGAGTCGTCATATCCCGAACTCGTCCGATAGAACAGCCCCGGTTCCCGATAGATCAGACCGATCGAGGGGCTCCCTGCCACGAGTACCTGATTGACGGCGAGTAATCCGGTAGTCGGACTGACCGATCCTCCGACATCTGTGACAAGCGGGGCTCCTAGCTTCAGCGCCCAAGGATTATTCACGGAGGCCTCGCCGTCGAGAGGCAGGGGAAAGTTGACGTAGTACAGACAATACGAACTCGTGCAACCGTCGGAGATTCCTTGCGGGGGCGGATAGGCTCTCGTGAACATCAGCGGGATGAACCGACGGGCAAATTGGGCCGCCGACAGGTAGAAGGGACTCGTGTAGACTGACAACGACGGGGGAATCGTGACGGAGGTCACGTACACGCTGTACGGTATGACCCTTGCGTATCGGATGTTCCCGCTCTCAGTGTAGAACAGGTAGGTTGCGTTTCCAGTCTGGTCCGTTCCAGCGGTCAAATACGTCGCCGTTCCGGCAGCCACGTCGATTTGCTGCCGAGCCACACAACTTGTGGAAACCAGCCAGTTTCCAATTGTCGAGCCGCTGGACCTAAAGAAAATGTTGACGTCGCTGCCGACAGGAGTTGCGGTAAACAAGCCATCCGCGATCCACGCATCGCGTAGGTCTTGTCCGGTGTCCGTAAATTGGGCTTCAGGGCAGGAGGTCCCGGTGCTGTAAAAGACCTTCACGCTAAACTGGGCGTGTTGGTCCCCAAAGAAGCCCGTGAAGCTGTGTACCATAACCCTCGCCACCGCGTCGATCCCGTTGAAGGGGACCACGAGCGAGTAGCTCGGAGAACTCCCTCCCCAATCTACGCTGCCCACGGCTGTTTGTGTGGCGCAACTGCTGAAGCCAGATGAGCCCTGCCCCGTGCACTTGTAGGTGGCGGTTCCGATGCCTCCACCGGAATCCCCCCAGGTAGTCACGAACGCGTTGCCTTGACTGGTGAAGGTAGCGCTCACAGGCCGCGTGATGTCGTTGCCGCCGGAATACAACTGATGGCCGGCGTCGTCCCACTGAATCTGGTCTAGGCCGATAAGTCCGGTCCTGAGCTGGATGGCCTTGGAGGACCCGCTGTCAATCCACAGCACTCCAACCATTTTCCCGTAGTTGATTACGGTGAAACCGTTCGAGAGAGCGCCGCCCGTGGTCACCACGTATTGGGAGCCGGCGACCCAAGTCCTGCCATCGACGCTGGAGCTGTACCGGATCGACTTTCCGTCCAGGAGTTTCGAGAAGGACCAGTATCGATCGCCGTCGTAGAACGTCCTGCGGGTGACGCCCGAGTGCGATACGGCGTCCTGTGGCTGGCCGGATAGAAGAAGCTGCGGGTCGATTGCCAAATGTCCAGGTAAGAACGCGCTCAGAACCGCGTTGCCTGAATGCCCTCCGAAACTGATGTCGCTGCCGGCATAACTCGCGCTGAAATCGTCGGCCGCGTCGGATGCGTCCATCCTAATCTCCGGTCCACCGGAACTGCCAGCAATCTGGTCCGGTCGGATAACAGCCCCCGGTATCTCGATTGTCCCGGTGCCGTACAAAGTGCCCACATTGGGACCAAGGTAAAGCGACCCGAATTCGCCATGGAGGTCTTCGACCCGCTGTTCGATGTCCGACGGATATGCCGTGTCAACTGCGTCCCACGACGTGAAAGTCAGCCACACAATCTGATACTGCTCCGGTCGCCCGACGGACGGAGAGAATGAAATCGTGATCTTGTCGGCGTAGGGCTGGAACCGGTAGTCAACGGTCATCGTGCCCATCGTTACGGTTGAAAGATGGAGGTCGTAGTGGAACGCGAGGTCCTCGGATGTAGCTCTGTCGACGTCCCCATTGCCCGGGCTCAACAGAGCTCGTCCTTGATACAGGACCAAGAATGCGGACTCCGCAATTTCCTTTGAGCTTGGACCGGGGCTGAGAAGCCGGACAAAGTACGGAGCGCTCTGGTCCAACACGAAGTTCCCATACGTCGTTTCGTAGGAGGTTTCGTTTCCGGAGTCCCGCATCGCCACATCACGGAGCTCCGCAACTTGGGTCGGCGCGAAACTGCTATCGTTCCAGCCCTGGGCTACGATTCCAGGTTCGACCGGCCGCTGGGGTTCGTCCGGAGGCGGAATCGGCGGTGGCGGCGGAGGCGCGGGCCTCGTGCTGTTTTGCGCATCTGCCGCCGGAGAGACGGCAGGCTCGGCGAACGCAATCCTCGCCACGGTCGAGTCGGCGACCATGAATAGCATGAGGAAAGTCGCACCGAACGCAAAGGCTCTTGCAAGACGATGACGGGCTGACAAATATCTTCACCAACCTAGCAGAAGAGATCCCGAGGGCATTTCTTCCCTCCACTGCCCAGATGAGGATCTCAACACTTAGCCCATGCATGCAGCTCTCCGCTAGCGGAAGTAGCGCTAGCGGCAACCACGCCAGCGAGGTCCACTTCGGTGGGCCACAGGAATGGAGCCGCTAACCCGAAGCAATCTCCACAAGAGGTGCTCTCCTTCCCGCTGGCTGAATCCGCCATGCGAACCCCGGCAATTCCATCAACCGCGTTTCCAACAGTCGCAACCCTTGATCCGAAAGCCAAACGGCAGATCGAAACGGGAACGCGGGCTCGGTGACGACCACGCACAATCCAAGATTCTGAAGGACATCGATGGCATGATTGATCGCCTCCTTGCTCAGCTTGAGGCCACGCACGAGGCCGTACTTCGTCGAAAGCCCGACTTGACGAAGGTAGCACAACACGATCAGCGAACCTTTTGCGTTGAACAGCTCATACCATCGCGGCTCGTCGCGTCCGGCCCCCCACGGTTGGTTGGCCAAGGTCCTAGCCACTCCCGCTCCCTCCAGACCTGAAGTTCGGTTCGACTCCTTAATGCTTGTGCCTCGCTGTCCCATCTCGATACGATGATGTTCCGCGATCCTCTTTCTCTCGATTCGACTAGCTCGCTGGGCGCGATGTCTCAACCAAGCGATTCCCACTCATCTCTGTGCAGCCCATCGCCGGGAACAGATATGACGTTGCCTTGGCCAAGAAAGACATCGTGCACCGGTTCCCGCTTGTGCGTCAACGGAGGTCCGTTGCGACCTACTGGTCGGTGACAAGTGGCCTACCGACTGTCGCTAGTTTTCAACGTAATTCCACACGCGCTTTGCCCCTCTTGTTCTCAAAGAAATCGCGAAGGACTAGCTATGACATCCTGTCAGATTCCGCGCGCTTTCTCATCTTCCACCATCGACGCGCAGTTCTCCACGAAACCTCGACGACGGCGATTCCATGCTGTGTCGCGAACGCCGTCAGCGCCTCTTCGAACCGAGCGCCTTCGCGTCTACCGAGTTCAGCTCCCGGCGCCATGATTCCACCGACCGTGCGCTCCTTGCGCCAGAGCGCATAGCCCTTGGGGAGTCCTCTCTCTGCGGAAAGCGCGAAACGCAAGCCCATTTGCGGCACCACCTCGATTCTGTCGAGGCGATCCCACGGGATGTCGAACGGACGGAACCGGCCTTCCGTGCGTATACCTCGGTCGTCGACCTCGAATGTGATCCTCCGGAGGCGGAGGAGACCGAGTGGGACTGTGAGGCCGGCAAAAGCAACGGTGAGCCAGCGAAACGCCGTCGAAATAATCGAGGGACTGCCTCTTGGCGGCGGCAGCAGCCACGCGAGAGCCATCAGGGCGGAGACGAAGAGTAGGATTCCACCGGTTGCTTTCCATTGCCTGGCTGAGTAACGGAACGGGACAAGAGCGCCGGCAATGGTTGGCCTGGAAGAGGGCTCTGCTTGGATCCGTCTCTGCCGCCGTTGATGGAGCCAGTCGACGGCGTAACTGAGCCCGAACGCGAGGGGCAAGACGAAAAGGGCGGCGAGTCCTAATGCTGCTAACCAAACGAGGACGGCTAGGGGCGACGGAGGCGGACCACTCGGAATCGAGAAGGCGATAGTTGGACCAATGAACAACGCTCAGAGTATGAGAGCTCGATTTCGTAATCTCCGCCAAGCTACGGGATCCATTTTCCTCCGGAGGATACAACCCGCCCGAATTCAAGACGCCTTGTCCTTCCAAGGCCAATCCCGGCAAACCCCGTTGACGCATGGTTTTACCGAGCGTCATCAGACCTTCCCCTGAGGCCGTGCTGATCGCCCACGCGATAAATACGGATCACCTAGGCGACGGATGGCTCCGCGGGTTCTCGATAGACTCCTGGGTTCTCATGAGCAAGTTGGTGTCCTCTGACCACTTCGCTAACAAGCTTCTTGCATCCGACCCTGTTCTCCCGACTGAGATGGCAACCGCATCGGGCGGATACTTCCATCTGCTGCGCGATCGGCGGTTCTCCCGCGCAATCATCTCCGTCGGCTTAGCCAACGGAGGCTATGCGGTCTACGCGATCGCGGTCTTGTGGCTCTCGTTCCAGATCTCGGGAAGCCTTGCAGTCGCTGGTCTCGTTCTCCTCGTGGAAACGGGAATCTACTCGATCACTTTCATCGCGGGGCCGACGGTCGACCGGGCTCGGGATCTTCGCTCCATCCTGGTCATCGGGTACGGGCTTCAGGCGGTCTGCGCGGCGGCCATCGGCGCGACGCTCTTCCTGAATCTCCTCACGATCCCTGTCCTCCTCGTCCTCGTCGGTGCCATTTCCCTGGTCTGGGACTTCACTTGGACCGCGTACAACGCGCTCATCCCACGCGTCGTTGCGGAAGAGGACCTCTTCCGAGCGAACGGAGTCGCCACCGCTGTCGGTGGAGGCAACGCGATTGCAGGATACGCCGCGGGTGCCGGACTCCTTCTGCTCGTGGGTCCCGCGGCCGGCATGTTCCTCTATGCCGCAATGGAGGCGGCCGCGATGTTGACGATTCTTCCCGTCTCCGCCCCGTCCTCCCGGACCGTGACATCGCGTGCGCTCGCCGACTTCTGGGACGGTTGGCGAGAAGTCGGCCGCGGAGCAGGCAAACCGCTTCTCCAGCTTTCCGTCTTCGCAGGCTTTCAGGGGTTCTTCTTCGAGGCCCCGCCGCTTCTACTGACCTCACTCTCGGAACTCAAGTTCGCCGATCCGAGCCTGGCCTACGGAACCCTCTTCACGGCCTTTGCAGTCGGGGGCGTCATCGGCGGTCTCTTGATCGGACGGTGGAACCCGCGGAAGCACCTCACGCTTGTGATGAGTGGAGGGACCGCGGCGACGGCAGCGTTGCTCGTCGCCGCTGCGTACGCGGCGCCGTTCCTGATTCTCAGCGCTACCCTGTGGTTCCTCGCAGGTCTCGCCAGTGTGGCCTTTTGGTCGGCGTTCCTGGCCTATCTCCAGGCACGTGTCCCGGGCGATCTGTTCGGTCGCGTGCTGACGAACACGTATCTCTTCCGGGGCCTCCCGACCGCGATCGGCGCGGCTGTGATTGGCATCCTAGCCAGCTTCTTGACGCCGACGACGCTCGCATCCTTGGTCGCCATCGGCTGGATCGTAATCGCGCTGCTGGGGCCCACTCTCCTCCCGGCGTTGCGCGATCTCAAATTCTGAAGCTGGCTCGAGGAAGCCACGAGTGTCCGAGTTCTTAGGCCGATAACTAACGGCTCCGCGATTGTCGTCGGGACCTAGCCTGCGGAAGCCGCCTCCGGCTCAGGTTCAAGCCCCTGGTACATTGTAGGGGATTGTAAATTGGACAACCTTTCTGTCGGCGGTAACGGAGGCCCGAGGCGGATCATGACCGCGAAAACCTGGACGGTGGAAGACCATTTGGAGCCAAAGCCCGCGTCCGTGGTCGAACTTTACAATCGGTTCGTCGAGCTTATGGAGGCGTGTGGTCCCGTCGTCGTTTCCGTGTCGAAGACCGCGATCACGTTCAAAGGGTCCCGCCGGGGGTTCGCCGGCGCCAAGCCGATGAGCCGCTCCCTCGATGGATACCTCGACCTCCAGCGACGGGTGAACGACCCGCGGATTCGAAGAGCGGATCCATATACCAAGCGACTATTCGTGCACCACTTCCGAGTCACAAAACCCGACGACCTCGACGAAGAGTTCGCAGGCTGGGTTCGCGAGGCGTATGTCGTAGGCACAGGCGGGCACCTCAAGCGGTAAGGGTGCGCTCCTTGTGTGTCGCGGTGGAAGGATCACACCGAGACAGTCGGCACTCCGATTGTCACCGTCGGTTCCGCTCCGGAACCAAAGCAAAATCATGAACCTTGATCCTGAGACCGTCCTCCGCCGCGAAACCTATCGAGGGGGGACTCGGGTCCTCGGAGCCAGGAATCGGCTCTTCCAGTTTGCATATGCCGCGGAGGCGAAAATGAGGGCGAAGGGCGCAGCAATCATGACGAGCGGATAGCCCGGGAAGAAAGATATCCGAAGCACGAAGAGGGTGTAGACGAAGATAACGAGCCAAAGGGAAGTAAGCGGAAGTCCAACCTTCAAACGGAGACGTCGCATGATCTTTTGGTTCTCGCGTCCCCTTGCGATATTCGCCGCAACGATTTCTGGGTGGGCTGAGTAGATGTGATTCACGGTCTCCGCGACGGTAAGCGATTGGCCACAGTACTTGCAGACGGCCTTCATTCGCCGTCTCCAAGCCCACATGCTCCGGTAATTACCGTGACCGTCGAAAAAGGTAAGGTGCCCGCCCTCCGCGGGCCGGCGTTGGTGGGAACGAGGGCGTCGACAACGTAATCCGAACAGAAGGGGACTCTCCCGGCGGCCATCAGGTTTTTCCCTTTGGTTCGAGAATCTAGGGTCCTTGAAAGACGGAAGCCGGTGGAAGACCTATTGTTCGATCTGCGGCGCTCAAGTAACCCGGAACGCTTTGAAGTCCCACCGATCGGAATCCCATCCCGAGGTCGTCCAAGCGCTCGATCTCGCCGAGAAGAGTTTCTACAGGCGATGTGGGAGGCTTGTCCTTCCTCCGACTGCACAATGGCTTCTCGTCTTCGTTCTTAGCGTAGTCTACTGGTTCGATCGCGTTCCATGGTGGCACGCATTGCTCGCTGTCCTCGTGGATTCGGTGATTCTCATCCCTTTTGTCGCTGGGGTCTACGCTCGAGGGGACTGGGTTCGGATGGTCGAACCGCTCCAACATGTGCAAGTGGCATGCCCTCTCTGCGCGAGTCGGACCGAGAGACGAGAGTTTCTTTCCCATTTGTCCGAAAGACATCCCTCCGCAGGTCGCCTCGCAAAGCTCAGTCGTTCGGGCGGCATGGTTCTGATTGTCGCCGTGTTGATCGTGCCGCTTGGGATTGACAACCTTGTACTATTCGGATGGCTTCCCGACTCGTACCTCGTGACGGCGGTGCCGCTCATGTTTTTGATGGCACTCGCCCTCATCCTCTGGTTGATTATCGCGAAGGTCCTTTGGGAGCGACGTATGAAGGCCTCCAGTAATGCTGTCCAATAGAAGGGACTCGGTGCGAGAGCCCAAACCGAACCTTTGGATGGTTCAGGAACCAGATGAAAGATAAGGTGCCCGCCGTCGGCGGGCGGTGCGATGGGCAGCCAGATAAGCCTGTTGCAAGGAAGGAATTGAAACGACCCACGCCAAACTTCATTCGGTTCACCGAACTGACTCAGGCCCTTCTCCTCGTTTCCGCAGGCTTCTTCATTGACCTGTATTGGCCCGTACGGTCTGTGACGTTGCCGAGCTGGGCTTGGGTTCCTTCGGTCATCATCTGGGCATGCACCATAGTCGTCGTGGTTGCCCGTCTAACCCTGCCTTCTTTCCGGGACCAGGCGGTCATTCTACGGACGAGGGTGCTGGCGTTGTGGGTCGCCCGATCCCCCGTTCCCTGGCTCTTCGTGGCTACGTGCGGCGTCTTCCTTGCCATCGGCACATACGTTGCATACCCGCTTGCTTCATCGATCGATGGTGGTGTCGGATTGGCGGTCCATTATTTCGGCCTGTTCGCTATGGTTACAGCAATTAGCCTGGTATCTCTGAGATTCTACGAATCAGCTTGCAGGCCAGCTCTGCTAGAGCGATAGGAGTCACGATCCTTGGTCTTGAGGCCGTCCTTCGCCGCGAAACTAAGAGGGCCCTGGCCTACTTTGACGAACTTCCAGTAGGACCTGCCACAAAGCCTTTCATTCCGCCTGTCCATCACCCAGACAAGGGAGGTGGTATGAACGCGACATGACGCATCGGAAGCCCTCCCGGGCGAGGCTTAGGCCGTTCCGGATCGAAGATGCCACGGATATCTGCGGCATCTACGCGATGTTCTTCGTGGACAACGCGGTGCACTACGGGACCAGCCGGCTGACTGTGGCAGAGGCAGGTGGTCGGGTGGTCGGCTTTGTGATGTGGGGCCCCGCATCCGAGCCCGCATGGTTCGACCCTGGAGTCGAGCGGTGGGCAGAGCTCCACGAGCTCCATGTCCATCCGGACTACCACAATCGAGGAATCGGAACTCGGCTCGTCCAAACGGCCATTCGGCAAGCGCGTGAAGCAGGCCATTCTGTGATGTACGCCATCACGGACGATCTCAACGCCCCTGCCCGGCGAGTGTACGAGAAGAGCGGATTCCAGGAGCACAATCGGATCGTGCGATACAAGATTCGACCCTAACTCTCTGACCCTGACATCCGGACACAACCCGCGAGAGGTCGCTCATGAACGTGGGGAAGGTGCCCGCCCTTCACGGTCGGGCGTTGGCGGGGAACGAAGGCTTCGACGACATGATCCGAACTGAAGGGGACGTCCTGTGCCGCGAACCAACGCTGGCGGAGAGGCGCCAGGAGGACCAACCGGGCTCACACGTCGCTGCTCGTACTCCGCAACCGACTCCTCTCGGCTTCGAATTGTCGGGAATCCCGAACGAGGAACCATCCGAGGACCATCCAGCGTTTGCCACCGGCGGCATAGAGGGGACCCGCCACTTTCGCGATTTTGACCTCATTCCAAGGTCGCACGGTGACTCTTCCCGTGCTGAAGTGCGTAATCAGCGCCGATTCCGTTATCTCGAATGACACGGGCACGAACGATAGAAAGAAATGAAACGACCACGCGAGGAAGACGGAGGCGAAGATCAACCAAGGCACGGAAAACGCAAACAGACCGCTGGCGAAGGTGACGAAAAAGAAGAAGGACACGAGGAACGCGATGAATGAAACCATGAGCGGCGGAACGAGGCCGAGAGCCAAGTACGCACGAAAGATTTGCCCTCTCGGCTCCTTCGGAATGTGCCGCTCCCAGCGGGACGCGATCCCTGGAAATCCGCGGCGGAGGGCGACCTCGGCGACAACTCCTCCCAAGGCAAGGAGAGCCAACCCTTCGATCTCCGTGAGAAAAGAGACCTCGACGATGGGCACCGACCTCTGCGGAGAAGGTCGCGCGACTCACATCAGGCTTGTGATGAAGTCGAGAATCCGTGGACCGCACTGTATGGCCCATACTTTAGCCTGTCCGAAACGGAACCGGAGGGGAAGGTGCCCGCCTCCTCAGGCGGGCTTGGTGGGGAACGAGGGCGGCAACGACGTAATCGGACCAGAAGTGGGGCCTATGACTCGAGGTCCAACCATGCGTTCTCCGCTTGACCATCGATGATCTCGCCAACGACCACGAACTCTGAGACTCCGAGTACCGAGGAGATCAGGCTCACGCCGCAATGGGGACATTTCGGCATTGCATCGTGGCGGAACCTGGCGCCGCATGAGTGGGGCTTCAATCGGGATTCGACGGCATTGAACTGACTCTCGCTCCAGCCCGACCGCGGATATTCCCTGAACATCGCGAGGAGCGTCTTGTCGTAGACGGAGATTGTGAGAACGGCAGAATCTACGGGACAAGCGAAAGGGACCACGTCGCTAAACCCCGCGCTGTAGATCTGCACTTGGATAACACGTGAACAATTCGAGCACCGCACCTCAGCATTCGTCATCGAAACTCGTGAACCCAGACGCACAAATATCGCGTGGGGACAAAAAGAGTAAGGTGCCCGCCTCTTCACGGTCGGGCGTTGGCGGGGAACGAGGGCGGGACCACGACGTAAGCCGCGGTCCGACGACATAATCCGAACAGAAGGGGGCTTACGTTCGTCAAGGAAACTAAAGAAGGAAAGCGCCCTGCCTGTTGGCCGGTCGTACCTGGGTCGGGTGTCGTTCCGACTAGTCTCACCCTGTGGAAGGTCCCGGTCGGGACCCAAAATGCGATTTCAGTTCGCTAACCTCTCCACCGCGATGACAATCGGCTGGCCGATGGTCATCGAGAACCACAAGCTAGGTCGATGGAGAGTTGAGCTCCCTGCTATTCCAGAAACGGAGCGATTCCAAACCAATAATCTGGTTCGCTGCATCACGTGCGGCTTCAAGGATCGTCAGGAATCTCCAGGGGCGTCGCATCATTCTGGCAGCGGGAGGACGACTACCCCTTACTAAACCGTTACTTTGGTACTCCCGTCTAAGTCGACTTCGGAACGCGAGGGAGTTTGACTGCCGACAAACATCTAAAAGCTCTTAGACCCGCTTCGCCCTCGGGTAAGGGGGGTCTATGTCGAGCCAATTCAAAGAGAACTTACTTAAGCTTGCTAAGGAGGTTGATTCGGTTTGCCGATGGGTCAGGACCGCCCATTTCGTCTCCGCAGGAATCTGGGACGTGATCGGGCTATTCTTGGGCGTCTCCGCGATCGTGGTCGGAGTTGCAGGGGGCGGGTCTGCAGGGGCGGGGATCTTCGGTCCAGCGAATCCAGCCCTAGCAGCTGTCCTCTCGGCAACCGCCGGCCTGACTGCCGGGGTCGTTTCCTTCCTCAAGCCATCGGATCGGGCGTCAGCGCATAAGAAGGCGGGCGACGACTGGTCAATCCTGCGCGACAAGGTGGTAAGCTTTTGGCAGCTGGAGATCGTCCTCGAAACGGACGAACTGAAACTCGAAAAGAAGTACGACGATCTCCTGAAGGAGAAAGAGGACATTACGAGGAAGAGCCCTATTTTTTCCAACTGGGTGTTCGGCTGGGCGAAGCAAGTGCTCCGAAAGAGGGATGAAGCAGAGAAGAAGAAGCAGGGCGCTGAGTCCGCAACCGCCCCTGTGTGAAAAGCAATCTGACTGTTACGCGCAAGACCTTCCTTCGCCGTTCCTCCATTTACGGGTTGCGACATCCTAGCTCTAGGACCCGGCCCAGACGACCCTGTACTCCCTTCGTTTGATAATACCGTCGGATCTTCGACGGGCAAACCACACCCAATTGCCAGACCTTTTGACATCGGAAATGCGCCGACCACAGAAGGCGAGTCATGGTAGACTTTAAGAACGCATCGGGACCAACCCTTCGGACACCCCCTTACGTTCTCGCACACTGGCGCCGGTTCTCTTCCAAGAAATAGGCGCGGAGCGCTTTCAAAATCGCCCGCTCAATCGGCAAAAGATGAGACTCGATCTCGGGACTGACAGACTCGACCCAATCCAATTGCAATGAGGGCTTTGGGCGGCTTCGATCGATCAAGCCCACCTTCCGGTCTGCTCTTGGCAACCCCTGTGACGGAAACGGCCGATGAGGTTACCGAGGATGAGCTTCTTGATCTCTGGCTCGGCCACGTTGACGACGACTGGTTTGTTGCAAACGTAACATGGGACGGCGAGCCTGCCAAACGCCCTTAGAAACCCGTCTCGATCCCCACGACGATAGGTTTCCTTCTCTAACCGCTCGGAATCGAGTCCACGTACCAAGATCGCTTCGAGAGAGCGACTGGAGCTCGATCGTTCTCTCATGAGTCGCTCTTTCACGTCCTTGCTCACTCGAAAACTTACAACGGGGTTCTCGGCTTCGTAGCGTAGGCGCGAGGGCGGAACATGCTTGCGCCGCTTCCGCCTCGGTTTCGACAACGTGGCATCCGCCGGCCGCCACATGAAATCAGACGTACCACCTCACCTCATGAGGTGCAAACTTTTACGACTAGGTGTTGTCATCGTGGAACCGGGGCTTCCACAGTGGAAAGACCGCACGGGGAAGACCTCGACCGCAAGATCGAGGCCATGGTCGAAGACCACGATTGGGCCCAGAAGGAACTTGTTTCAGCTCTTACCACGGATCCCGGTATCTCCGGTCGCACGGTTCGGAGTCACTTGAAAAGTCTGGACGGTCGAACCATCAAACGATCGCGGAGGGGCCGAGAGAATCGCGTTTCCTCCATGAAGCGATGGCTAGCTGGTCGAGAGCGAAGCGAAGAGTTCGCCCGAGCCCACTCAGACCAGCTGAAGCGTCTTATCGATCTTGCCTTGGGCGAGATCCCTGATGTGGATCCGTTCGGCACACCCTCCGACCTGGTTTCAGTCGCCTTCCCATCTGCGGAACGCGGTCCCGTTCGATTCTCGACCAAGGCAAAGTTCGCATTCGAGGAAAATATCCTGTTTGACGATCTTCTGCATCATGTTGGGCAGCTCGAATTACTCGTGCAACCAGCGGCAGCCTTGCCGGCGTTCAGAAAGTCCGCTGCCAAACTTTCCGCGGCGCGGGAATCTCTGTGGCGGAGGTGCTCCCGGGAAATACCTCCGGCTTTCGACCTGCCTCTCACCCCCGATTGGAGAGAAGGATCCGTCTCAGAGCTTTGCATCGCGCTCTTCTACCGCCATGCCATCGCAATAGTTCGTGACGACCGGCGCGAACAAACCCGCCTCAAAGCGGAGTGGGACATCGAAGCCCGAGAAGCCGGAGGCTACTTCCAGGCCTGGAAAAGCGGACGCGCGCTCGTGAGTCAGGACCGAACGGTGGCCGGGGATCGTGATGCATTCAGACGGTGGATCTTGCAATCTCTTGCACGTGGTTTCGCGAAGACCACCCGGGGGACGATTGCGGAGCTCGCGCGCGAGCTCAACATGTGGACAAAGCGTGCCCAGACGCTCCGGAGGAACTTGGTTCGGTCTTTGCAGGAAGCCCGTGAATTCGTGATCTTCCCCGGTAGGTGCAGGTTCGTCGAGGTCGGAGGGTCGGGTCTTTCCGACCAGTTGTTGGAATCCACTAGTTGACGAAGACTTGCTAGTGCTGGTCGAGGTAAGCCTAAGGTTGTCCCTGACAAACACCCTGTGGCATACGTCAGCCTAGGGAAACCATAGGGTAGCGCCATGGCAAAGGACAGGGGTAATCCTGAGTTGGTGGCGACGAGTTTGTGTCACAAGGCGGTACCCCGAAACAGCACCTAAGCGCTGTACCGTTTCCTCGTTCCGCCTTCTAGAAGGAGCCAGATAGTAACCATCGCCGCTGAGGCAGAACGGACCGTTGAACGTAAAGCCAACCCAGGGAATCAAACTCTAGCCGAGGCGATTGTCTCAGAGCGAGAATCGTCGATCGTCCCAGAAGGATCGCCTCGCTCCACGACTCCTAGGTTAGGGTAGCTTATTTCCAAAGTTTGCGTATGCGTTTCCTAAGCAGCCAGCGCCTAAATCGCGTCAACAACCATGTCGACAGTTGCCACCATGACGGCTCGATTCGTATACGTGCCCGATCCCAGAGAGGTTTTGCATAGTTCCGACGCCGAAGATGACTAAGTGAGGTAGCAAACTCCCGATACACAACAATGAAGAAGAAGACGCCGAGGAGGAGACTTACCTGAAGTGCACTAGCCGGCGGCCCGAAGCCCAGCAGGGCGCTTGCGTTGAGAAAAAGCGCCATGAGCGCGAAAAGGACGTACGCGATTTCAAGCACGAACGCGTCCTGTGCTTCGTCCGCGGACTTGTCTTTCAGACGAATCTGGTCTTTCCTCGGGCGCAGCATCCCCTTGCTGTTGAAATAGTTCCATTGTAGGTTGTATAGGACCAGAATAATCGAAAGGGAAGCGATGAGGAAGGCGGACGCTATCGTAAGCGCATCGATCTCTGCGGGAGATGCCATTCGGCAGCCTCCTCAGCAGTATCCTGCGACCAACAGGAGATAGCCCCCGTAGCCAAGTAATGCCGTCCCCAGCAGCGCTGACAGAGCCATGATGCGGACCCCGACAAAGCGTCTGCTTTGCAATCCCGCCATCATGGCTGCTACGCCGAGGAGAATGAAAGAAGTGCCTCTGCATCCGGAATCCCACTGCAGAGTAGCGTAGATGATGAAGACGATCAAAATGACTAGAAGAATGGCCCGCGCGACGAAGAATTGGGCGCCTTCATCTTCCCGGAGCATCGGGCGCAAATAGCCATAGTCTTCATTAAAGTAGACAGTCGGGAGCCTCGTCTCAACAGTGCTCGGCGAATCTTGAAGACGACGAAGCCAGACCGGGGAATTGGACTGTCATTGCCTCATGTTACGTCATTGCTCGCCGTGCCTTCGGCGACCCGAGCCGAGCTTATCAGTCCTCAGCTAGGCGTCTAATCTGCTCCCCTAAGTACGTCGGGGTTGTTATAACGCAACCGGGTGCCAATTTAGCAATCTGATCTCGAATTGCGTGAAGTTTGCTCTCTAAAGTGACGAAAATCACGGGGCTAGCTCGTGTTTCGCTAAGAGCATCAATCGATGCGATGTGCTCTTGGTCTCGTCCCTGAACAATTCCTACGTACTTCTCGACCGAGAGACGGCCTACTCGAGGGATCACTCTGATGCCTGCGACGTCGTAACGTCTCTGGACTTCGGACATCAGAACTGTTGTCTCAAACACAATCATTGAGAGAATCTCCTTCCACTGATTATCCGTTGTCAGAGTCCTGTTGGCCAGCGCGCGGGAGAGTCTAGCTTCCAGAAGCTGCAACGCGCCCGAGGCGTCTGGGGCCGCGGCCCTCAGCCGAGAGAATATCTCTTCCATCAGACCCAAGACCGTTGTCCCGGGAGCGGATGGGATTGGAGCGGGTTGCCTCGACAGCTTGCGCACTGCATCAGCGATCTGTCCTATCCGAGCGTGGAGCCGCTCCTCGAACTCGCGCCTAACGCTCTGCGTCACGAGTGGTTCGATTCCAGCCTCCCTCAAGACATGAAATACCTGATCAGCAAGTTGTCCCTTCGAGTCCATCGCCGGATCGAGGCATCGAGCCAAAAGGACGTTGGTATCGAGAGCCACAATCAACGCCATCTGGCTTACCTATAACTCCGCCAGCTCGAGTCGAACCAAGTCCATAACGTAGGGATCATCAGATGGCAGGAAACTGAGTTCCAAAAGACCTTCGGGGTATTTCGAGACCAACTGTCCCCGCAAGTTCTGAGTCGCTACCCGGAGTCCTTGTGAAATGCTATCAATAGCATCCACGTTCAGTGTCTCTACAGAAATCGGACGGAGAACCCGAAAGGCGTTGAGATCGGAGGCGGAAAAGAGGTCAACGTAGTACTCAAGAGCGTCCCGCCACTCAAGGATCACGTCTGAAAGCGAGGAAATCCCGCCGACATTTCTGAGATATTCCCGAAAGGCTGCTTCGATGTCTCGGAGAGAAGCCTTTGAAGCCAAAAACCCATCCCGCTCGATTTCGCTAGGAGAGGAAGTAGTCACCCGGCGGACAAGCCTTTCTACCTCTGTGTTTCGAGCGATGATCAGGCTTGCAATTTCCCAATGTGTCGTGTAACCGACATCTACAATGTAGGACGCGGGAAGGTCGGACCTAACGAACATTTCTGTGTTGAAATTCAGTCTCCCGATCCGCTGCAATCTGATCTCATTCGCTTGCTTTGCCTGTTTGACCAAGAAATCCCAAATGAACCCCAAACGGCGTTGCTTCGCGCGCCCGTTGGCCTTCGGAGAACTGGGCGAGGATAGGGACTTCTGCAAAAGGGCGAGTTCAACTTCCAGTTCAAGTACACGCTCATGAGCCTCTCGGAAAGGCGGCGTGAGGTCATTGTCCTTCAGCCGTCGAACAATCGCCTCTTCCGGAAAAGGTAGGGGCTCGGGGATATGACGTAGCCTGATCTCGACAATCTGGCGGTACCGCTCACTTAGGATTGCGGAGCGCAGGCCCCCGCGCTGAACCGCCCTGCTGTCAGCCTCATGAACAGAAGCGAATGTCGATGTGCTGAGGTCAAGGACTTCACGACTTGCTCCGATCTCATTAGAAGCAGCTGAGGGCCGCCCGGACAGCAGCAGAGACATCGTTGGTCAGCGGACTAAGTGTCCAAGCATAAACGTTCCGTTTCCCTCGTGAGTAGGTCGCACGATCCAAAGCTGAACGGGCAATCGACGAAGTTCGGTTCCGAGTTGGAGCCATGAAGTGGCTTTGAACTCAGTTCACGTTCGCGGCCCTCCAAAGTTCATCCCTAGTGGTCCTCGGAGCGTCCAGCTCAAGACGCCTTGTGCCCAGGCCCGAACTGGTTCCAAACCTTTTCCATGTCGAGTGCTGGCAGAGCCTCCTTTACTCTCTTCAGCGACTCAGGACTGTAACGCTTGAAACGAGTTTTTCCTATGACAATTTCCTTGAAGCAAGCGGAGTCGTCCTGCAGCTTCAAGAATCGTACCACAGCCAGAGTCCGATTCTGACCTAGATTTGCTTTCTCGGCCAAGTCTCTTAGCCCCAGGCTGTAGTACGACAATTCATCGACACGTTTCACCGCGATCACGGTCGATTCCTCCCCTTCCTTGACAAGTCTGACAGGCATACCTTCAGCTTTAGTAATCCTGAGTTTGACTGTAAGTCCAGTTCCCTCCGTCGCGAAGTTGATCGACGCAATTCCGGGGAATAGCTTTTGCCACGGTCTACCTTTCTTGACGCTTCTTAGGATGTCGTTCAATTCGTGGTCTGTCGGCTGATTTGGGTTCTCCCGCACCGCGCGATCAATTAGCTCAAGTGAGCGAAGCGCGACCATTGCCTGAAACTTCTGCCTTCGCTTGGGGCGCAACAGTTCCCTTACTTGCCTGAACTTCTCATCCACGACCATGTAGAGGTCTTTTGGGGGAGTCGTGGAAATAGGGAGGACCCTCGTCGGGACGTAGTTTGCCAAGGACTTTTCAAAGACCCCGCGCAAGATATCTTCGAATAGTGTAACGCCAGCCTGTGAGTGTGAGTACAACTCAAGTTCGGAGAGAAGGACGAGATGGTGCTCGGCAGCGTCCCTCAGGGCGTTGAGCAACCTCAGGACTGTGGCCTGATCGTTGGTAAGAAACTTGACCCGTTCGTCCAAGAGACATAGGTTTATGCAACTCTCAAAACCAATCGTTTGCTTCTCTCCCCTCTTCCAGATTCTGCCTCCGCGATGCAAGATTGCAGCCTTCAGGAGCATCTCGAAAGCGTGGTTTAGGTTCCTCAATACGATCTCAGCCCGTCCTCTGTCATAGGGTCGGTTGAAGTGTTCGATGGCAAGGACCAAACTGTCAATCGATCGGTCCATCAAGAGTTTTGCTTCTCGCCTCAAAATGACCTAACTCTTCGCAGTCTCTCGGTTCTTACCGAGGCCCAAGTTTGCGATTACGGGGATGACGGTGATGGCCACACCCTTGCATGCTTCGGCTATCTCATCGGCGAAGTCCCCAAGAGGGCTTTCCTCTAGCTCGTTTCCCTGATTTCTTCTCTCCTCTCGTTTCCGGTAGAGCATCCCAAATGCTAGGAGGCAGACTCCGTACTTGAACCAGTAGTTCATCAAATCCGGGCTGAGATCCCTCCGCCTGGCCTTTTCGTTCCTTAGGTAGATGTTGTCCATATTGATGAAAACGTCAAGAGTATCTTCCTCCCCAGATCTTAGCAGGATTGCGGATGTTTCATCAAAACCCACATGTGCCCACTGATCTCGGAGGACCTCTCGGATATTCGGGAGCGCCTTTAGCAGTGGGCCCGAGGGTGGGGTCTCTGGCCCGCTGGGCCGCTCTCGTTCCTCTTCGTCCTCGGCCACTTCGAGCACGAAACTCGACTCGAGCGGTCGACTCCTTGAAACGTCGTCGACTCGAACGACGACATTCAGCCTATCTCCGACGTTACTAGTGTCAAGGGGTGCGACTCTTAACGTGGCACGGCCGTTCCAGAGATTTGTCGACAGAGCGTGAGCTGAACCAATTGCGTTCAATGATCCCTGTTCGGAGGCGCGAGAGAAGTAATCGTTGGACGCATCGGTTTCAAAGTCGACTTTACAGGTCCGATTGCGTGAACATATCTTGACGAGCCCCCCTGGGGGGTTCTTCGCGAGCCGAAAGTAGGTCGGGAATTTCCTGCCCACGTACGCTTCTACCGGTCCAGGAGGACCCTCGGGAATTTTGATGCGCTTGCCTTTGCCAAACAGATCTGCGAGCGTCGGGTCGCTTCTGACAAGATCCTGTATCACCGAGGAGGCTGCATCTTCTGTGAGAGTTGCCGCCAATCGGGCTTGCCTTCTCCGGGCGTTTAGTTCACGCAGACCAGCATGGTCCTTCAGATACGCTACTACTGAATCCTCAATTGCCGAGCGCTCATCTATCTGGCGCATCCGATCTCGTGACGCAAGGAACAAGTCTTCCCTGGTCCGGGTCGGGAGCGAGGTGCAATCGAGCATGACGATGATGCTGTCTGCGATATAGTCGTACTTCGTTCTCCGCATGATGAAGTCTTTGCCCAAAGCGCCGTGCATTTGGCCGTTCACATTGAAGAAAAGGCCAACGGGGTAGTGCTTCTCCTCCGCCGTCTTGTCTGGGTCTTCTTTGAGAACCACAACCCTCATGTGGATTCGCCCAACTTTAGGCACTTCAAGGGGGGTTCCTGTGTCGAAGCCTACTTCGATATCGGGCCGGTTGTCGTTCAGGACGGCACAAAGTCCGGACATCGTGGTATCGTAGTAGTGGGCGCGATATCCAGGTCGCCTCTCCATGATGCGAACCGGAAGCGCCGGATCCTGCAAATGTTCCTCAAGCGCGTAGCGCAAGTCGAGTGTTGCGAGCGTCTTGAGCCGACCCGGGAACCTGTAATTCCAGAGCTTGATACAAGTTCCGGCAATCATCTCCTCGACATACAACTCCGGATAGCGCCCGGGTCCTGCCTGTATGGAATCTGCTTCGAAAGAGGGAATCTCTCCTCCCGGTGCCAGGTAGACATATGTGGACTGAGGCTGATCGGGACCCGGGTCCATCCTGCGAACTAGGGTGAATCCCCACGATCCCCGGCTGGGAACCTCTCGGTTCGAAGCCGGCACGTCGGGTTGTCGTTTGGAGAGAATGAACTGAAAGCTGTGGGTTCCTGCGAACTGCAAGACTCCGGTACCGCCCATGTTGTATTTCCCTTGAACGAACGGGATGCGAGTCTTGTTGTCACGTAAGAGAGAGAGGAACGTTCTTGGGAAGTCTTCCGGGTGCTGGCCCTCTCCTTGGTCAAGAATCATGTAGGCTGGTTGCTCTCGCGTTCCGCAAGCGATGAGTCGAACTCGTTCCGCCAGCCGGGTTCGCTGGGATGCGGTAACTGTTTCAATTCGCCCATCGTAAACCCCAAGGAATTCCTTCACAGCTTCGTGCATGGTTTGGGGCGCATCAGGACCGGCGGGATCAATCCCTCTTTTCAGGCATTCGGCTGTTAGGACGGCATCAATTGAGTTGACGAGCTTCTCGACAAGCGCGGCTACAGGTGAGCTTTGCTGATTCCCAACGATTCCTCTGTTATTATTGATGTCACCATACGATTTCCACGAAGCCCTATCATCCCACAGATGGCTCTCCTGGAGTAGTTGGACTACTTCCGATTCGGTCTCAAGCCGAAACAGGCGCATGCAGAACTCCTGAGCGTCCCTCCCGCGGATATTCTCACCCCGCTAGCTCGCAATCAATGCTTTCCCGTCCATTCGTTGACCGTCGCGGAACGGCTCCGCGAGTCAAGTCTGTGGATGAAGAGGAACTCCTGCGTGGATGGCGTAGTGCCTGCAAGATACGCATACCAGCGGCGGTGAGGCACGGCCCGTGAAATTCTGTCACGCGTCCCAGCCCTCGGTAGGAGTTCAACGAATCCAGCCCGTTCCATCGCTTCGCAGAAGAGCGGGAGCTGGACCTTCGGTTCCGCAAAGGCGAGAATCTGAGCGACGATGACGTTCCCCGAAAGGACCCGCCCCAACCCCCTGTAGACTGCCTCAATGCTTCGGAAGTATGGTCCGTCGGCAGCTTTGTGCCTTGATCCCATCGTATAGCCGGACGCCCTCATGCCATCGTTTAACTGGAGCAGACTGTAGGGAAGAGACGTCTCTCTTCTGCCATAGACCTGCCACCGATGATAGAGCATGTGAACGCGTGGATACGGCGGCGAGGTTAGGACCAATGTCACATTGTCCGCCAAATCGCCGAGGCGATGGTGAAGTCCGAGAGAGTCTGTGCAGAAGACCTTCAGCCGTGCACGGCCTCGGGTGTGTTGGGACCACCTGTTCCGGCAAATCCTGGAGTACGATTCCATCCGCTCAGAATATGTTGCGCCAATCGCATCCAATGAATTGGCAAGCAGGCGTGGATTGGGAGGATTCTTTCGGCAATCGAAGGCGAGTTTTCCTAGCCGGAGAACGGTCAGAAGCGCAAAACGTCTCGCGCCGGCGTCCTTGAGTTGTCTAGCAGAGTCGCGTAACACCAACAGGATGCCGTGTGTTGAAGGCGCATAGCGATACAAGTCTGAGACGACCAAAGGGACCGCTTCGACCGAGCTAGAGAAGCTCAGAACAGTCTTCGCGTCCCGCAACCATCGGAGATAGGCCCGAAATGAATTGCGGCCGAGAGGCCAAGCACGAGCTTGGGTTACGAAACAGGCGAGCGAATTCAAGTCTGAGTTGATTGAATACCGACCATGAGCAATCGACTCGATAGCGGTCGTTCCACCACCGCAGAAAGGATCGAGAACGCTCTCGCCCGGTTTCGTAAACGCATGAATGAGTGTTCTCACGAGTAGCGGCGGCAGCCCGGCAGGATACCTGTACAAGCCGTGAGTGAGTTCATCGGCATAATCGACAGACCTAGCTGAGATTGCAAATTGGCTCCACGGGATTTTCATCCTTTCACCCCATCCTTCCTGTGCCGCTGTCCAGCTCGAACGCTGGTGGTAACGAGTCGCAAGTAAGCCTCTCTGTCCCACGACTGAAGCTTCAAATCTACAGTCGTTGTCGCGTCATCCCTCTAGGTGTATCCGTAAGATCGGACCATACTTAGAGGTTGTGCGCCGATGCTCCGATTCCTGCACAAGCAAAGCGACCCGTTGGGAGGCCGCCTACATGCGCCCCCATCTCGTGAAGTACCTGCCCCTTACAGCTAGGCGACGTGGGGAATCGTTACCCTTTCGAAGACTTCCCTCAACATATCGGCCCGATCCGCACGTCCGGCGCGGCCGAAGTCCGAGTTGACGCCATCTTTATGGGCTCTCCCCTGAATGCCTAGCAAAGAGGAAAAACAAAAGAGCGCCGGGACAGAGCAACTTGGCGCATGTGGAGGTTCTCCGAATGGACATGCGAGCGCTTGTCGAGGCTGAGTTGCGACGCCGCAAAGCCCCTCGCCTTGCGCTTGACTTGTGGGGAGAAATCATCCTGAATTTTGTAAGGGAGGGCCCGGAGGGCGTCACGACTGTGGTGCAGTCTAAGATCCGCGCGGTGAAGCGTCGCGCAAAGAAGGAGGAGGCGGAGATCAAAAAAGTCGCGAAGAAGCCCAAAAAGAAGCCCAAAGCTCGGTTGAAGCGGTCAAGGATGGTGACCAATTGAGTTCCAGATTGGCCATTGACCACCTCGATGTCGAGGGCTTTCGAGGCGTGAATCGACCCATGTCAATCGACTTCGGACGAGGGGCAACGATTTTCACGGGGCTTAATGGAAAGGGCAAGACCAGCATCTTGCGGGCGGTGGAGTGGTGCCTGTTCGGGGAGTTGAGGTACCAAGAGCGTGAGAACGCCTCCCATGACGAAATTGTTAACATGCAACATCCAGAAGGCCGGGCACGTGCGAGCATCACGTTGAGTCGCACGGGGGAGAGGTATGTTGTTAGTCGGGAGCGCAAAGTGGCCAAGCGGGGTTCTGCCCTGAATGTTGCTTTGCCTGGCGGAAGGTCGTTGGTTGACGAAGAAGCGAAGGCATTCCTCTTCCACCTCACAGGTCTTACCTTTGAGGATTTCTACCGAGCAGTCTTCCTCCATCAGGAAAGTGTCCGCGGCCTTCTTCTCGAGGAGCCTCGCTTCCGCGATGAGGCACTGGACAGGCTCTTCGGCTTAGAGAAACTGAGGGACGTTCTCGCTTCGATCCCGATGAGGTTCTTGGCGTCGGCCGTCGACGAGATAGAATCAACAAGGGAAAGGTTAACCGAACGCCTCACGGGCGCAGCCAGTGAACTCGAACGGCACAGGACGAAGTGTCTCGAAGAAGCAATAGAACTGGGTTTCTCTGAAAGTGAACTTACTTTGGAAACAGGCAAGAACATCTCGCGGGAAGTCCGAGCCGAGGTGTTGCGAGTTGACGGAGACATGTCGATTGACGTGGCGAGGCTCCCCGAAATCACGGCCGTTGATGACCTCGAGAAGTTTGCCCGCCGCGCGAAGGAGTTGATCCGGCACGCCCGCCTCGCGCGCGGTCAATTGGTTCCCGTGGGCGAGACGACTGATCGCCTCGTCAGGATTGCCAGACTACGAGGGGAGCTAGACGAGGCGCGACGCCAACTGCAAGAATCGGAAGCTGCCATGGCAACCCTTGAGCAGAAGGTCGGAGGCCTCACGGACCTCGAGAGGTCGGCGAGCAATCTCAGAAAGGATGTGGCTGACTGGGACGAGGCTCTCAGAGCCATGGACGTCCACGCTCGGGTCGTCAGCGATGCATTGCTCTATTTCAAGGCCGAATCTGAAGCCAGCTTATGCCCGGTCTGCCGACAAAGCATCTCGGCACCCTCGCTAGTTCATCGATTGGAGAAGGAGATTCAAGGGACGCAACGAAAGCAGATTGAACGCCTTACTCAGCAGGTCGAACAAGGTAAGGTTAAGCTTCGCGACTTGGACGAGAGCCGGATACAAATGGAAAGGCTTCAGAGGAAGGCGGAAGAGGCTTCCCAAAGCATTGAAGAGGTCCTCGTGAGGGTTCGGGAATTAGTTGGGCGCCAGCCGAAAGAGCCGACCTCCGCTCTTGAGGGACTCAAGAAAGAAGAGAAAGAAATCGTGGCCCAACTTGACCGACTCAAGGATGCCCAAAAGCACATTGAGGAGGCCCTACAGCAGGTTGATGTCACAGTCGATCGGGTTCGGTCGCTCAGCAAATTCTTGAAGGCGGAGGAGGAGTTTGCAAGGCTCCGAAAGAGAGCGCCCTCCGGCGAAGCAGCCAGTGAAGCCGACAGCCTCCAGGCGGAGACAGAGGACCTCATCGACCTACGGGAGGCTCTGGAATCAATCGTTCAGGCGATCAATGCAGTCGCTGCAGAGCGGGCTCAAAACGCCATCCAGGAGACTCGGGCGCAGATGTCGGAATTCTATCGGACTCTGTGCAATCATCCGTATTTCGACGATCTCCGTATCGAGATTTCCCAGAAGCTCGCCTCTGGCGTTCAGAAGAACAGCTATTCCATTCGAGCTATCTCATCGCAAGAGGGTAGGAGCAGCCTGGCGAGCTCTCGACTCTCAACAGCCCAGATGAATTGTGTCGCCCTAAGTGTATACCTCGCACAGTCAAACGTCCTCGCGCACTCACTCGGCTTCATCATCCTTGACGACCCCAGCCAAAACCTCGACGCGGAGCACAAGCTCGCCCTCGCTTCTATCTTGGGTCGCTTCGCGACGGAACAGCAAATCATCGTTGCCACGCACGACGAGGAGTTCGACGTGGCGATGCGAAACGCCTTTCGAGGAGAGGGGGTCGTGCACTACACTCTCGAGTGGTCTTCCCGTACCGGGGCTCGGTTGGCTGGTTCGTGAGCGGAGCAGCAAAATCTCTCGTCGATCCGATTCGCAGCCTCGCGCTCCTTGATGAGCTCTACGCACAGCACCAAGCACAAGGTTTCGGACGCTTGATGCAGCTCCTGCTCGCGCTTACGTTTCAAGACGAGAAGTATCGGATTGTCCGGAACTCTGTCGGGGTCCCCGACTTGGTCGCGACCAAAGACAACCCCCGGTTAGGGTACGCGCTAGAGGTGAAGACTGGGACACAGAAAATATCGCTCTCCCCACGTGACATCCAGGGTGTGGTCTCCACGGGACATGTCCCCGTTATCGCCGTTCTGATCTTTCCCGATCCTCTGCCGCGCTGGCTTTTCGTCGATGCGAGGAGTATCCAGCCGGGGACCTACGCGAAACACCAGCTTAGCCGAAAGCCGAAAGTCACGCTCGAGTTTGACGCAAACATAACATTTAGAAGCACTCTGGCCACGTACCACCAAGCGGCGATGCAAGGGGCCTCTGCCTTAGCCGCCGCCATTTCGTCCCCGCCGGGCACAGGGTAGGACCGATTATCGTCGCCATCAACGCGCCCAGAAAGGGCACCATCGTTAGCCATCATCAAGCCGGAGCGATCGGGCTGTTGTTGGGATATCCCTTCAAAGATGTTCTCGCCTACGTCCGCCGGCGAGCCCCTCATGAACTCTTGCGTAATTGGCGGGCCAAGCCCGGTCACCCGAAGCCCGCGGGGCGGTGGAAGGATAGGCCACAACCGAGATAACGGAGGAAGGGGCCCGGTCGGAATTCGAACCGAGAAAGCGAACCCGATGAGGTCCGAACCCTGGGCTCACGAAGTGGACAAGGGCGACTCAGATGCGTTCAGGTGCGTTCCTTCACCATCGCTTTTGCCACGAGCCTCTGAAACTTCGGGTCGGCGGCAAGTTGCATGAAGGCAGTCATCAGGTGCTCTCTCGTCTCATCCACCCGGAGCGCCGCCTCCGTCTCCAGCGGCATTCCGCACTTTCGGCAAAACTTCGCATTCGATGCGTTCTCGGCCTCGCACCGGGGGCACCGCTTTGTCCGAGCGACCTTGTCCTCGTCGCCCTCATCGAGCTTGATCCCGTGTGCCTTCAGGATCGCGGCGTCCTGGTCGCGCCCGCTCAGATGCACGTAGACCTTCGCCATGCCCGACCCTGGGACCCATCCCATCTGGGCCTCGAGGGGCGCCTCCGTGACCTTCTTCGCGAGCTCCGTCGCCCGCGTGTGTCGGAACAGGTGCGGATGGACCCTCTTGCGCAATCCGCCTCGTTCAGCGGCCATCTTGATCACGCGGCGCGCGGAGGCGTAGTTCATCGCCTCGTCGGCGCCCCCCTGTTTGGAGCCGGGGGCGTTCAGTCCGACGAAGACCGGGGCGTCCGGCGCTCCTCCGAGCGGATGGGTCTCCTTCCACGCAAGGAGATAGGGGATTGAGTTGCCCACGATTACGACCCGCCGCGTGCCGGTCTTGCCGTGTACGGTGAGGGCAGCGCCCCAGGACTCAAATGTGACATGGCCCCAACGCAGAGTGAGGACCTCGGATATGCGACACCCGGAGTCGTACAAGAGGCAGACGAGGGCCTTGTCTCGCGGATGCGCGCACGCCTCCACGAGCTTATCGACCTCTTCCGGGGTAAGAAGGTCCGTCGGCAGTTTCTCCCGCGCCCTCCCCCCATTCTTCGTCCGGATCCACCGCACAACGTCGGGGTATTCCTCGTCGTTCCCGAGATGCCACTTGTAGAACCGCTTGAGGGTCGTTCGGAAGTTGACCTTCGTCCAGTACTCGTAGTCCGACTTCTCGATCTTCGCCAGAACGCGCTCGAGGTCCGCGCGCGTCGGGTTCACGAAGGACCGCCCAAGGGGCCGCGCGAGCGTCCGCAAGTTGCTCAGGTAGAAGTTCTGTCGATGGACCGTGAGGCCCAGTGCGCCGAGATGGTCGACGAACGCGAGGATCGCGGTGCGGGCCTTCGTATCGATCTTTGTGTCCGCCGCGAGCTTCGTTCGACGCGACTCGAAGCTCTCTTCCGCCCGGTAAACGCGGATCCGCGGGGGAGGCGCCACAATCTCGTCCCTCCATAGGGCGATTGGGGGATTTAAACTCTTTTCGAGAAGCCACCAGGGAGAATTGAACTCCCGACCTGCCGCTTACAAGGCGGCTGCTCTACCGACTGAGCTATGGTGGCGCGCGCGGCCCATTGTCCCTTTCGGTAAAAGGGTTTCCGCGCGAGTCGGTCCTGTCGCGACGTGAAGAGTCTCATTTTTGGAAATCATGGAAAAGCCTTTATTCGCGGCACTCGGCCTCCGCCAGGTTTGCGTGATCAGCCTTCCTTGTCCAACCTGCGGTAGCGAGCTCGCTTTCCTCGAGCAATACCAGCGGCACTATTGCTACACCTGCGGAAACTATGCGCCGGAGGGGTACGGAGATCGAGGCGCGAAGATCTGTCCGACCTGCCGGGGAATCCTGTCCTACGTCGCCCAGTACGACCGCCAGTATTGCTACCGATGCAACGCGTACCCGGCGGACGACGCGGTCATTCAATCGCTCGAAGCCACGATGCCGGTCGACGTTCGGCCTGCGCCCGAAACAATCGAGCCCGCCGTTGTCGTGACGGAACCCGAGACGACAGAACCGGCCGAGAAGCCGGTCGAGGTTGAAAGGAAGGTCGACATTGAGAAGGCCGTAGAGCCCGTGGCGACGGTGGACGAGGCGCCGGCAGCAACTGTGCCGCAGCCCGAAGAGATTGTGGAAGAGGAGCTCCCTCACGCGGAGCCGGCTGAGCCTCCTCCGAGGCCGCCAATCGTTCGTCTGAAGGTCTTTCAGGCCAAGAAGCCCGCGCTCATGGATCTCTGCAAGGCGTACAATCTCGATCCAACCGGGACAAAGGAGGCACTCCGCGAACGCCTACTGAGCTACCTCGACACCCTCGAAGGCGAGGCCGAAGAGGAGCAAGGCGTGGAGGAACCGGAATCGCGCGCCGAACCGGCCGCGACCGAGCCCACCGCAGGGGTCGAGAGGGAATCCTGGCCGACTGCGAGAGAGACATCCGAAGCCCATTCCGTCGAGGAGGAACCGGAAACCGGAGAGCCGACAGCGGCCTCCCCACCGGCGGTCATCGCTGAGGCATTCGAAACTGGTCCTTTGCAGGAGTCCGTCGTGGAACGTGTTGAAGCCCCCGTGCTCGTCTCGGTTGCCGAATCTCAGCCCGATGTTTTCGCCGCTCCCGCAATCGAGCCGACGAGGGCGCTCCATCCGTGTCCGACTTGCGGCCGCGAACTCACGTACATCGCCCGGTATCGCCGGTGGTACTGCTATCATTGTCGCGCGTACGCGCCGGTCAGCCAGTCGAAATACGCCTGCTCGAACTGCGGCGCGGCCCTCCGTTGGATCGGGCAGTACGAACGATGGTGGTGCGATTCCTGCCGACGATACGCTCCCGCGGACCTCCCGAAGCCCGAGTCCGCGGCGGTCGCCAGCGCGACGCCCGCCGAGGTCGCGAAACCGCTCTCTTACGCGACCGCCTACTCGACGAGCCCGATCACGCATCGCCACCGGAGCCCCGGGAGCGGAATCGGTCTCGTGGGGTTTGGCATCACTCTCTTCGTGTTGTACGAGCTCCTCGTGGACCTGCCCGGGGTCCTTTCCTATACCACGGGAATCGCGGTCGCGCCGGACCTCGCGTTCGGCCTCCGGTTTTTCGCATTCGTCTTCGTCGCGCTCGGCGCGATCATGGGCTTGTCCGCGGTGCGCGACCGGCGCTGACCCCGCAAAGGTTTTTCCGGGCTCCGACGTTCGACGCCGAGCCATGCGGCTGCAGCAGATCGTGAAGGACGAACGGCGCCCCCGCGAGTTCGACCCGCGAGAATACATTTCCACGTGGACGGAGAAAGACCTCCTCCACGGGAAGGTCGCGGATGCCTGGGTGATCATCTTCCGGACCCGCGGCTGCTACTGGGCGCGCGCCAGCGGTTGTTCGATGTGCGGCTACGTGAACGATGTGGCCCAGGAGGTCGCCCCCGAAGACATCGGCCACCAACTCGACGTCGTCCTCAAGAAACACCAGGGGCAGCCCCTGGTGAAGGTCTACACGTCCGGGAACTTCTTCGACGACCACGAGGTCTCCCCCGAGGTCCGGGAGCGAATCTTGAAGGAACTCGGCGACCGCTGCGACAAGGTCATCGTCGAGACGCTCGCTCATCTGTTGCGCCGAGACCAGCTCGAACATGCGATGCGATTCGTCGACGAACTCGAGATCGCACTCGGTCTCGAGTCGACGAACGAGAACGTCCTCAAATACGCCGTGAACAAAGTGTGGGGCCTCAAGGAGCATGCCCGGGCCGCGTCCCTCGCTCACGAACTCGGGGCGACCGTGAAGACGTACCTCCTGATCAAGCCGCCGTTCTTGACGGAGCGAGAGGCGATCGAGGACGCGGTCCGATCGGGACACGAGGCGGATCCGTACAGCGACACGATCTCCTTCAACCCGGTGAATGTGCAGAGCCGCACGATCGTCGACCGCCTCTTCCGCCGCGGCGAGTACCGCCCCCCGTGGCTCTGGTCCGTCGTCGAAGTCCTCGAACGGACGCGAGATCTGAACGCGCACGTGAAGAGTCATCCGACCGCCGGCGGCAAGATCCGCGGGGCCCACAATTGCGGAACCTGCGATCACCGTGTCGTGAACGCGATCGAAGAATTCTCTCTCGGCCTTCGGGACGATTTCGCCGACCTGTCGTGCGCCTGTCAGGGCGTGTGGCAGACCTATTGCGAGGCCCAGCCGTTCATGCTGACGTCGTCCGATCCGCTCGCGGTACTCGAAGCGTAACGTTCATGCGAGGCCCGAGGTTCGGGAATCTCGATCCGAATGCGCGACTACGAGCTGAAGCGGGGCACGGGGAAGATCCTGGAGGGCGACGGCCTGAGAAAGATCGCCGCGGACGTGTTCGGCGATGTCGGGACGGATGGCGCGAAGGTGATCGTGTCGTACGGGGCCCTCGAGAAGATGGTCGCGTGGACCGACGGCAAGAAGCTCTTCGTTGACACGTCGATGAAGACCGGTGTGGCGGACCACATCGCCACGGACACGATCAAGGCGTACAACACGTTCCTCGAGCGAGCGACCGGCCTGACGGCGAAGGAGCGGAGCAAGCGGGCACAGGAAGCGGCGAAGAGAGGCGCCGCCTGATGCACCAGCGCTCGCGCTCGAAGAAATGGAAAAAGGGTGCGGGCGGGCCTCGGCCTAGCCAAAGAGCGCGCCCAGGCCCGCGGCCGCCTCTTCCTCGGAGACTTTCTCTTCTTCCTTCTTTTCCTCTTTCTTTTCCTCTTTTTTCTTTTCGGCGGGCGGCGCTGCCGCGGGAGCGGCGGTCGGCATCGCGACGGCGGCCTTGAGGGCCTCGTCGATGTTCACGCCTTCCAGCGCAGCGGTCAGGGCCTTCACGCGAGTCTCGTCGACCTTCACTCCGGCGGCCGTGAGGACCTTCTTCAGGTTCTCCTCGTTCACCGGCTTCCCGGCCGCGTGCAAGACCAACGCCCCGTACACATATTCCATTCGTCGTCACCTCCTTGTTCTTGATCACCCGGTCATCGCGCGAAGCTCCTCGTCGGCCGCGCCGGGCGCGCGTGCGATGAGGGCGCGCATCTGCGCGTACGCCTTCGCTAGGAGAAACTTGACCGACTCCTTCGTCGGGAATTCGGATTCCACCGCGAGCCCCAGCGCCTGTGCGTGGGCCTTCGCGAGGAGCGGGCGGATCGTTTCTTTCGTCGGGTACCCGATCTCGAGCGCCAGGGCGAGAGCCTCCCGCCAAGCCTGCGCGATCTGGCCCCGGACGACCGTGTCGTCGACGGCGAGAGCGTCCCGGCGGAACACGGTGCCGTCCTCGTACGCGCCGCGCAGGTCGAGTCCGACGACGAGCGGGAAAATCTCGAGCCGCGCCAGCTGCTGGGCGACGTCCCTCGGGATTCGCTGACCGGCTCTCACCATGAGCTTGTCTTGGCGAATCACGACTTTCCCGCGTTCAATCGCGGCGGGGATCCCGGCTTTCTGGAGCTCGCCGACGACCGGGCCGGGCTTGAAGGGCGTCTCCCCCGCGCGGACCCAGAGGTCCTCCGGCGCGATCTCGCCCCCGCGGGCCGGGGCGCGCGTCTTCGTCGCTTCGAGCTCCTTGAACAGCCGGAAGGGATTGATGTCCGCCGTCACCACGGCCGTCTGCCCCTCGATCGTGTCGCTGAGCTTGACCAGCGCCGGCTTCTTCTCACTCGCCTGCTGCAGCGCGAGGCGCAGCAGGTTGTTCTTCGCGACGGTGATCGTGGCGCGTCCGGAGAGTTTCTTCCGGATCGCCTGGAACTGCGGCGCAGGGATCCCGTGGATGTTCGCGATCCCGACGACGCGGGCCTGGGCGCAGCGCGTCGCGAGCGCCTCGACGAGTTGCTTCTTGTAGGGAGCGACGTGCGCCATGGGACCACCTCAGAGGTACTTCACTGCAGGGCCCATCGTCGTCTTGACATAAGCCGACTGAATGTTGAAGCGTCCGCGTTCCAGTTTGCCGACGACCCGGCGCATGAGGGCATCGAGATTCTCCGCGAGATCCTCCGGGGGCATGTCTCGCGTCCCGATGGCCGCATGGAACGTCCGCTTGTCGCGGCTCCGGACGCGAACCGTGTTCCGCAACGAGTTGATGAGGTTCGTCGGATCCGCCGTGGGCGGCACGGGCCGAGGCATCCTCCCTCGCGGTCCGAGGACGACGCCGAGGCGCTTCCCGATCACGGGCATGAGGGGCGCTTCTGCGATGAAGAAGTCGTACGACGTCGCGAGGGCCCTTGCCTTTCGCTTGTCGCTGGCGTACTCCTCGATCTCCTGCGGCTGGATCACGAGGTCCGCGACGTTCCTCGCCTTGAGCGCAAGCTCACCGGAGGCGAAGACGCAGACGCGAATCGGCTTCCCGCGTCCCTTCGGCAGGACGATGTCTTCTTCAACGCGATTCTTCGGGACCGAAAGATCGACATCCCGGAGGTTCACGGCGACCTCGACGGATTCTTTGAACGCGCGGGGCTTGGCGGCCTCGAGCAGCTTCTTGATTGTCTCGACCGAATGCTTGTCCGCCAAGGGAGATCGCCTCCTGCAGTGCGTGCAGCCGTGGGGCCTCCTGCAGAGGAGAGGCGGCGAAAGAGCGTGCCCCTAATAAGGCTTTGCGGACACACGGCCGCTGCACGGTTCACGGGAGAGCGAACCGGCCGGGACGGCTTCGGGGCCGCGAGCGTCGCGCTTGAGATTCCGTTGTCGACACGTCGTCGTGAATTATCAGTCGGACGATGATAACTGCATAATCCTTTTGTAGCCATCGCTCCTAGCCCGGTGCGTGCGGGAGGAGGACGTCGCGCGTGCGCTCGAGACCCTCGGGCTCACCGGCAAGGAATCGCGCGCGTACCTGAGCCTGCTGCAGAACGGGGTCGCGACCGCTCAGCACGTCAGCCAACTCCTCGAGGTTCAGTATCCCGCGGTGTATCGGATCTTGCAGTCTCTGCAGACGAAAGGCTGGATCGAAGTGTCCCGGGAGCGGCCGAACCGGTATCGGGCCCGCGCGCCTCGAATCGTCGCGGAAGAAGCGCGCCAATCGAAAGGCGATGATCTGGTTGCCGCCGCCGAGATGGTGGGCGGGTTGAAGGAGAGTCCCGTCCCGAAAGTCCGGGAGGCCGAGACGGACCTCTGGATCTACAAGGGGACCGAGTCGATCGGTCGCAAGCTCCGCGAGGTGGTCCTCTCGAGCAGCGGGCAGATCCTGTGCGTGAGTCCGTTTCCTGTCGCCCCTGAAATCCTGCGCCTCCTGTTCGACGCGCTCGGGCGATCCCGCCGCGTCGTGCGGGTGGTCCTGAACCAGGCGAACCGCGCAGACCTCGCGGAGCTCGGAAGCCTCCTGGGACGGAACATGCGCGTGCAATTCCATTTCCCCGCCCGGCCGCTCTCGGCGACGCGCCTCGCCCACACCTATGTGTTCCCGAGCGATCGGGAGGTCTTCATCCTGAATTCGTTCTACCGCGATGGGGGCCTCGCGGCGGACAAGCTCCAGGGGCTGTGGGTCGGCGACATGGACTTCGTCCGGATCCAGCTCGAGGCGATGCTCCTAGACCTATCGCAGCCGACGGCTCGGGCGCGGAAGGCGTTTCCAAAGGCCCGCTGACATCAGCCCGCGAGCTGTTTGTCGTACTTGCCGGCCTGGATTTCTTTCGAGAACTCTTTCGCGGGTTTGCCTTCGACGGTGACGCCCATCGAGACGCACGTGCCGACGACCTCGAGGACGCGGGTCTTCAAGGATTTCGCCTGCATCGCGTCCGCCTTCATGTTCGCGACCTTGATCGCCTGCGCCAGGCTCAAGTTCCCGACGCGCGTCTTGCCCGGGTCGCCGGAGCCTTTCTCGACCTTCAGCTCTTTGGCAATCAGCGCGGACGTCGGTGGGGTACCGACCTCAATCGTGAAGGCTTTCGATTTTGGATCGACAAGCAGGGTGACGGGGACCTTCATCCCTTCGAAGCTTTTCGTCTTCTCGTTGATGGCCTTGATGATTTCGACGATGTTCAGGCCGAGCGGACCAAGCGCCGGTCCAAGCGGAGGCCCGGGGGTGGCCTTGCCGCCATCGACGAGCACGCTGAGCTTCTCAACCATCGCGGGACCCTGAGTGAGCCGGCCCCAGAGAACCGGCCGACATAAACGTTTCGACCGAGATCACCGAGCACCTCCGGCCGGTACCGGATCCCACATCGCGACGGCGCGGAGGCATCTCGATCGGGCCAGGGCGGGTCCGTCCGCGAGGCTTCGAGGTTAACCTTAAACAAGGTTGAACCGCGCGGCCCTTGCCGACCGATGCGGATGGCCCGACTTACTTCTCCTCTTCTTTCTGGAGGACCCGGACGCTATCTCCTCGCACGGTCACCGGGATCCGGACCATCGCCTCGAACAGTTCGACGGTGATCTCTTCCTTCGTCTCGTCGATCTTCATCACGCGGGCCTTCTCGCCTTTGAACGGCCCGGCGACCAGCTCGACGATGTCGCCCTCCATGATGCCGCTGACGATCGGCTTCGGGGTGAGGTATGCCTCGATTTCCGAAAACGCGATTCCGGTCGACTCTCCCTCGCCTTTCACGACGCCGCGCGCCCGCCGGAGTCCGCGGACGACCTCCTCCAGGCGGTCGGGATTCATGCTCTCGACGTAGACGTAACCGCGGAAGTTCGCCGGCACGAGGATCGAGAACACCCCGACGTCTTTCGCCTTGGCCCGCGCGTAGATCGCGTCCGCCACCGCGCGTTCGTGCCCGATCGATGACTTCACGGCGAGGACGGCCTGCCGCGCGCTGAAGCTCAAGGTCTTCGCGTCGAACGCCCCCGGGTCGCCTTTCGAAATCGCGTTCACGACGACGTTCAGGCGGTCCCCGTACCGTGCGCCTTTCGGACATGTGACGGTCAGGGTGATCTCTCGCTGGCCATCGGCAATGAGCCGGAACTCCTTCTCTGTGACTTTCGTGAAGGTGACATCCCACCCTTTGTCCTCGACGCCATAGAGCTTGACGGTCCACTCCGGCGGATCCGGAAGCTCGGAGTGGTAGACGAGGTCCACCTTGATCCGAATCGTGTCATCCTCGGTCCCCGTGTTCGTGACGACGACCGGGTATTCTTTCGTCTGACCGGCGGTGAGGGAGACTTTCTCCTCTTTCAGGTCCAGCCGGACACCGTAGTGGCCGACCGCGGGCGGCTCCGGCTTGGGCTCCGCCTTCGCCTCGCGCCTCGAGAAGTCGTCCAGGAGACCCATCGATCACAGCCCCAGGAACCCGAAAATCCCGTGGAAGACGCCGGGACCGTATCGCATGATCAGGTAGATCACGAAGCCGAGCGCGCCGATCGCGGCGATGCCGAGGCCCGTGATGAGCACGACCTTCGAGTACTCGTCCGGGGTGGGCCTCCGCGCCATCTTCAGGACGCGGCCGTACCGCCCCTTGCCGAGACGCTTCGCGCGCTCCTCGATCCGCCGTTGCACCTCCCAGCTCTTGTCCACGATGTCCGCCATGAACCTCACCTCACGATGTCGACGCCGCCGTGAAGACGCACATGCTCCCCGGGTCCGAGGATCTGCTTCGATCGCACTCCGGTCAAGATGAGCATGACCCGCAGCTTGTGCTCGAGGCTCGGGTCGACCGCCGCTCCCCAGATAATCCGGGCGTTCGGGGCGATCCGACCTTGGACGATCTCGGCGACCTTCTCCGCCTCGGCCACGCTCATGTCGTTCCCGCCCGTGACGTTCACGAGCGCTCCCGTCGCCGCGCTGATGTCGACGTCGATCAAGGGTGAGTTGATCGCCTCTTCGATCGCCTCCTCCGCGCGGTTGTCGCGATCCGACTCGCCGAGGCCGATCATCGCGACCCCGCCGCCCTTCATGATCGTCTTGATGTCATTGAAATCGAGGTTCACGAGGCCCGGCTTCGTGATGATCTCCGTGATCCCCTTGATGGCGCGCA
>Ga0209761_1000068_pt1 | contig 49874 bp, 50 predicted proteins | sample GraSoi013_1_40cm_4_FD_185818 | JGI IMG/M metagenome (GOLD analysis project Ga0209761, IMG submission 185818) | Grasslands soil microbial communities from the Angelo Coastal Reserve, California, USA - Sample 09_25_2013_1_40cm (SPAdes) (version 2) | ecosystem: Environmental > Terrestrial > Soil >... | reverse complement strand
CACCGGGTGCACGGAGCTGGCGGAGCGCTTTCCCCAGTTCCGTCAGCGCCTGGCGAGTCGCTTGCCCACGCTGAATCAGGTCAACCGCCAGCAGATCGAGCTGCTGCGGCGCTATCGCGCGACGGCCGCCGAGAAGCCCACGGAGGACCAGCTCGCGGCGCTGCTCTTGTCCATCAACTGCATCGCGGCGGGGTTTGGAACTACTGGTTGACAGCCCCAAGCCGTAAGCCTTAAGCCTTGCGGCTTGCGGCTATATTTCGCCCATGCACGACACCCTCTACTTCACCGAGCACCACTTCCAGGTGCGTGACATGGTGCGCGACTTCGCGCAGCAGGTCGTGAAGCCGAGCGCGCGCCGCTACGACGTCGAGAGCCTCTTCCCGTGGGACAACGTGCGGCGGATGGCCGACCTGGGCCTGTTCGGCATCCCGTGGCCGGAGGAGCTGGGAGGGTCCGGGATGGACTACCTCTCCTACATCCTGGTGATCCACGAGCTCGCGAAGGTGGATGCGAGCCACGCCATCACGGTGAGCGCCCACACCACGCTCGGCACCTCGCCCATCGTGGACTTCGGCACGCCGGAGCAGAAGCAGCGCTACGTGCCGCTGCTTGCCACGGGAAAGGTGCTGGGCGGGTTCGGGCTGACCGAGCCCGGCGCCGGGTCGGACGCCGGCGGCACGAGCACCGTGGCGGAGGAGAAGGGCGACCACTACGTCCTGAATGGCTCGAAGATCTTCATCACGCATGCCGGCGTCGGTGAGATCTTCGTCGTGACGGCCCGCACCGATCCCGCTGCCAAGAAGACCCGCGGCATTACGGCGTTCATCGTGACCAAGGACACGACCGATCTCGAGGAAGCGAAACGGGTCGGCGTGGGCCACGACCCGTCGCTTCCCAAGTGCCGCGGCGTCGTGGCCGCCAAGAAGGAAGACAAGCTCGGCTGGCGCGCCTCGGATACGCGGGAGCTCGTCCTGCAGGACGCGATTGTCCCGAAGGAAAATGTGCTCGGGGCTGTGAACAACGGCTTCCGGCAGTTCCTCCATACGCTCGACGGCGGGCGCATCGGGTTGGGGGCGCTCGCACTCGGCATCGCCGAAGGTGCGCTGGAGGAGTGCCTCCGCTACACCACGACCCGGCGGCAATTCGGCAAGCCGATCGCCAGCTTCCAGGGCGTCCACTTCGCCCTCGCCGACATGGCGACCGAAATCGAGGCGGCCAAGCACCTCGTGTATCATGCGGCGTGGCTCAAGCAGCACGGCCGGGCGTTCAAGAAGGAGGCGGCGATGGCGAAGCTGTACGCTTCCGAGCTCGCCATGCGCGCCACCACCAAGGCCGTCCAGCTGCACGGCGGCTACGGCTACACGACGGACTACCCGGTCGAGCGGATGATGCGGGACGCGAAGATCTGCGAGATCGGCGAAGGCACGAGCGAGATACAGAGAATCGTTATCGCTCGCCAGCTTCTCGGAGACCTCGTCGACTAGTCGTCACTAGGGAATCGTCATTCCAAGATTGCGCACGAGGAAGGCGAGCCGATCGGCTTGCTCCTCGATGACTTTGCTCGTGGGCTTCCCAGCCCCATGACCCGCCTTCGTCTCGATCTCGATCAACACCGGCTGCGGCCCGGCCTGCGCCGCCTGGAGCGTGGCCGTGAACTTGAATGAGTGCCCCGGCACGACGCGATCGTCATGATCGGCGGTGGTGACGAGCGTGGCCGGGTAGCGCGTTCCCGCCCTGATGTTGTGCAGCGGCGAGTACCTGTAGAGGTAGGGGAACTGCGCCGCGCTGTCCGCGGACCCGTAGTCCGTCACCCACGCCCAGCCGATCGTGAACTTGTGAAACCGCAGCATGTCCATCACCCCCACCGCGGGAAGCGCCGCCCCGAACAGCTCGGGCCGCTGCGTGATCGCGGCGCCGACGAGCAGCCCGCCGTTCGACCCGCCCGCGATGGCGAGCTTGGACGGGGACGTGTAGCCCTGGGCGATCAGATACTCCGCGGCGGCGATGAAGTCGTCGAACACGTTCTGCTTCTTGTCGTGCATCCCGGCCTGATGCCACTCCTCGCCGTACTCGCCGCCGCCCCTCAGGTTCGGGACGGCGTACACACCGCCCAGCTCGAGCCAGACGAGCATCGCCACGGAGAAGCTCGGCGTGAGGCTGATGTTGAACCCGCCGTACCCGTACAAATACGTCGGGTTCGAGCCGTCGAGGCGCAACCCCTGCTTGTGGGTGACGAACATCGGCACCCGCGTGCCGTCCTTGCTGGTGTAGAACACCTGCTTCGTCTCGTAGCCGGACGGATCGAAGTCGATCGCCGGCGCCTTGAATACGCTCGTGACGCCGCTCCTGAAGTCGTAACGGAAGATCGTCGTGGGGTAGAGGAACGACGTGAAGGCGTAGAACATCTCGTCGTCCTTCCGCTCCCCGCTGATCGCGCCGATCGAGCCGAGGGTCGGGAGCGGGAGATCTTTCACGAATCGCCCGTCGCGCGCGAACAAGCGCAGCCGGGAGGACGCATCGTGCATGTAGTTGGCCACGAACGTGTCGTGGATGATCTGGACCCCATCGAGCACGTCCGGGGCCTGCGGAATGATCTCGCGCCAGCGGGCCCGCTCGGGGTGCCGGGTATCGATCGCGATGACGCGCTTGCGGGGGGCATCGAGGTCGGTGAGAAAGTAGAACACCGGCCCGTCGTTCCCCACGAACGCGTAGCTCGCATCGAAGTCGTCCAGCAGCCGCACGACATCGCCCGCGACCTTCGGGCGCTTGGCGTCCTTCAAGTCGAGGTAGTAGACCCGGTTCCGCCGGTCGGTGCCGAGCCAGACCTGCAGCACCGCATAACGGCCGTCGTCGGTCACCTCGGCGTTCATTCCCCAGTCGGGCTGGTCGGGTCGCTCGTACACGAGCACGTCCTGCGCCTGGTCCGTGCCCAAGCGGTGGTAATAGAGGCGCTGAAACCGGTTCACCTCGGTGAGCGCCTTGTCGACCGGCTCCGGGTACCGGCTGTAGAAGAAGCCGGCGCCATCGTTGGTCCACGACGCGCCCGAGAACTTGATCCACTTGAGGTGATCGGACAGGTCGCGCCCCTCCGCGACATCGCGCACGCGGAACTCCTCCCAATCGGAGCCGCTCGCCGACGTGCCGTAGGCCAGGAGCCGCCCGTCGTCCGAGACCGCCAGGGTCGAGAGCGCCACCGTACCGTCTTCGGCCAGGAGGTTCGGGTCGAGCAGCGTCTCCGGGTCCGCCGTGAGCGACGCCTGTTTGTACAGCACTGACTGGTTCTGGAGACCATCGTTCTTGAAAAAGAAGTAGCGGCGTCCCTTCCGGAATGGCGCGCCGTACTTCGGATAGTTCCAGAGCTTCGTCAGCCGCTCGCGGATCGTGCTGCGCGCGGGGATCTCGGCGAGGTAGGCGGCGGTGAGCCGGTTTTCCGCCTCGATCCAGGCGCGGCTTTCGGGCGAGTCCGGGTCCTCGAGCCAGCGGTACGGGTCGGGGACCCTGGTCCCGTGATAGTCGTCGACGACATCGCTCTTGCGAGCGGCCGGATACTGGAGCGTTTGGGCCCCGACGGGCGCCGCGCTCGTGAACATGCCGGTCAGGAGGAAACCCCCTGCGAGGGAACGGAGCAGAGAAGTGGTCATTTGCCTGATAAATCTCGGGGCAGTTGACCTAAGTCGCAAGCCCACTTATATTTAGAGCATGCATTGGATCCCAGGCCTGTCCGCGCTTCGCGGTGGCTTCCCCACGCCGCCGGCGGGCGACCCGTCCAATCGGTTCAGCTCATCCTCAGCCGATCTGCTCGGAATGAGTTCTTGCTGGAACAATCGTAGGATCCCGAACGGCTGTTGGCCGACCGGGGTCGAGGGCACTTGCTTTGAAACGGGAAATTCTCATCAGCGGGACCGCGCGCGAGACTCGCGTCGCGATCCTGGAGGACGACCGCCTTGTTGAGCTCCTGGTGGATCGTCCGGATGCCCGCCGCATGGTGGGCGATATCTACCTCGGCACGGTCGAGGCCGTGCTTCCGGGGATACAGGCCGCGTTCGTCAACATCGGGGCGGAAAAGAGCGCCTTTCTCCACGCCTCCGACCTGATCGAGGCGGAAGACGAAGACGAGCCGTCCGATCGCGACGACGACAACGGCAACGGTGGCGGGAGCGGGGGGGGCAACGGTGGCACCCGCACGGCCCGCCGGCGTCTGCCCAACGTCGCGGATGAGCTGAAGCGCGGCGAAGCCAGGATCGTCCAGGTCATCAAGGAGCCGATCGGCACCAAGGGGCCGCGCGTCACCGCGCAGATCTCGCTGGCCGGGCGGTTCCTCGTCTACATGCCGTTCGCCTCCAAAGTCGGCGTCTCCCGCAAGATCGAAGACAGGGAACAGCGCGCCAAGTTGCGCGAGATGGTGTCCAAACTCGTCCCCAAGGACCCCGGGGCCGGCGGCTGGATCATCCGGACCGTCGCCGAAGACCTGACGGAGCAGAGCTGCAAGCGCGAAATCGACCACCTGTACGGCCTGTGGAAGAAGATCAAGCGCAAGTCGGGCTCGGTGCGGGCACCGGCGCTGCTGCAGCGAGAGACGTCGCTCACGCGCGGCATCATCCGCGACCTGTTCTCGGACAAGGTCGACTCGCTCCTCGTGGATTCGAAGGCCCTGCACACCGAGGTGGTGCAGTACCTGAAGCAGATCGACCCCGAATTGCTCGACCGGGTGAAGCTGTACCAGGCCGAGACCTCACTGTTCGATGAGTACGACATCGAGGCGGAGATCCGGAGTCTCTTTAAACCGCGGGTGGAGCTGCCGACGGGCGGCTACCTGATCATTCAACCGACCGAGGCCCTCACCTCGATCGACGTGAACACCGGCCGCTACACGGGCAAGAAGGATCCCGAGAGCACGATCTTAAAGACGAATGTCGAGGCCGCGCGCGAGGTCGCACGCCAGCTGCGGCTGCGGGACATCGGCGGCATCATCGTCGTCGATTTCATCGACATGGAATCCCGCAGCAACCGAGACAAGGTGCTCCAGGAGCTGCGCACCCACCTCGGACGCGATCGGGCGCGCACCAAGGCGTTCGCCGTATCCGAGCTGGGACTGATCGAGATGACGCGGCAGCGCGTACGTCCGTCGCTATGGCAGTCGATGACGGCGGAGTGCCCAACCTGCCACGGCACGGGACGGGTGTTCCGTCCGGAGGTCGTGGTGCGGCGCATGGAGCGCTCGCTCAAGCGGGCAGGTGCGGAGCACAAGGAGCGCCAGCTCGCCGTGCGGCTGCATCCCGATGTGGCCCTGTACCTCGTGGAGCAGGAGCCTAACTTCCTGCGACAGCTCGAGAAGCAAACGGGACTCGTGCTCGAAGTGCGCGACGACCCGATGATGCGGCTCGATGAGTTTCGCATGATGGCGAAACCCGCTGGGAGGGACGTGACCGAGCAGTATGCGGTGGCGTGAAACGGGATGCGGGATGCGAGATGCGAGATGCGTCCCCACCCATCCCGCATCACGACTTGACCAACTCCAACCCCCTGCTTAGGTTCCGCGCCGAATGACCTACGCCATTTTCGCCACCGGCGGCGCCCAGTTTCGCGCCGAGCCGGGCGTCACCATCAAGATCCCGCTGCTCGAAGCCGAGCCCGGCAGCAAGGTGACCTTCGACCAGGTCCTGCTGGCGAGCGACGGCAAGCACGTGCACGCGGGGAAGCCGGTTGTGAAGGGCGCCAAGGTCACCGCCGAGGTCGTGCGCCACGGCAAAGGCGAGAAGATCCAGATCTACCGGTTCGCACGTCGCACCGGATACCGGCGCCACGCCGGGCACCGGCAGCCGTTCACCGAAGTGAAGATCGCGGACGTCAAGCTCAAGGACTGAGTGACACTGGCATGGCACACAAGAAGGGCGTCGGCTCCTCCCGCAACGGCCGCGACTCCGGGCCCAAGTACCTCGGCGTGAAGCGCTTCGCCGGGGAGTTCGTCACCGCGGGCACGATCATCGTTCGGCAGCGAGGCACGAAATTCCATCCCGGGACGAACGTGCGGCGCGCGTCCGACGACTCGCTGTTCACCGTGGTGGACGGGCAGGTCAAGTTCGAGCACAAGAACAAGAAGCGGTACCGCGTGAGCGTGCACCCGAAGAACTAGGGCGGTAGAAGATGCGGAGGGCGGTAGAGGAGTTGACCTCTACCGCCCTCTCCCGTCTTCTACCACCCTCTTCCGCCCTAGTACGTAGGCGGCAGCCTCTTGTACCGCTCGAACAACTCCGTCTGCCGGCTCTTGAGCGGGATCTCCTTGCCTCGAATCAGCACGTGCTCCACGCCCGTCGTGAACTCGAACGGGTCGCCCGACCAGACGACGACATTGGCCACCTTCCCCGGCTCGAGCGAGCCGTAGCGATCCGCCACGCCGAAGATCTCCGCCGGCGACAGCGTGACGGCGCGGAGCGCCTGGTCCCACGTCATGCCGTAGGACACGGCGTTCCCGGCCTGCTGGCGCAGGTTGCGCGACTTGTGCGTGTCGGTCTCGAGGAGCGCGACGGTCACACCCGCCTTGGCGAGGAGGGCGGCGTTCTCGTACCGAATGCCGAGGGAATCGTAGCCCGGGATGTTGTCCATCGGCTCGACCAGGACCGGGACGCCTGCCGCCGCGATCGCCCCCGCGATCTCCCACCCTTCGGCGGCGCCGGCAAGAATCAGCTTGAGCCTGAACTCCTTCGCGAGCCGCAACGCCGTCTCGATGTCGCTGCGCCGGTTGGCGAGCGCGATGAGGGACACCCGGCCGTGCAGCACGGGGAGCAGCGCCTCGAGATCGCCGGCCGACGCGGCCAGCGGTCGCATTTGCGCCCGGCTGAAATCGGTCTTGCGTCGTTCATACTCGAGCGCGTCGCGAAAGACCTGACGCAGGCGCGCCGGGATTCCCGCGCGCGAGCCGCCGGCGTCATCCTTTCCGCTCTCGGACAGGTCGGCGACGATTCCGACCGGGGATTTCACCACCATCTGCTCAATGGTGGCGCCGTCGAGGTCGATCAGGACCGCCTGACCGCTCACGAGGTTGCCGGAGGGCACCGCCAGCGCCGTGGTAATCCCTTCGATCCGGGTGACGGGGATCAGTGTGGAGGCGGGGTTGATCCCCTCCGCCACGTTGAAGGCGGCGGCGATGGTATCACCCTGAACGCTGCCCTCCCGCGTCGCGGGCACGGCGCTGATCTCCACCAGGCCGAGCTGGCCGGCTCCGTCGATGAGCCCCGGCGTCACCCATTTCCCCTTGGCGTCGATGCGGGTCGCGCCCGAGGGAATCGCCACATTTGTCCCCACCGCGACGATCCGGCCGTCGCGGATCAGCACGCTCGCCTCGGCGACCTTCGGGCCGGAGACGGGATACACCGTTCCGCCCGTGATGGCGATGGTCTGGGCGAGGAGCAGCGCGATCATCGGTCACTCCCGGGCGCCGGCATTTGGCCCAGTTCGAAGTCGGTGCGCGGCTGGTGCGCGGGATCGGCGCGGTCGTACGTGAGCCAGCCGTCGTTGTAGACCTGCACGGCCTTCGAATAGACCGAAAAGGGATCGCCGGACCACACGACCACGTCGGCCATCTTGCCCGGCTCGAGCGTTCCGACGATCGAGTCGAGCCCGAGGGCCCAGGCAGGGTTGACCGTGATCCATCGGAGGGCCTGGTCGCGCGTGATCGGGATACCGGACCGCTGTCCGGCATACATCGCCTTGGCGGCCTCCTGGTTGAGCCGCTGGATGCCGCTGGGATCGTCCGAATGGATGATCGGGCGGCCGCCCGCCTGTTGGTTCAGGGCGGCGTTTTGCTGGATCCCGTCCATGGCCTCTTCCTTGAACCCCCACCAATCCGCCCACACGGAGACCGAGGTCCCTTCCTTGGCGAGCAGGTCGGCGATCTTGTACGACTCCACCGCATGGTGGAACGAGCGGATCTTGAACCCGAACTCGTGCGCCAGATCGAGCATCTGCGCCATCTCGTCGGCGCGGTAGCAGTGGTTCTGCACGTACATGTTGCCCCGCAGCACCTCGGCCAGCGATTCCGTCCGCAGGTTCCGCTCGGGCGGATCGCCCTTGTGATCCTTGTTCCAGGCGTCCCACTTGCGTCGATACGACTCCGCCTGGATGAACGCGGCGCGGTAGCCCGCCATGTTGCCCATGCGGGTGGAGGGCCCGCCGCGCCGACCGTACACGCGTTTGGGGTTCTCGCCGCAGGCCATCTTCAGGCCGTAGCGCGCGCCGGGAAACTTCATCTCCTGCACCGTGCGCGCCGGGATGAGCTTCAGAATCGCGCTGCGGCCGCCGATCAGGTTCGCCGAACCCGGCAGCGCCTGGATGGTGGTGATCCCACCGGCCATCGCGAGCGGGATCTGCGGGTCCTGGGGCCAGAACGAATGCTCCGCCCATACCTCGGCCGTCACCGGGTTCGTCGCCTCGTTGCCGTCCGACTCGGCATCGGTCCCCGGCGCGGCGTAGACGCCGAGGTGCGAGTGGTCGTCGATCAGCCCGGGCGTCACGTACTTGCCGGTCCCGTCCACGACCACGGCGTCGGCGGGGGCGTCGACCTTCATGCCTACCGCGACGATCCGCCCATCCTTGAGCAGGATCGAGCCGTTGGGGATCTCCTGACCCGTCGCGGTCATGATCGTGGCGTTGCGGATCACGACCGGGGGGTTGGAATGTCGCGCGTACGTGGACGGATACTGCGGTCGCGCCACGCTGGTGCTCTCCTCGGCCGCGGCCGGTCGTGTGGCGGCCGCCGCCGCGGGCGCGGGCCCCGGGGTCGCGTGAGTCCGCCCCCCGGCCGACGCGCACGCGCTGACGAGTGCGAGCAGCAGAGACAACGATGACCGCATGCTGGTATCCTCCCTGGCCCCGGGGTTACTTGACGAGTTCGACGACGAATGGTTGTCCCACGAATTCCGTCTTGAGAAGCCGTCGGGGGGCATCCGTGCCCACGTACATCGTGAACGGCACCCGCGAGCCGGTCACGTCGATGCGGAATCCCTGAAACGTGCCGGCCGGAACGGTCACGGACTCCGGAGCACCCACCTTGAACGTGAGCACCTTGATGGCGTTCTCGCTCGGTGTGAAGAAGGTCATCGCGAAGGTCTTGCCGGGAGCGAGCGGCAGCGCCGGCACCACGAACGGGACGGCGTTCTCGTCCACCGTGCCGGGCGGGAGCGCCGTATCGATCTCGAAGCGCTTTACCGAGCCATCCGGCTGCGGGGTCGCGCTGCTGCCTTTCACGCGGCCTCCGGCGTAGGTCAAGTGGGTCTCCGCTTTCTGCCCCTGCTGGATCGTCACCTGATCGACCTGCCGCACGAGCCCGTTGGCCGGCTCGAGCACGAGCGTGGTCTGCTGCTGGAAGGTGCCGTTCGCCAGATTCGACCGCTCCGCGTACACGAGCGAATCCGGCGGAGGCCGGCGAATCTCTGAAACGGTGAACCCCGCCGGATTCCCTTGAATCACGACGCGCGAGCTATCGGTGTGGGCCGCGAGCTGCGCGGCGTCGAGGGCCACGGGCCCCGTCGGCGGGGTGAGATCCGCGGGCGTGAGCGGCTTGCCGTCCACATCCACCATCCGCAAGGGGGCGATCGCCTGGAGCCGGTCGTACAGCTTGGCGCCGTCGCCCACGACGACGATCGTGAGCGCGCCGCGCCGGTACAGGCGCGCCGCGGCCGCCCGCGCCTGCAGGGCGGTCACGGCGGCGAGCCGGTCGCGGTACAGCCGCAAATAATCGTCGCCGAGGCCGAGCAGCTTGACGGTCGCAACCTGACTGGCGATCTGGCTCGGCGTCTCGATGGTGAGCGGGAAGGAGCCGACGAGGAAGCCCCTGGTGGCGGCGAGCTCCGAGTCGGGAATCACTTCCGTCCTGATGCGATCGATTTGATGGAGCAGCTCGCGCAGCGCACTATCCGCCACCTCGGTGCGGACCTCCGCGGTGGCCTGCCAGTAGCCGAGCCCGCGGTAGCGATGGAGGGACGCGTACGCGCCGTACGTCCAGCTCTTCTGCTCGCGCAGGATGAGGAAGAGCCGCGAGTCCGCCCCGCCGCCGAGCACTTGCGTGGCGACGCGGCCCGGATAATACACCGGGTCGGTCGGCAGGATGGTCGTGTTGCCCAGCGCGATGTTCGCCTGCGCCGAGCCCGGCCGATGCACGAGCAGCATGTCCGTCGCGACCCGCGTGGCGGGGGCGGGCAGGGCCGGGCTCGGCGGCGGCGCGCCGCGCCAGCCCGCGAACGCCTTCGCCACCAGCTCGCGCACCCGCGCATCCGTCACGTCCCCCGCGACCACGAGCAGCGCCCCGGCCGGCCGCAGCCGTTGCCGGGCGAACTGCGCCACGTCGTCGCGGGTGACGGCCCGATAGCTCTCGCGCGTCGCGCTCCGCCCGTACGGGTTGCGGCCGTAGATCTCCCTCCCGAAGAACCGTTGCGCCACGGCGCTCGGTTGGGACAGCTGCAAGGCCAGCGCGGATAGCGCTCGCGTGCGCGCCAGCTCGAGCTCGCTCTCCGGGAACGTCGCATGCAGGGTCACGTCCCCCAGCAGATCGAATACGAGCTCTGCCTGATCGCTCAGCGCATCGGCCGAGATGGTCAGGAAGTCGTCTCCCGAGGACGCCGACAGCGTGCCGCCCACGCCTTCGATCGTCGCGGCGATCTGCTCCGCACTGCGACTGTCCGTGCCCTTGGAGAGCAGCTCCGCGGCGAGGCCGGACAGCCCCTCCTTGCCCGCGGGGTCGTAGATGCCCCCGGCGCGGAACGACAGCGTTGCCGAAACGACCGGTTGCTCGTGGTGCTCGATCACCACCAGCTGCAGACCGTCGGCGAGCGTTGCCTCCTTGAACGGCGGGAAGCGCACGGGGGTGAGGGGCGTCGGCTTGGGTGGCGCAGTGGGGAAGGCCTGGGCGGACAGGCGGACGGTGGGACTGAGGGCCAGAAGAAGCAACGCCGCCACGGCGCGCACGGTCCGCCGACTCACTGCGCCGCCCTGCCCGCCGCGGGCTTCACAACGATCACGACCGCGTTCGCCGGAGCGAGATACTTCACCGCGACCCGGCGGACGTCCTCCGCGGTGACGGCCAGGACGCGCTCCAAATCACTGTTGATCTCGGCCAACGACGGATGGAACATGTCGTAGTGATGGAGCTCTTCCGCCTTCCCGAGCGTGGTCTCGCGGGAGTGCACGAAGCCCGCGCGGAAGGTGTTCTTCGCCTTCGTCAGCTCCTCGTCCGTGACGCCCGTGGCGCGAATGCTGTCCAGCTGGGCGGTGACGAGGGTGTCGAGCTTGAGCGGGTCCACGCCCTGGTTGGCGATCGCGAGGACGAGCAGCACGCCGGGCCCACGCCGGGAATCGAAGGGGTTCACGATGACCTGAGTGCCGAGGGCCGCTTTCTCGCGCCGCACCACCACCACGTTCAGACGCGAGCTCTCTCCCTGGCCGAGAATGACGTTCAGCAGCTCGAGGACGCGCGTGTCCGGGTCCGCATGCGGCGGCGCGCGGTAAATCCGGATCACCGCCGGCAAATTGGCGTGCGGGTCGGTCACCTCACGCCGTTGGGTGCCCGGGGCGAGGCGGGCGGTGCAGCTCACGGGCGGTGGCTCGGCGTGGCGCGGGATCTCGCTGAAATACTGATTCACGTAGCGCCGCAGCTCGAGCGGCCGGAAGTCGCCCACCACGACGAGCGTGGCGTTGTTGGGGGCGTAATAGGTGTCGAAGAAGGCCCGGACGTCGGAGAGCTGTGCCGCGTTGAGGTCGTCCATCGACCCGATGACCGTGTGCGCGTAGGCGAAGCACGCCGCGCTGTCGAACGGCCAGGTCATGCCGTCGATGAACGCGGGCGAGTACGGCTGGTTGTCGACCCGCAGCCGGCGCTCCTCCTTCACCGTCTCCCGCTGGTTGTGGAAGTTCTCCTCCGTGACGGCAAGGGACCGCATCCGATCGGCCTCGAGCCAGAGTGCGAGGTTCAGGCGATTGGAGGGCACCGTTTCATAGTAGTTCGTGCGGTCTTCCGCCGTGCTGCCGTTTTCCGATCCGCCGGCCCGCGAGATCAGCTGGAAGTGCTCGCCCTTCTTCACGTGGGCCGAGCCCTCGAACATCATGTGCTCGAACAGGTGCGCGAAGCCCGAGCGGCCCGGCCGCTCGTTGCGCGAGCCGGTGTTGTACCACACGTCCACCGACACGATGGGCGTCGAGTGATCTTCCGAGTAGAGGACGCGCAGGCCGTTGGGAAGCGTGAACACTTCGTACGAGATCTGGCCGGACTGCCCGAGCAGCGGGGGAGCGAGCGCAGCGCCGAGGAGCAGCAGCCCTGCGACCACGGACGCGACGCGCATACGACCGCTCACTCAGGGGTCGGAACCACCGGTCCCGACCGCACCAGCTCGAACGAGAAGCCCCCGTCCAGGGTCTCGCCCTTCACCACGCGGCGGGGCCCGGTGCGGGTCGCGTAGATCCGGAAGGCGCCGCTCACCAGCGGCAGCACGTCGAACCGGCCGGCGGGGACCTCGATCGTGGCGGGCGACCCGGCGACGAAGCTCAGGGTCACGAGCGAGTCGTCGAATTCCTTGTACGCGGGGACGGCGAGCGAATCCCCCGGCGCGGCGTTCGATACGGCGCCCGCGAGGAACACGTAGTCCGAGAACACCGTGCCCGGCGCGAACGGGCGGCTCACCGGAACGATTCTCACGCCACCGCTCTTGGTCCCCACCCGCCGGCGCCCCGAGATCTCGCCCCGTTTCACTTCCAGATCGTGCTCCACCATCACGGTGTCGCTCCGCGGCGAGAATAAATCGATGTGGTGAAACGTCGAGATCGGCTGCCCCGTCAGGCGGTTCACCACGACGCGCAACCGCTCTTCCTCGACCGGCCGGAACTCCGACGTCGCCGTGTACACGAGCTCCTGGGTCATCTCGAGCGGGCGGATCTCGTACTGCCACACCGCCCACCCCCGCTCCTCTCCGCGCAGGCGAAACACGAACGAATCACGCGTCGCGGGGACTTGGGCGAGATCGAACCGAAGCGACTTGGGGCTGGCACCCGAGGTCTGGCCGGTCGCGGCCGGCGTGAATGACGGGCTAGCGAGCAGCAGGAAACAGAGCCAGCGCATTGGTCTCGAGAATCGCCTTCTTGTGTGGGTCGCTGAGCGGCAGCGCCAGGAACTGGTCGATGTTGATCCGCATGTCCTTCACACCGGGGCTCGGCCAGTCCGTGCCCCACAGGACCCGATCCGCGAGCTCCGAGAGACGCGGAAAGTACTCCAACAAGCGGGCGGGCGGTATCCCGGAGACGTCGAGCCACATCCCCCGGTGGCGTCGCAGAACGAAAAACGCCTCCTCCATGTACAGCGGCCGCCCGCCGTGCGCCATCACGATGCGGAGATCGGGAAAATCGATCGCGACGTCGTCGAGCTCCATCGGGTTGCCGTACTTGGAGCGCGCCCCGGGGAAAATACTGGTGCCGGTGTGGACCATCACCGGCAGCCCCCGCTCCTCGCACCGCCGGTAGATCGTCCCCAGGGCAGCGAGGCCGCCCGTGTAGGCGTTCGCCGGCATGCCCTGGTGCGGCGGATGGATCTTGACGAGCCGGATCCCCAGGTCGGCGAGGCGGTCCACGTCGCCCGTCGGGTCCTTCGTGAAGCGGGGGTGCACGCCGCCGTACGGCAGCAAGCGCGCCGGGTCGGCCTGCGCGTACTTCGCGGCGAAGGCGTTGGTCGCATCGGTGAATCCCATCACGTCGGGTGAGGGGTAGTTCACCAGGCCCGCCCGCCACACCCCCGCGCGGTCCATGACCTCGAGCAGCGCGCGCGGGTCGTCCATCACCTGGATCATCAGATCCCGGTGCGCGTTCTGGCCGCGCCACATCATCTCGAGCACGTTGGGCTTGAGCTCGCGCCACGGCTGGACGTGGATGTGCACATCGGTGATGCGCGTCAGATGCACGACGCCAACCTAGTCGCGACCGGGCGCGAGGCCGCGATGAATGGCGCGGAGCAGAGTGCCATCGTCCCCGCCCAGCGCCCGCGCGCGCGCGAATCTCGCCTTCAGCTCCACGGACTGGGAATCATCGTAGCTGATCCAGATCCGCCGCTCCGCGTTGTAGAGCCAGGGCACCTGCGCCGCGCGCTGCCAGTATCGTCGGAAGCCGTGCCGCTCCGGCTCTCGGCTCGTCAGCACGCGATAGTCGATGCCGTCGCTGCCCCAGTCCGGCGCGCCCGTATAGTCGGCCCTCTGGAACAGGCCGTCACGCTCCGACGCGACACCCCCGTATCCCCGCCCGTAGAACGGCACACCCACCGCCAGCTGGCGCGCCGGCACACGGGCGTCGAGAAACAGTCGCATCGACGCCTCGATGTTCAGGTGGGGCGTGGGATCGCCCGGGACGGCGTGCAGCGGCGTGTTGAAGTGGGCGATGGTGTCCACGGAATGGTAGTCGTACGTCATCACGTTGATCCAATCGAGATAGCGCGACAGCTCCGCCAGCTCGAGGGTCGCGATCTCCCAGGGGCGCGCCGACGCGGCGATGGTGAGCTCGTAGCGGCGTCCTTCCCCTTCGCCCACCGAGTCCAGTTGCCGGCGGAACTCCGCAAGCAACAGCGTGAAGTTGCCGCGGTCCTCGGTCCGGTAACTGTTCTCGGGCAATCCGCCCGCGACGGGAAACTCCCAATCGACGTCGACGCCGTCGAACACGTCGGGAAACCGACGGATGAAGGAGTCGATCGCGGACGCCACCAGAGCGCGGCGCGCCCGACCGTCCGCCGCAACGTGCCCGAAGGCGTAGAAAATGTGCGTCAGGCGATCGGCCGGGATATCGGCCACGCGCAAAGCCTTGGCCCGAACATCCCATGAGGCGAGGTATGCGACGACCTTGGGCGGCGTTTGGGGTGCAGCCTGAGGTGACGGCGTCGTGCACGCGGATCCCAGCACCAGGGCCCCGGCGGCGAGGCATACCGGAACGGTCCAGGCGTAGAAGCCCTTGCCCGACTTCTTTCCCAGCTCCCCCTTCGCCACCTTGTCGCGCAGGATCTGCGGGGGCTCGAACTGCGCCTCGCCGAGCGCCTGGTGCAGGTACTGGGCGATCGCGAGCCGGACGTCGAGGCCGACGAGATCCGTGAGCTTCAGCGGACCCATCGGATGGTTGTAGCCCAGCTCCATCGCTTTGTCGATGTCTTCCGCGGAGGCGACCCCCCGCTCCAGCATCCGCATCGCTTCGAGGCCCAGCGCCAGACCCAGCCGGCTGGACGCGAACCCCGGCGAATCCTGCACCACGATAGGCTCCTTGCCAAGGGCGCGTGCGAGGGCGACGGCACGCTCCACCGCGGCCGGCGCCGCCCGCGGGTGCGTCACGACCTCGACGAGCGTCATCGCGTGCACGGGATTGAAAAAGTGCATACCCACCACCCGACCGGGCTCCTGCACGGCCGCGGCGATGTCCGCGACCGAGAGCGACGAAGTGTTGGTCGCGAGCAGGGCGTCCCCGGGCGCGGCCCGCTCCAGCTCGGCGAAGAGCTGCTGCTTCACGCCCAGGTGCTCGTGCACCGCCTCGATGACGACCCCGGCACCGCTCACCGCAGGTGCCAGCTGGTGCTCCGCGCGGAGACGGCTCGCCGCTGTGGCGCGGTCCGGCTCCGTGAGCTTCCCCCGCTTTACCGCCACGGCGAGCAGATCGTTCAATCGGCCGAGGGCGCGGGGGAGCACCTCGGCCCGGCTATCGGTGAGACACACCTCGAACCCCGCCAGGGCCGCCACGTACGCAATCCCGTGACCCATGGTCCCCGCACCCACCACGGTCACCTTGCCCGCGCTCATGCCGCCCCCGCGAGCGCGTCCACGGCCCGGCGCCCCAGGTCGGGCAAGTTGGTGCATATCCCGTCCACGCCGAGCGCCAGCAGCCCCTCCATGTCGGCCGGGTCGTCCACCGTCCACACGATGAGCTGCATCGCGGCGCCGCGCACCGCGTCTACCAAGGCCCGGTCCACCAGCGTCCGCTCCTGCCACAGGATCGTCGCGCCGGCGTCTTCGAGCGCGACGAGCGGTCGGACGGGGTAGGAGGCGCTCAGCACACCCCGGCGCAGACCGGGCGACCGGGCCCCGAGCCGCTGGACGATCCGGTGATCGAAAGCATGGACGGCGTACCCGTCGGGGTGCGGACCCCGGCGCAGAGTGTCGAGCAGGCGATCGTCGAACCTCGGTGGCAGGGACTTCACTTCGACGAACACCTGCAGGCGCGGCCCGAGCACGGCGAGCGTCTGGGCGAGGGTGGGGATCGGCTCGCCGTTCGCGAGCCGCAGCTCCCCGACCTGTTGCGCGGTGAGCTGCGGGATAGGGCGGCCGGCGATCGTCTCGTCGTGGTGGACGACGATGGCACCGTCCGCCGTGGCGTGCACATCCAGCTCCACCGCGTCGGCGCCAAGCTGCGCCGCGACGCGGAACGCGGCGAGCGAGTTCTCGACCTCGCGGGCCGACGCGCCGCGGTGCGCCACCACGAGCGCCCGGCTCACTTGAGCAGGCTGTCCGCCTTCTTCGACTCGATCCAGCCCGGCTCTTTCTCGATGCCGTGCACCATCTGGTAGTGCTCGGGCTGCGGGAGGACCGTCTTCAAGTACGTCTCGTACTTCGCGGGATCGTCGATCGCCTGACCGTCTACGGTGTAGCGCTGATGGGCGTGGACGCCGATCTTGCGGTTGAACTTCGTGTCCGGCATCTGCAGCCAGCGGTCCCGGTCCGGGATGAACATGTTCAGCCGCTCCACGAGCTTGGTGATCTCCTGCCGGTACAGGTCGCGGCTGAGCTCGTTGAGCTTCGTCTTGTCGGGCTCGGTCTGGCTCTCCCGCTCGTCGTAGCGGCCTTTCAGGCCCCACACGTAGGCCCAGTGCGCCGACGACGAGTTGTCCGTGCCGAACAGATCGAACGCGGTGGGAATCCACTTGTAGAAGAATCGCTGGATCACCTCGGGCGGCATTTTCCCTGCTTTCACGATTCGCAGGAGCCCGTTGTTGCCGGTGCCGAGGTGGAAGGACTCCTCTTTGAGCATCGGGTTCATCGAGCGCGACAGCGGATCGAACGCCGATACGGACAGCATGGTGAGCTGGAACTTGCCGTCGCGATCGATGAACTGCGTGTAGGTGAAGAAGTCGAGCCAGTTGTCCACCAGCTCGTTGAACGACCCGAGCAGGCGTTCCCCCTCGTCGGCCCGGCGCTCAAGCAGCTTCGCCGCCTCGCGCTTTCCCTCGTCGCCGAAATGGCTGCACAGGAGATACGACATCTGCCAGCCGTGGCGCATTTCCTCGGTCATCACCCGCATCAGCGCGAGCAGATCGTAGTCGGACGGGGCGTGCGTGAGCAGGGTACGCTGCTGCTCCACCGATGCGAACTCCGTGTCGCCCTGGTACACGATGAGGTTCATGAGCGCGTCGCGAATTCGTTGGTCGGGGATGTGCATGACGGTCGGCCACTTGCGCTGACCTTTGTAATGGCCGAACTCGATGTGGGGCACCTCCTGGTCCCCGAACTTCGCCTCGAACTTGAACCTCCGGATCTCGCCCTGGGGCAGGCCGATTGAGTCCTGCCAGTAGCGGAAGTAGTCGATCCACTCGTCGAAGTTGTTCAGCTTGCGGACCATCAGCGGCTCCTCTTGGCAGGTGAAGCCTCCGCGATGCGCTCGCGCGCCTCGGGAGTGGCGAACAGCTCGTTCTGCTGGGTGATCTCGAGGTCCAGCATGGAGGCGAGCGAGCTCGCCTCGCTGCGATACAACGCTTCCTTGGCACGCCGGACCGCGGCGGGCGGCTGGGCGGCCCACCGCTCGGCGAGGGAACCGGCGGCGGCCGCGAGGTCGGCGTGCCGCACGACCTGATCGAACAGCCCCAACGCCAGCGCCTCGGCCGCCGGCACCATGCGCGCGCTCCAGACGAGCTCCAGCGCCTTGGACGGCCCCACCAAGCGGGGGAGGAAGAAGCTGCCGCCCCAGTCGGGGACGAGACCGAGCTTGTGGAACACCTGACCGATCGAGGCCTGGTCCGACGCGATCCGGTAATCACAGGCCAGCGCCAGGTTCGCCCCGCCTCCCGCGGCGGGACCGTTCACCGCCGCGAGCACGGGCTGCGGCGCCGTGCGCAGCGCGAGCGCCACGTCCTTCCCCGCCGCGACGAGCGCCGAGCCGTCGGCGTCGAGCACGCCCAGATCCGCGCCGGCACAGAAGGCGCGGCCGGCGCCCGTGATGATGATGACGCGCACGGCGTCGCTGTTCGCGAGCAGGGCGAGGGCTTCGCGCAACTCGTCGCACAGGGCCCGGTCGAGTGCGTTGAGCTTCTCCGGCCGGTTGAGGGTCACCGTGCCGATCCCCCTGGCGATTTCCACCAAGACGCGCTCGTAGGCCGCCATTACGCCCGCTCCACGATCATCGCGATCCCTTGGCCGACGCCGATGCACATGGTCGCCAGACCGTAACGCGAATTCGTGCGACGGAGGGCGTGTACCAGCGTCGTGAGGATGCGGGCGCCCGTCGCGCCCAGGGGGTGGCCCAGCGCGATCGCGCCGCCGTAGATGTTTACGCTGGCCGGGTCGAGCCGCAGTTCGCGAATGCAGACGATGGCCTGCGCCGCGAAGGCCTCGTTCAGCTCGATCAGATCGATCTGGTCGATCGTCATCCCCGCGCGCTTGAGCACCTTCTGCGTCGCCGCAATCGGCCCCAGGCCCATGCAGCTGGGATCGACTCCGGCCACCGCCGACGCGACGACCCGCGCCAGTGGTTCTCTGCCGCCCTTGCCGCCCTTGCCGCCCTTGCCGCCCTTGACAAGCAGTGCCGCCGCTCCATCGTTGATCCCGCTCGAGCTCGCCGCCGTCACCGTGCCGTCCTTTTTGAACGCGGGCTTCAGCTTCGCTACGCTCTCGAGGGTCGTACCGACCCGCGGATACTCATCCCGTGCGAACGTCGTTCCGTCGGGCAGGGGGACCGGCACGAGCTCGTCGGTGAACACGCACGCCTTGAGCGCTGCCTCAGCCCGGCGCTGGCTCTCGACGGCGAAGGCGTCCTGCTCGGCGCGCGTGATCTTGTAGCGCTCGGCCACGACCTCGGCCGTCTCGCCCAGCGCAATCGTCCATACCTTCTTCATCCGGGGATTCGTGAAGCGCCACCCGACCGTGGTATCCGCGCTCTCGGGAGCCTTGCGGCTCCACGGCTCGCCCGATTTGAGCGTCACGTATGGCGCGCGCGTCATACTTTCGACGCCGCCTGCGATGAAGACATCGCCCTCCCCGGCCTTGATCGCCTGCGCGGCACTCGCCGCCGCTTGGAGTCCCGAGCCGCACAATCGGTTCACGGTCTGGCCGGGAACCTCCACCGGCAGGCCCGCGAGCAGCAGCGCCATGCGGGCCACGTTGCGGTTGTCTTCGCCGGCCTGATTGGTGCATCCCAGGATTACATCGTCGATCGCGAGCGGATCAATCCCGCTGCGCTCGACGACGGCCTTGATCGGGATGGCAGCCAAGTCGTCAGCGCGCACGCCGGCCAGCGTCCCGCCGTGTTTTCCGACGGGAGTGCGCAGAGCCGCGCAAATGTACGCGTCGGTCATCGACGCTCGCCCCGCCATTCCGCACTCACAAGCCCACCCACACGGTCTTCGTCTCCGTATAATTGTCCAGCGCCTCTTTCCCCAGATCTCGCCCGAACCCCGAGAACTTGTAGCCGCCGAACGGCGCCGCGGGATCGTAGAAGTTGTACGTGTTGATCCAGACCGTTCCCGCCTTGATGGCGCGGGCGACGCGGTGCGCCTTCTGGACGTCCTTCGTCCAGATCCCGGCGGCCAGCCCGTACATCGAGCGGTTGGCGAGCTGGATGCCCTCGGCCTCGTTCTCGAACGTCAGCACCGACAGCACCGGGCCGAAGATCTCCTCGTCCACGATTTTCATGCCGGGCTGGGCGCCGTCGAATACAGTGGCTTCGACGTAGTAGCCCTTCCCATTCACCTTCGCCGGTTTGCCACCCGCCACCAGCCGGGCGCCCTCTTTCTCGCCCGCCGCGATGTAGGACAGGACCGTCTCCTGCTGCCGCTTCGATACGATCGCGCCCAGTCGGGTGTTCTTGTCGAACGGATCACCGGGCGTGAGCTTCTTGGCCCGCTCCGCGAGCTGCTCGACCACCTGATCGTGCACCGCCCGCTCCACGAGCAACCGAGACCCCGCGGCGCAGACCTCGCCCTTTCCATAAAAGATGCCGGTCTGGGCGCCGCGCACGGCCGCCGCGAGGTCGGCGTCCCCGAATATGATGTTCGGGCTCTTGCCGCCCAGCTCGAGGGTCACGCGCTTCACCGTCCCCGCCGCCTCGCGCATGATCCACTGGCCGACTTCGGTCGAGCCCGTGAAGGCGATCTTGTCCACGAGCCGGTGGCGCACCAGGGCGGCGCCCGCGGTCGCGCCGGGCCCCGGCACCACGTTGAGCGCGCCCGGCGGGAGTCCCGCGGCGACCGCAATCTCCCCGAGCAGCAGCGCGGTGAGCGGGGTCTCGTGCGCAGGCTTCAAGACCACGGTGCACCCGACCGCGAGCGCGGGGGCCACTTTCCACGAGGCGAGGTTCAGCGGGAAGTTCCACGGCACGATCGCGCCCACCACGCCCACCGGCTCACGTAGCGTGTAGGCGAAGAAGTTGCCCGACACCGGCAGGGTGTCCCCCGTGAGCTTGTCGGCCCAGCCGGCGTAGTAGCGGAATGTTTCGACGGCCATCGCGACGTCGATCTTCGACTCGAACAGCGGCTTGCCGTTGTTCTTCGTCTCCACTTCGGCGATCTCCGGGGAGCGCTGCTCCAAGAGCTCCGCGATGCGATACAACAGCTGCCCGCGCTTGCGCGCCGGCAGCTCGCGCCACGCCTTCGCGTCGAGGCAGGCGCGCGCCGCCTGCACGGCGGCGTCGATCTCCGCCTCGCCCGCGTCGGCCACCTCGGCGAGCGGCTCTTCGGTGGCGGGATTGGTGAGACAGTAGCGCTTGGGAGCGCTCCGCCATTCGTTCCCGATCAGCAAGTCGGTCTTCACCGCCCCTTGAACTCCGCCACCCGCTTCTCGACGTACGCCGCGATGCCTTCCTTCGCGTCCTCGGACTGGAACAGCTGTTGCTGCAGCTCGCGCTCGAGCGTCAGCCCCGACTCGAACGGCACCTCGGCGCCCGACTGCACGGAGCGCTTGATCAGTCCCACGGCCTTGGACGCCTTGTTGGGAGGCGTGAACTGTTTGGCGTACAGCATCACCTGATCCCAGAAATCGTCGGCGGGGAACACTTCGTTCACGAGCCCGAGCTCTTTCGCCTTGTCGAACGAGAAGGTCTCCCCCTTCACCATCATCTCGATCGCTCGCGGCTTCCCGACGATGCGCGCCAGTCGTTGCGTGCCGCCGGTGCCGGGGAGCACGCCGAGATTCACCTCGGGGAGGCCGATCTTGCCGGCGTTCTCTTTGGCGAGCCGGATGTCGCAGGCCATGGCGATCTCGAGCCCGCCGCCCACGGTGTGCCCGTTGAGGGCGGCAATCGTGAGCTTGGGGGTGTGCTCGAGCCGGTTGAGTGTCTCGTTCGCGTGCAGACAGAAGAAGTATTTGAAGCGCGGGGTCACGCTGTTGAGCATGCTGATGTTCGCACCGGCAGAGAAGAACTTGTCGCCGTGGCCGCGCAGCACCAGCACGTGCGCCGTGTCGTCGAAGCGCGCCTTGAGGATCGCGTCGTCGAGCTGGCGCATCATGTCGTGGGTGTACGTGTTGGCCGGCGGGTCGTCGAGCTCGAGGATCGCGACGCCGCTCTCGACCATGTAGTGGACGAGGGTCTTCTTCTCGGCCTTGGGTTCCGTCATCGTAGCCATGAGCCGTCAGCCTCCGTGAACCGGGGAGCGCGCCTCGGCGAACCCGCCGACGAACGTGCGCGCGATGAGCTCCGCCAGGCGCTCGGGATCGATCTCGCCGGCGGGGTCGTACCAGTTGTAGATCCAGTTCATCATGCCGAAGAGCAGGTACGTGGCGGCGCTGCGCTCCACCGCCGGCTCCTCCGGCGCGACATCTTTGAGCAGCCCCTCGAGCAGGTCCACGTAGCGCCGCTTGATCGCGTTGACCTTGCGCTCGCGCTCGCCGGTGAGGGAATTCGCTTCGTGCGACAGCACCTTCATCTCGGCCATGTGGGCGGCGAAGAAGGTCACGTGGTGGCGGATGAACGCCTGCTGCCGCTCGCGCGGATCGGCGTCGCCGAGCCCCGCGAGCGCGCGCTCCGCACCCGTGAGCACGCGCAGGAAGCAGCGCTCCTGGATCCGGTAGAGCAGCTCCTCCTTACCGCGCACGTAGTAGTACATGCCGGCGAGCGACATGTCGGTCGCCGCGGCGAGATCGCGCATCGTGGTCGAGTGATAGCCCTGGTCGGCGAAGACCTTCGCCGCCCGGGAGAGGAACTGATCGAGCCGCTCGTCGTAGGGGCGCATGGGTTTCGAACGATCGTTCGAATTCGGAAGCTAGGCGGGCGGCGGGGCCTGGTCAAGAGCGGGTGGAGGTTCGTGGAGGATGCTTAATATCTTCGTCACTCCAACGTCCACCGTACCAACGCGCATGCCTCCCGCCGAGCCCGTCGCCGCAGTTCCCACCGATGCGGCGCTGATCGCCGCCTGGCACGGTGGCGACGAGCCGGCGGCGGCCGAACTGGTGCGCCGTCACGCGCGCGCGCTCGCCCGCTTTCTGGCGGGCGCGGGAGCGCTCGAGGCAGACGTGGACGACCTGGTGCAGGAGACCTTCATCCGGGCGTTCCGCGCGCTCCGGCGGTTCCGCGGCCAGTGTCAGTTTCGCACCTGGCTGATGACGATCGGTGGCAACGTCTTGAAGGACGCGCACCGGCGCTCGCGACGCGCGCGCGTGGTGCCGCTCGGCGACGACTTGCGCGACACGGATGGCGACCCGCACGAGCAGGCGGTTGCCGATGAGGCCGAGCAGCGGCTCGTGGCAGGGCTCGAGCGGTTGCCCCGCCTGCAGCGGGAGGTGTTCCTCCTACGGGCGCAGCAGGGGCTCGAGTACGAGGAGATCGCGGCCGCGCTCGGGACGACCTCGGGCGCGGCGCGCGTGCATTATCACCATGCCGTGAAGCGACTGAAGGAGCAGATGAAATGAACGACGACGCCACGTTGCACGACGCCAAGTTACAGGAGGTGGCGCGGCGCCTGGGGGCGGGCGCGGCGGAGCGGCTCGACGTCGAGCGCGCGGCGCGGGCCGTCGTGGCGCGCTTGCGAACGGAGCCACGCGCCGAAATCCGCGTACTGGGATGGATACGGCCGGCGTGGCTGAGGATCGCGGCGCTGTTCGTGATCGTCGTCGGAGCGGGAGTCGTGGCGCTCAATGTGCGGATCCCGCGGTTGATACCGCCGGTGCCACCAGCAACCGCAGGCGGGGAGCTGAGCGACCTTTCGGGAGATGAGCTCCGGGAGATACTCGAATCGGTGGGGAAGCTCGGGGGTGGGGGCGAGCAGCAAGCGGTGTCCGCGCAGGATGTGGGTCTCGACGAGTTGAGCGCGTCCCAGCTGCGCGCCTTGCTCGAGTCGCTGGGGGGTTAATGAAGTCACTCGTGTGGGTTTGGATGCTCGCGACCACGCTCCCGCTCGTGGCGCAGGTACCAGAGGACACGGCGGCGGTCCCGCCGCCGAGCGCCGCCGAGGCTCAGCAACTGCGGAAGCAGATTCGACAGCGTTGGAACGAGCACGTGCGCTCGACGCTGGGGCTGAGCGACGACCAGACCGCCAAGCTGCAGGCCACCGAGCAGCGCTTCGAAGTGCAGCGGCAGCCGATCCGGGCGCGCCAGCGGGAGATCAATCGATCCCTGAACGCCGAGTTGGTTTCGGGCACGCCCAACCAGGACCGGGTGCGGCAGCTTATCAACGAGCGGCAGGACAACCAGCTGAAGCTGCAGCAGGTGAATCGCGACGAGGCTCGTGAGATGCAGGGGTATCTCACGCCGGTCCAGCACGCGCGCTATCAAGAGGAGCGGCGCCGATTTCAGGAGCGCGTGGCCGACGTGGTGCGGCAGCGTCGCGAAGCCCGGCGGCAGCTGCCTGAGCGGGGACCGCGCGGCGGCGTGCGGAAGCGGCCGCCGAGGTAGCGAGCGTGTGCGTCTTTACCTATTTGTGCGTCACGCTCGCAGGCCGAACGCCGCCGCGAGCACGCGCCAGCGCGCCGGCCGCCGGCCGGCCCGGCAGCACTTCGAACGCGCGCCACGGCGAGTCGGACCACGCGATCGCGAACACCGCCCCGCATCGTTGACAGCGCATGGTGGACGAGGAGTCGACCACCGGTCTGCGCTCGCAGCAGCTCGGACAGACGGCGTACTTCGGATCCTCGACGCTGGGGGCCGCGTTGTCGGGCCGTCGCCGGACGAGCGACCACATAGGGGGGCGAAGCGGCAGGACCTGCAGAAATGCCCGCGGGACGCGGAGCAGCCGGCGGTTCACTTCGAGAACGGTTTCGCCGGGCGTGAGCTCCACCACGCGATACCACGCGCCGCGGCGCAGGGGGCAGTCCATTCCGGCCCGCACCCGGGCCCAGTATTGCACGTGCGGCATGCGCGCTCTCCGAGCAACGGTCCAATAGCCAATTCCAGGGCGTGCGCGCACCCGGTGGTCGCGCGTGCCATAATCATGTCGGCTGGCGGCGGATCGGCACTGTGACATCCGACACACGGGGGCCAGTTCACATGCCGACTCGCCGGCCGGAGGGGCGAGGGTCCCGCCCGTGCAGTCGGGCGGCTAAGTTAGGGGCTCACCGGAGGAGGAGCATGTTCGGTATTCCCGAGTGGGCCGTCGGCGTGGGGTTCATCATGTTGGCCATCTCGATCGCCAAAGCGGTCGCGGGGCGTATCGGACCCCCTGATCGGCAGGGCGGGCCGAGGGGGCGGCGCGATCTGGCGCGGGCCGTCGAAGAGCTACAGAAGCGCGTGGGCGGGAGTGACGACGTTCAGACCCGACTCGACGCGCTCGAAGACATGCAGCGACGGCTGGCCGACGTCGAGGAGCGGCTGGACTTCGCGGAGCGCATGCTCGCCAAACAGCGGGAGGCCGAGCGGATCGCCCCACCGAAGACCTAGACACGCGCCCGAGTGGCGGAATGGCAGACGCAGGGGACTCAAAATCCCCCGGGGGCAACCCCGTGAGAGTTCGACTCTCTCCTCGGGCATTACGCACGATTGGTGCGCACCGCCGCTGCGCCGGCTCGATCCGCGGCTCCACGCGTAACTGACGACCCCAGCGATACATGTGCGAAACCCGGGTACCCGGCTCGGGTGCTCGGTCTTGCGCTCCGGCGTGAGGTGGGGGGATATGGGGGCCGCCCTTTCCACCGCCGCCGCCCACAGGGGGATCGCCATGGCCGCTGGGTCCGCTCGTCGTACGCTCCTCGTGCCCGCGCTGGTCAGTCTCGTCCACACGACCGCCCTCGCGCAGACCGCTGCGCCGCCAACCCCCCCGACCCGGGGCGTGGCGTCCGGTGCGACCGCGGCGTGGACCCTCAAGCTGAAAGGAGACATCCGGTGGCAGCAGGTTACGCCGGCGGGCGCGCTCCTCGTCTCGACCGACGCCGCCCTCGCCGGCGTCGATATCGATCACGGTCAGGTCACGTGGGAGAAGCCCGAGCTCGGGGGGTTGCCGGCCGACAGCGTCCGTGTCATCGAAGGATCACTGCTCGTGGAGGCGGCCCGCCCGGGTCTCCTGGTGATTCTCGACCCGGTGACCGGCGCGGTCCTGTTCGATTCCCGGCGGCCGGGCCTGACGCAGATCGTCACCCGTCGCGTGCTGCCACAGAGCGGCACGCTGTTGGTCCACGGACGACGCGCGACCGGACCGGCGGTCGTCGCCCTGTACGATCTCGTGACGGGGGAACAGCGCTGGGTGAACGACGCGCTGTTCGAGCAGACCGAACCCAAGAAGAAAGGGCTGGGCGGCTTGATGCAAGGCCTGGTGCGCGCCGCCTCCGAGGCCACCGCACTCGAGGTGCTGCAGGCCGGGCCCGACATGATCGTCGTCCACACGCTCATGGGTCTGCGAGCGCTGGATGCGCGGTCGGGCGCGGTGCGGTGGTCCGCGACCTTGCCCACCGCCCGCGCGGGCAACCCCGCACGCCACGTGCGGCTGTTTCCGTCGCTCGACAAGACCGACCGCATCTACGTGGGCTTCGACGACCGGCTCATGGCCTACCGCCTCGCCGACGGTCAGGCGCTGTGGGCCAAGCCTGCGACGATCGACGGCTGGGTGCACGGCATCGTGGAGCACCCCAACGGGATCATCATCCTCCCGGAATCACCGCCCGCCAATCAGGCGACGGGCAACGTGCGCATCGTGAACGGAGTGGTGCAGACGGGGCTCAACGTCGCCCGGTACGAAGACGGGACGACGATCGCCGACAAGCCGCTGCGGATGCGTGGCACGGTGACGGACGCGCTGATCGTCGGCGGCGCCGCGGTGCTCGCGGTGGACGCCGAGTCGCGCACCTTCGTGAACGTGCTGGAGGTGGCCACGGCCAGCTTGCGTCTGAAAAAGGACGTGAAGATCAAGGGCCAGCTCGACTACGCCGAGCTGAGCCCCGCGGGCCTGCTCTACATCTCGCGACCCGATGCGGCGACCAACGCCGAAGTGAACGTCATCGATCTGGCCTCGGGAGAGCCCAAGTTCAAGGACGCGATCGAGAGCGGCAAGCCCTTAAGTTCGAACGACTACAATACAGCACGCTACGCGCTGCACCATGCCATCGAGGGAACGACGCTCTACGTCTTCGCTAGCCACGACCACCGGCTGTACGCCGTGGATCGCACCGCCGGCACCTTCCGCGCCCTGGGTGGCGAGATCAAGCTGCAGGGCGGGGAGGATCCGGTCGACATGGAGATCCGGCCCGCCGGGCTGGTCCTCATCGCACCGCAGAACCTCGTGGTGGTGGCGCGGGACGGGCAGGTGAAACAGCAGGTGTACTACCCCGCGCCGCAGCTCCCGGGGTTGTTGCGCGCGCTCTATCGGATCAACGCCGTGCGCGCCGGCCTGTACGGCGCCGCCGCCTCGGCGTACGGCGATGCCTTCGCCCAGGCGTCCCGCAACGCCACGGATTCCACCGCGCGGCGCATCACCGGGCAGCTCGCGACGGCGTACACGCAGGGCGGGGCACAGCTCGCGGGCTATTCGCACCAGGCAGCCGCGCTTGCGACCAAACGTTTCAAAGCGTCGCTCGCCGTCCCGGGGGCGGTCTTCATGCTGACTCGCGCCCCCGAGGGCAACGGCAACGTCCTGCTGCAGCTCGACAAGGACAGCGGAGCGCCCCGCTCGCGCGTGGATCTCGGCAAGGAGCGCGAGCCCGTGTATGCCGTCGACGACGTCGCCAATATGCTCTTTCTCCAGACCGCGTCGGGCACGCTGGTCGGCTATCGGCTCTGATCGCGCGCCGTGGCACCCCGGGGGCGCTCTGGGGGTAACTGAGAGTCGCTGCTCTCCTTTGGAGCCGTGATGCAGGCGTCCACGTGGACACCCTACGTCGTGTGCGCCGGCCTGCTCGGCGCGGTGCTCTCGGGCTGTCGATCGCGCGAGGACGCCTTTCGCGCCACCCGCGTCCCGGTGGCCCGGCTCGACTCCGTCCTCGCCGCCGCAGACAGCACGCGGCTGCCGCTGGTCGAAGCGCGCGCGCTGTTGGGCGTTGTCGCGGAGAGCGGGTTCGCCGTCAAGCTGCCGCATGACACGATGACCATCGCCGAGATTCTGGTGTGGGCGCACGCCGAGCAGGCGCGGAAGCAAGTCGCGGACGCGGCGGCCAAAGTGGCGGAGCGCGCGCGGCAGGATAGCATCAGGAAGCTCCTCGAGCCGCTCCTCGCCGTCACGGTGGTCAAAAAGACCTACTTGCCGAGAAACCCCGACGCGGAGCAGTACGAGGACTACATCTCGCTCGGGTTCGCGTATCAAAACAAGGGGGCCAAGCCGGTCCGCGCGTTCCAGGGTGATGCCACGTTCCTCGACACGTTCGGCGATTCGATCTACAGCGCACACCTCAAGGTGGACTTGCCGCTCGTTCCCGGACAAACGCGGCGCGAGCCGGCACGGATCGTTCGAGTCAACCCGTTCCGGCTCGCGCACCAACGCCTGCGGGACACGCCTCTGGACAAGATGAAGCTGGTCTGGGAAACGACCGACGTGGTCTTTGCCGACGGCAGTCGGCTCAGCCTGACCGCCCCCTAGACACCCCAGCCGGATCGCCCGCGACGCTGCGCGTTCCTTGCCGTCGCGCTCGGCGGACTCCATGTTCATTGCTTCTTGCGACAGGTGCCCCCACATGCGTTGCGGCGACGCGTGATCCCCTACGGCGGCGAGAACCTCCGGGGCGAGCCCCAGGATTTCCGGATCCCCCGCACGGGCGACCGGGACCTTGCGTTCCGCGGATGGCTCTTGAGCCACGCCGAAGAGCGAAGCACCGCCCCCGGCGTCACACACGGCGTGGACATCGATCTCTACCTGACGATCCGACTGCGGCTCGTGGGACACGTCTGCCGCTGGTTGTTGCGGGAAACCGAAGGGCTGAGCGAAGACCACCGCGTCGCCGCCCACGACTCCGCGGCCGAGCTGATCGAGTGGTTGAAGCAAGAAAACGCCGGCAGGCTGGATGCGCCCAGCAAGCGGGCTTGGGTCCGCGCGTGCCAGGTTTGGCCCGGTCTCAAGCGTGAGGCGGTCGAGCGGGTGGATTGACGGCCCGCGGGCAGGGCGCCACCGTATGAGCGTCCTCGCGCGCGAGATCGTGCTCTATGCCGGCAGCGTTCCAGTGGGCTCGTCTGAAAGCGGACGTGAAGTGTGCGCTTCGCAAAGGCGCCTGGTACCGCATCCTGAAGCTGACGCCCACCGAGGTGGTGCTCGACGTCAAGGGAAAGCCCGTGCCGATGCCGCGAGGGCAGCTGCAGCTCTCGTCCGAGCCGGCGCTGCGCTGGTCCGTCGTCCCGAGCCCCAAGCACACGGCCCGCTTCCCCGCAACCTGGGGCACGAGCTACGCGGTTTGCCCCAACTGTCGTGACCGCGCGAAGCTCGAAGGCCACGCCGCCAGCATGCGCTGCCGCCGGTGCAACGGATCCTTCGAAATCGCGTGGAGCGACGCGAACCGCGCCGCGGGGTGACTAGGGCGCGAAAATCGTGAAGGGGGTGCTCGTCTTCGAGAGCGCGCCCGGCCCGGCGGCTTGGAGGATGAAGCCCGACGCGGACTTGTCGACGACAAGGTCGCCGAAGGAGGCGATCCCGTTGACGGGAACCACACTCAAGGTGCCCGACAGCCTGGCTCCGACGTTATTCACGGCGAAGCTCATCGTGATGGCATTGACGTAGGCCGTGTCGGGGCGGCGCAGGCTGTCCAGTACCTCGATCTGCACTGCCGGCGTGATGATGTTGCCCGCCGTCGCGTCGTTGGGCTGGACAAGAAAGAAGAGGGCGTCGGGACCGCTCCCGCCCCCGCCGCCGCTGATCGCGAGGCCGCCGTTGCTCGTGAGCAGACGGTCGTACGGACAGGCGGCCGCCACGAGCGCCGCCAGGGCGACAGTCACTAACGAGAGTCTCATGCCCATATAGACCCCTCCTGACCCGTCCGGCGCGGAGGGGTTCCAGAATGAACCGCCGTCACGCCCCCACATGATCGTAGAAGGCTCCGTACGCCGCAAGAGCCCGGGCGACTCCCTTATCCACCTCCCCGGCAACGTAGGCGGCGAGATTCCCGACCCGACTCGCGATTCCGCCAGCCCCCCCAGGCGCCTCCCCGCCCGGCTTGAGCCCGCGATAGTGATCGGTGAGCCCGGCCGCGACGGCCTCGAGCACCCACGGCTTCATCTCGACCGTCGCTTTCGTGACGACGACACCGCGCACGGCGCCCTGCGGCGTGAACCCCACCGCCACCTCGATCGGCCCGTGGGGCGTGTCCACGCGCACGAACTCGAGCGCGCCGACCGCCGTCGATCCTGCCGTGCCCGCGTAGAACACCACCACGCCGTCCTCGGGACTCCAGTCCACGGCTTCGTGCAGCCGGTGGGCGTCTCTCCCGCTCAGGTGTACCTCGCGGGCCGTGTAGGCATCGGCCCCGGGCAAGAGCGACTGCACGGCGTCGGGCCGCTTGACCAGCACGACCACGGGAGTGATATGGAACAACGCGGCGATCGCCGCCGCGCGGATCACGAAGTTCATCGGTCAACCCCTTTCAGGTGACAACCACATCTGGTGGACGGCCAGCGCCGCGACGACGAGGTAGGCGACGGCCATCGCCCAACCCCCGGCGAGGGTCACGATCGCGAAATGCGGCGAGGCGAGCTTGGTGAGCCACATCCCGGCGAAGTCGAGCCAGGGCGCGGCAAACAGGAGGCCGATCAGGCCGAGCGCCCGACGCCGCGGCAACGAGAGCCCGGCGACCACGACGCCCAGGGCAGCCGCCACGAGTCCGTACATCGGGACGTGCACGTGGGTGTCTTGGATCAGCAGATTGGTGTCGACGGTGTGGACCTCGGGCCCGGCGAAGTCGGCCATCGACATTGGACGCTGGACGACCATCGTAGTCTCGGGCGGCATCGCCATCGACATCTCCGGTCCCGCGTACGTCGCCGCCACACTCTTCGGCGTGAAGCCCGCGTACAGCGCAACCATGACTGCCCCGAACACGTAGGAGAGCCCCAACGTCGCGAGCAGACCCGTCACCAGCCACTTGATGCGGACGTCCGCGCGTCGCAAGTCGTACAGCATGGATGTCTCCCTCCCCTAGAACACGTAGACGAGCTCGAGCACGGCTTTTGTGTTCGAACTCTGCGGCGCCCCGGCGGCATCCGGGAAGAACGGCGTGGTCGACCAGTCGGCCCGGACGGCGGCGCGCAGCGCGACCTGCGGGAGGTGGAACCGAGTGTGCTCGATGTTGCTGAAGATTCCCTCGCGGGCGTTCGAGAAGTACCACATCGGACCGACAGTGACCGACCGCAGGATTTGCGACGTCCCCGTGAGCAGGCCGGCGGTGTCTTCGAGCTGGTCGTACCGCACCGTGAGGCCGACGGTGCGGGTCACCCGCACGAACGCAGTCGCGGCCGCCCCGCGCCAGGTCGGCGCGCCGCCGCTCTCCTGCTCCCGGCCGAGGTTGACCTCGGCGCCGACGATCAGGCGCCCTCGGTCGATGGTGAGGTCGCTCGACAGGAGCGAGCGCTGATGCGCATCGGTCGCGTCGTGCTCGGGCCCGTACATGCCTGTGATGCCCAGCGTCACCCACGGGATGGGGATCCACTGTGCGCGCGCCAGGGCGGTCTTGCCGCGGTTGTTGTCCGCCGCGACATCCCACCCGTTGGCGGCGACGGCCGACACCTCGAACCGAGGCGAGGCGGTGTAATGGACCAGCACCCCTGTCAGCTTGGCGGGACGGGCGTAACTGAAGTTGAACGAATTGGTCGGAATCAGGTTCAGCGGCTCGTCGTCGCGCTCGAAGCCGATCGGCGCGTCGAACCGACCGAACGCCACCGCCCAGCGGTTCGCGCGTCGCGGTGTCCAGCTCACGAGCAGGTTGTCGATCTCCGTGGACTCGGCGCCGTCTTCGAGCGCGGTCGTCAACTGCGCGAACAGGTACGCGTCGCCCGCCGGCTTGAACAAGCTCACGCCGACCTTCCCGGCCGTAAACGTGTTGCTCTTGACGACGCGATCGTAGTCGGCCCGTCCGACCGCGAAGCCCGAAACGGTGACGGGTGGCGGCTCCTCGAACGTCACGGCCCGCCGTTGCGCTGCGGCGCTCGTCCCAACGACGCAGAGCAGGGCGCTCCAAAGCGCACTGCGCATAACTCCTCCGAGTTGTGGGTGGCTAACGGGTCAGGTCAGCCGAGACCGTTCGGAGGCGGAGTGGTGGGGCTGAACGACGGCGAGGGGGGAAGCGGCGTGAGGCACGACTCCAACACGACGCGTCGCGGCGCTGTAACCGCCGGTGCCGCGAGTCGCGGCGTGGGCACTGCGGTCGACACCACGAGATCGACCGCGCCCGTCATCTCGTCGCAGAAGCACGGCCCGTCGGATGGGAGCGTGTGGTGGCCCCCCCTCCCGGCCGCGTGGTGCGCCGCATCGTGGTGGCACACCAGCAGCGCGCGGGTGGTGGCACCGCCCGGCCCCGCGGCGAGCCAGCAGGCCGCCGCGAGCGCGAACAGGATCAGCCGTCGTGTGCTGCGCATCACCCCAAGTGTACGGCCACTGTTTCGCCTGGCGCAACCCCGCCCGGGCCGTGTAGACTGCCTGGCCATGGGCGAGCGCGTCGAGTACCGCGACGGTCGTTGGGTGGTGCCGAGCCACCCCATCATTCCCTTCATCGAGGGCGACGGTACCGGGCCCGACATCTGGCGCGCCGCCCGGCGCGTGTTCGACGCCACGGTCCGGAAGGTGTCCGGCGGCAAACGCCAGATTGATTGGCTCGAGGTGCTGGCCGGAGAGAAAGCCTTCAAGCAAGTGGGGAACTGGCTTCCCGAGGCCACCCTCGACGCCATCCGGGGGCACCGCGTGGCCATCAAAGGCCCGCTCACGACGCCCGTCGGGGGAGGGATCCGATCGCTCAACGTCGCGCTGCGCCAGGTGCTCGACCTCTACGCCTGCATCCGACCGGTGCGCTATTTCGAAGGTGTGCCCAGCCCGATGCGCGAGCCGCAAAAGCTCGACGTCGTGATCTTTCGCGAGAACATCGAGGACGTGTACTCCGGAATCGAGTACCGCGCCGGCGGCCCCGAGGCCGATGCGGTGATCGGGTTCCTCACCGAGCGGTTCGGCGCCAAGATCCGTCCCGGGAGCGCGATCGGCATCAAACCGATGTCCAAGTTCGGCTCCCAGCGCCTGGTCGCGAAGGCGATCGAGTACGCGCTGCGCGCCGGTCGCCGCTCGGTCACGCTCGTGCACAAGGGCAACATCATGAAGTTCACGGAGGGCGGGTTCCGGGAGTGGGGGTACGAGGTCGCACGCGAGCGGTTCGGCACGAAGACCATCCCCGAGGCAGACACGGGAGACGGGGACACGGGAAAGGTGATCATCAAAGATCGGATTACCGACGCGATGTTCGCACAGCTCGTGCTGCGGCCGGAAGAGTATTCCGTGATCGCCGCACCCAACTTGAACGGCGACCTGCTCTCGGATGCCGCGGCCGCGCAGGTAGGCGGGCTCGGGCTCGCGCCGGGAGGCAACGTGGGCGACGGGTACGCCGTGTTCGAGGCGACGCACGGCACCGCACCCAAGTACGCCGGCCAGGACAAGGTGAACCCGGGAAGCGTGATTCTCTCGGGGGCGATGATGTTCGAGGAGCTCGGGTGGGACGACGTGGCGACGGCGATCGCGCGCGGGCTCGGCGGAGCGATCCGGGCACGACGCGTCACATACGATCTCGCGCGGCTGATGCCCGGCGCCACCGAGGTCTCGACCTCCGCTTTCGCCGAGTGCATAATCGAGCATGTCTAGGATGACGAGCGGCGTCGCCAGCGCGCCGCTTTCCCAGGTCGACACGCCCCTCCTCGCCGTCGCGCTGGCGCAGGGCAGCGCCGTCCCCGCCTCCCTTGCCGACCTCGACCGGGCGTCGGGTGCGGTCGTGGCGCGCGCCATCACGAGCGGCGACTTCAAGGGAAAGCGCGACGAGACGACGCTGCTCTATCCGAGCGGCGGCACGCCGGAGCGCGTTCTGCTCGTCGGCCTGGGGAAGCCGGGTGAGGTCTCCCGCAACACCATCCGGCGCGCGGCCGCGGTCGCGGCCAAGCGTGCGCGCGCGCTCGGCGTCAAGCAGCTCGCCTTTGCCGTCGCCCCGGAGGCGCGAAACGGCGTGTCGGCCCGTGATGTGGGCCAGGCGGCCGTCGAGGGCGCCGCGCAGGGCGCCTGGGCGTTCACCGAGCTCAAAGCCTCGCCCGACGAGCCGAAGCCCGAGGTCGAGCGCGTCACGCTCGTGTGCGAGCAGAAAGAGATGAAAGAGGTCGCGGCCGGCCAGCGGGTCGGCGATGCGGTCGCGGCGGGCCACCGCCTGACCCGCCACCTCCAGATGTTGCCCGGGAACGTGTGCACCCCCAGCTACCTGGCGGAGCGGGCGAAACAGCTCGCCGACCAGTACGGCTTCACGCTCACGGTGCTCGACCGCGCGCAGCTCGAGCAGGAAGGCATGGGCGCGCTGCTCGCCGTCGCGCAGGGCAGCGACCAGGAGCCCCGCTTCATCGTGCTCGAGCATCGCGGCGGCGGCGGCGCGCCTCCCGTGGCGCTCATCGGCAAAGGCGTCACGTTCGATTCGGGGGGCATTTCGATCAAGCCCGCACAAAACATGGAGGACATGAAATTCGACATGTCGGGCGCGGCCGCCGTGCTCGGAACATTCGAGACGCTGGGGCTGCTCCAGCCGAAGGTCAATGTCCTGGGCGTCATCCCTTCCACGGAGAACCTCCCCTCCGGGCACGCCGTGAAACCGGGGGATGTCGTCAAGAGCCATTTCGGCAAGACGATCGAGATCATCAACACCGACGCGGAAGGTCGCCTCATCCTGTGCGACGCGCTGTCGTACGTCCGGCGCTTCAAGCCAGCGGCGGTGATCGACATCGCGACGCTCACCGGCGCCGTGGTGGTCGCCCTCGGCCAGGTGGCGATCGGCGCGATGGGAAACGACGAGGCCCTCCTGGCCGAAGTGCGCGAGGCCGGGGAGCGCGCCGGGGAGCGCTGTTGGCCGCTGCCGCTGTGGGACGAGTACCGCGACCTGCTCAAGTCGGACATCGCCGACGTCAAGAACTCGGGCGGGCGAGGCGCGGGGTCGATCGCCGGCGGGTGGTTCCTGCGAGAATTCGTGGAGGGGTATCCCTGGGTGCACCTCGACATCGCCGGCACCGCGTACACCGACACCGAGGGGCCGCACCAGGCCAAAGGCCCGACGGCGGTCGGCGTCCGGCTCTTCACCGAGTTCATTCTCAAGCGCGCGGGGGCGTGACCCGCGGCCTCTCGAGCACGGCCGCGCTCCTGCTCGTCGCGGTCGGAGCCGCCGCTCAGGTCGACAGCACGGCGCGCCGCGACACCCTCGCGCGCGACTCCACGGCGCCTCCCCCCAAGGACACCACCACCCGCGACACCCTGCCGCACTACCTCCCCGTATTCCCCCAGGCGATTCCGGCTGGGCCGCTGCCGCGCGGCACGCGCTACACGTTCAGCGCCGACTCGCTCATCTTCTCGAACGTCCAGACGCTGTCGGACCTGCTCGTCCATATCCCGGGCGTCTACGTCGCCCGGGGCGGCATCTACGGCGCCGGGGAGATCGTGATGTACGGCGGGCGCGGAGCCGCGGGGCTCGAGATCTACTGGGACGGCGTGCCGTACCTGCCGCTCGGACGCGACTCGGTGTTCCTCGACCCGGCACGCATCTCCCTGGCGCCGCTCGAACGCATCGACGTGATCGTGCTGCCGGCCTCGCTGCGCGTCTATCTCGTCACGCTCCGCCAGCGCTCCACGGAAACCGCGTCGCAGGTGGGGATCGCCACCGGAGAGGTAAAGACCGCGAACTACCGCGGCGCGTTTCTCCGCCGCTGGCGCTCGGGACTCGGCCTCTCGCTCGTCGCCGATTACAACAACAACGATGGCATCGAGGGTAGCTCGAGCACGGCATTCAACTCCGTGGACCTGTGGCTGAAGGCCGAGTACGTACCGAGCGCCCGGTTCGGCGCCTCATATCAAACGTTGAGCTCGCGCTGGCACCGCAGCGAGGGGCCCCTCACGGCCGATTGGCACCCCCAACGGCGCGACGGAATCTTCCGCCTGTTCGCGGCCGCCCGGGACGACGGCCTCGGGCCGCGCGCCCAAGCGACGCTCGCCACCACGAGCGTGAGCCGCGATACGGCAGCGCCGGATCGCAGCTTGTCGGAGAGCACGCTCGAGATCACGAACGACTGGTCCCGCGCCCACATCGGCCTCGCAATCCGTAGGCTGGATCACGCCCGGCCCTGGCAGTTCGAAGGCACCGGCTCCTGGAGCCCCTTTCCCGGCCTGACCGTCGCGGGCGACGCCCGCCACGCTGACTACAGCCGCGGGCGCTCCGGCAATCGCGCCCATCTCGCCGCCGGCCTCGTTCTGCCGGCCGGACTGTCGCTTCATGGCGACGTCGCGTGGGCGCACGACCTCCAGGCCCCGCTCGATTCGTCCGACTTGGGGCAGCGAACCGTGGACGCGTCCGGCGCGGTGCGCTGGGATCGCAGCTGGATCAGCCTCGATGTGGGTGGCGCGACCCGCGATCCGTTCACGACGATCGGCTTTCCCGTGGCCATCACCGCGATCGACAGCTCCGGTCCCGTGCGCCTGAGTCCGACCCAGCGCACGCGCTATTTCACCGCGCACGGCGCGCTCCGACTCCTGCCGGGACTCCAGCTCTCCGGGTGGTACTTCGATCCCCTAGTGCGCAGCGGAAACGACTTCGAGCCACCCTACCACGCGCGCCTGTCGCTGACCTTTTACTCGAAGTTCTGGCGGGTGTACCGGAGCGGGATCTTCGGGCTGCGGGGCGAGCTGGCCATGGACTCCTGGAGTCGGGGGACCGCGGGCCTCGACACGGGGGGCGCCCTGCGTCCCCTCCCCGGGCTGAGCATGGCCGAGGTGAACGTGGAGGTGCGGATCGCGGGCGTGACCATCTTCTGGGTCCAGCGCAACGTCACCCTCCAGCGTGGCAGCTACGTCCCCGGGCTCGACTACCCGCGCCGCTTCCAGTATTACGGTGTCCGCTGGCTCTTCACCAACTGAAGTTGACCTAAGTGCTTTGCGCGACTACGTTTAAAGTCTGTGCCGCGGAGCATGACGGGTTTCGGTTCGGCCGAGGGGAACGTCCTCGGCGGGCGGCTCTCGATCGAGATCCGGAGCGTGAACCACCGCTATTACAATCCTCAACTCAAGCTGCCGTTCGAGCTCAGCGGGGTCGAAGGAGCGCTGCGCGATCGGCTGCGCCAGCTGCTCGAACGCGGCCACGTGACCGTCACGGCGCGGTGGATCGACGCGCCACCGCGCGAGGGCGGGGGAGCCGTGGCGGTGGACCTCGCCCGGGCGCGCCAAGTCGTGGCGGCCGCGAAGGAGCTGAAGAAGCACCTGAAGCTCAAGGGCGACGTGGACCTCGCGTTCGTGGCGCGGCAGCCCGAGGTCCTGGCCCCGCATCAGGATGGTATTCCCGCGGCGCAGTGGAGCGAGGTCGCGCCGATCGCCGAGCGGGCGGTTGGGGAGCTGCTCGGCATGCGGGCACGCGAGGGAGCGGCGCTCGCGGCGGAGCTCGGCGGGCGGCTCGCGGCGCTCGAGGCGGGCGCCCGGGCGGTCGAGCAGCGGGCACCCGAGCGGCTCACGGCGGAGCTCGCGCGCTTGAAGAAGGCGGTGGCGGAGCTCGCGGCGGGCGTGCCGGTGGATGAGCAGCGGCTCGCCGTCGAAGTCGCCCTGATGGCGGACCGTGTGGACGTCACCGAGGAGCTCGTGCGGTTGCGGACCCACCTCGCGGCGTGTCGCGAGGCGTTGGTCGCCGACGGGGCGGTGGGGAAGCAGCTCGGGTTCCTCGCACAGGAGCTGCTGCGCGAGGTGAACACCATCGGGTCGAAGGCCAACGACGCAGGGATAACGCAAGCCGTGATCGCCATGAAAGGCGAGCTCGAGAAGTTTCGGGAGCAGCTCGACAACCTGGAGTGACACCGCGGGTCGTCGTGCTCGCCGCCCCGTCCGGAGGCGGCAAGACGACCATCGCGCGCGAGCTGCGCACGCGGCTTCCCGAGACCTTTGGGTACTCGGTGTCGGCGACGACCCGCAAGGCGAGACCGGGGGAGCGGGATGGTGAAGCGTACCATTTCCTCACCCGCGATGAGTTCGAGCGGCGGCGTGAGGCGGGGGAGTTCCTCGAGTCGACGGAGTACGCGGGAGAGCGCTACGGGACGCTGCGCAGCGAGGTCGAGCGGGTGCTGCGCAGCGGCAAGCATGTGGTGCTCGACGTCGAGGTGAGGGGAGCCCGACAGGTCCGGAAGGCATACCCGCGTCCGGCCTCCGTCGTGCTGTTCGTGATCCCGCCTTCGCCCCGCGTGCTGATCGAGCGGCTGCGCAAGCGGCGCACCGAGTCGGAGGCGGAGCTGTCGCAGCGAATCGACATTGCGACGCGCGAGGTCGAGACCGCGCGGCGCGAGCTCGGGGATGTGTACGACCACGTGCTCGTGAATGACGACCTCGACCGGGCCGTGCGTGAGGTCATCGACCTGGTGCAGGGAGGGGGGCGCGACGTCACGCAGCACGCGCCCCGCGACATGGCTAGCTTGCTGTCGGATTTCGTGCGACAGCTGCGGCGCGAGGCGACCCAACTGAAGCAGTCTACCGGAAGGAGCAGGTGATGCGGATCGTGACCCCGAGCGAAGTCGCCACGCAGACCCAAAACAAGTATCTGGGGGTGCTCGTGGCTGCCAAGTTCGCCCGTTTCGTGAACGAGTTCCCGCGCGACCGCTCGGTGGACTTCGAGGAGAAGCTCACCACGCGCGCGCTGGACGAGATGGTGCGCGGCCGGCTCACGTACAAGCTGGTGCGGCGGCGGCGCCAGGAAGGCTGATGGCGTTCGCCGGCCGGCACGTCGTGCTCGGCGTGTCGGGCGGGATCGCGTGCTACAAGAGCTGCACGCTCGCCCGCCGGCTCACCGAAGCCGGAGCGGCGGTGGACGTGGTGCTCACCGCTGCCGCCGCCGAGTTCGTGCGGCCGGTCACCTTCGAGGCGCTCACCGGGCGCCCGGTCCTCACCTCCCTGTGGGAGCGGGACCGGGCGCTCGCGCACATCGGGCTCGCGCGAGAGCCGGACCTCGTGATCGTCGCGCCGGCCACCGCCAACGTGCTGGCCCGCGCCGCGATGGGGCTCGCGGACGACGTGCTCACCGCGTTGTTGCTCGCCCGGACGGGGCCCGTGCTCGCGGCGCCCGCGATGAACGACGCGATGTACGCCCATCCGGCGACGCGCGCCAACCTGAAAGAGCTCGCCGCGCGCGGCTGGCACGTCCTAGGCCCCGAGACGGGGCCGCTCGCCGAAGGACCGAGCGACCGTCCCGGCCGGATGAGCGAGCCCGAGGCAATCCTCGCGGCGGCGGAGCGGCTGCTGCTGCAGCGCGCACCGTGGCAGGGCAAGAACGTCGTCGTGACCGCCGGCCCCACCCGCGAGCATCTCGACCCCGTGCGCGTCGTCACCAACCCGTCGAGCGGCCGCATGGGCTACGCGCTCGCAGCAGCCGCCTATGCGCGCGGCGCGGACGTCGTCCTGGTGTCGGGACCGAGCGACCTGCCGCTCCCGTTCGGGGTGACCGCGCATCGCGTCGAAACGACCGCGGAGATGCAGCGCGCGGCCCAGGCGCTCGTCAAGCGCGCGGCGGTCCTGATCATGGCGGCGGCGCCGGCGGACTATCGCCCGGCCAAGCCGGGCGCCACCAAGCGGCCCCGAGCCAACGGGGCGCTCACGGTCGAGCTCGAGGCGACGCCCGACATCCTCGGCTCGCTCGCCCGCCCCGAGGGATGTGTGGTCGTGGGGTTCGCGCTCGAGACCGGGGGCGACGGCGTTGCGCGGGCCCGGAAGAAGTTGCAAGATAAAGTGCTCGATTTCGTGGTTTTGAATGACGCGCTCGAGCCCGGCGCGGGATTCGAAGTGAGCACGAATCGCGTCACGATCATTGGGAAGGACGACGAGCCGATCGAGCTCCCCCTGCTTCCCAAGCGCGACGTGGCGGAACGAATCCTCGACGCGGTGGAACGAGCTCTGACGTGAGCGACGGGCGGGCACTGGCGCGCGAATACCTGGAACAGCAGCGGCAGCTCGGGGGGAATCCGGTTATCCTGCCGGAGCTGCCGGGAAGCGGGATGCGGGATGCGGGAAGCGTGGCTTCGCAGCCACCCGCACCTTCGCATCCCGCATCTCGCATCCCGTCTCCCGATCTTCCCCCGCCGGGAATCTCCTACGATCCCCCCGGCGGCGACCTGTTCTCGAACGACCCGGTGCCGCAGGCGACCTCGCTCGAGGCGATCGCGGGGCTCGTGGCGAGCTGCACCAAGTGCCGGCTGTGCGAGGCCCGCCGGCACACGGTCCCCGGGGAAGGACCGGCGGAGGCCCGACTGGTCGTGGTGGGCGAAGGGCCGGGACGGGTGGAAGACGACACCGGACGGCCGTTCGTCGGTCCGGCGGGCGAGCTGCTCACCAAGATCCTCGGCGCGATCGAGCTGCCGCGCGAGCGCGTGTTCATCTGCAACGTGGTCAAATGCCGGCCGCCCGAGAACCGCCTGCCGCAATTCGACGAGATCGCCGCGTGCGTACCGTACCTGTTCCGCCAGATCGAGATCGTAAAGCCGCAGGTGATCCTCGCGATGGGCGGGACGGCCGCGCAGACCCTGCTCAACACCAAGCAGTCGTTGGGGGCGCTGCGGAACCTGGTGCACCGATTCCGCGGTATTCCCTTGATCGTGACGTATCATCCGGCTGCCCTGCTGCGCAACCCGAACTGGAAGAAACCGACCTGGGATGACGTCCGCATCGCCCGCCGTCTCATCGGCTGAGCGCTCGACTCCCGAATTCGCGGGCCGCCAGACTCCGTGGAGCAACGAGGCGGAGCAGGCGGTGCTCGGCGCCATGCTGCTCGACCAGGACGCGGCGCTCAAGTCCGCCGAGCTCCTCGACGACACGATGTTCTACCGCGAGGGGCACCGGCTGCTGTTCCGCTCGATGATCGCCCTCACCGAGCGGGGCGACGTGATCGATCCCGTCACCCTGCGCGACGAGCTGCTGCGGCGCGGGGACCTGGATCGCGCCGGGGGGATGGAGTACCTGGGGGGCCTCATCGACGTGGTCCCGACCGCCGCAAACGTCGAGTATCACGCCAAGATCGTGCGGGACAAGGCGGTGCTGCGGCGGCTGATCGAGGCGGCCACGGCGATCATCCAGGATGCCTACGAGGGCCGCGCCACCTCCAGCGACGTGCTCGACAACGCCGAGCACCGCGTGTTTCAGGTCGCCCAGTTCCGGCGCGCCGAGGAGTTCATCCGGCTGAAAGAGCTGATCTGGCCGACGATGGAGCGCATCGAGCAGCTGCACACGAGCCAGGGCGCGCTCACCGGCGTGGCGACCGGCTTCACGGACCTGGACCGGCTCACCGCGGGGTTCCAGCGTGGCGACCTCGTGATCGTCGCGGCGCGGCCGTCGATGGGGAAGACGGCGCTCGCGCTCAACGTCGTGCAACACGCGGCCATCGAGCACAACGTGGGGATCGCGGTCTTCTCGCTCGAGATGTCGAAAGAGCAGCTCGTCCAGCGACTGCTCTGCTCCGAGGGCCTGGTGGACGCGCAGCGACTGCGTCGCGGCCAGCTGCGCGACGACGACTACCCGAAGCTCGCCCGCGCGGCCGGGCTCTTGGGCACGGCGCCGATCTGGATCGACGACTCGGCGATGCTCTCGCCGCTCGCCATGCGCTCCAAGGCGCGCCGCCTCAAGGCGGAGCACGACGTCGGTTTAGTGGTGGTCGACTACCTGCAAATGATGCAGGGCCCCACGGACTCGGAGAGCCGACAGCAGGAGATCTCCTTCATTTCCCGCTCGCTCAAGGCACTCGCCAAGGAGCTCGACGTTCCCGTGGTGGCGTTGTCCCAGCTCTCGCGCGCCCCCGAGCAGCGCGGCGGCGAGCATCGGCGCCCCCAGCTCTCGGACCTGCGGGAGTCCGGCGCGATCGAGCAGGACGCCGACGTCGTGTGCTTCATCTATCGCCAGGAGTTCTACGACGGCCCCACGGACCCCAAGACGAACGAGAGCATCGAGGGGATCGCGGAGCTCATCGTGGGCAAGCAGCGCAACGGCCCCACCGGAACCGTCAAGCTGTTCTTCAAAAAGGAATACACGCGCTTCGACAACTACACGCCGCGCGAATCACCCCCAGAGGCCGCCCGTGGCTAGGGGAGGCTCGGTGTTTCGCTGCACGGATTGCGGCGCGGAGCAACCCAAATGGGGCGGACGCTGCGAGGCGTGCGGGGCGTGGAATACGCTCGTCGAAGAGCCGGTGGGTCGGACGGGCGGACCGGCGGACAGAAAGCGCGCTCAATCCGGCAGTCCGCCCGTCCGCCTGTCCGCCGTGGGCGCGGCGGGGTTCGCGCGGTGGCAAACGGGCCTCCGCGAGTTCGATTTCGTGCTGGGCGGGGGCATCGTGCCCGGGTCCGTGGTGCTCGTGGGCGGGGAGCCCGGCATCGGAAAGTCCACCCTCCTGCTCCAATGCGCGGCTCGGCTCGAGCAGGCGGGCGTTCCCACGTTGTATGTGTCCGGGGAGGAGGCCCCCGATCAGATCCGGTTACGGGCCGAGCGGCTGACGGTCGACGCCGGCGCGGTGCACGTGCTGGGCGAGACGCGGCTCGAGGCGATCACCTATCACGCGCACGCGCTGGGCGCTCGCGTCGTGTTCGTCGACTCGATCCAGACCACCTACACCGATGAGCTCGAGGGTGCGCCGGGGAACGTGGGCCAGGTGCGGGAGTGCGCGGCCCGGCTCATGCGTTTCGCGAAGGAGGCGGGGCCCGCGGTGCTGCTCGTCGGGCACGTGACGAAGGGGGGCGGCATCGCGGGTCCCAAGACGCTCGAGCACATCGTGGACACGGTCCTCTACTTCGAAGGCGAGAGCACGCTGGATCCGGTGATCCAGCGCGCCGTGAAGAACCGCTTCGGCTCGGTGGACGAGATCGGCGTGTTCGCAATGACGGGGGCCGGTCTCGAGCCCGTCGCGGACCCGGCCGCGGCGTTCCTCGCGGGGCGTACCACGGGAGTCTCCGGCTCCGCGGTGACGGCGCTGATGGAAGGGACACGCCCGCTCCTGGTGGAGATCCAGGCGCTGGCGGCGAAGACCGGCTTCGGCACACCACAGCGCGTGGCCACGGGACTCGACCATCGCCGCTTGGCGGTGCTGCTCGCGGTCCTCGAGCGCCGCGGCGGCCTTCCGTTCGGCGAGCGGGACGTGTTCGTCAACGTGACGGGCGGCGTGCGGCTGATCGAGCCCTCGACCGATCTCGCGGTCGTGGCGGCGCTGGTCTCGAGCGTGCACGACCGACCGCTTCCGGCCGACGCCGTGTTCCTGGGGGAGGTGGGCCTGGGCGGTGAGATCCGCCCCGTGGGCGCAGTCGAGCGACGGCTCGGTGAGGCGGCGCGCCAGGGGTTCCGCCGCGTGTTCCTGTCCGCCCGCTCGCGCGTGAGCCTGCCCGGGCTCGATCTGGTCGGCATGGACGGCATCGGTGAGCTCGCCCGGCGACTCGCGGCCTGACGCTGGCGTCGTGGTCGTGGCGGCCGGAGCCGGCGTACGCGCCGGCCCCGGCGAACCGAAACAGTTCCGGCCGATTCACGGCGTTCCGATGCTGTTGCGCGCACTGCGGCCGTTCACGTCCCACCCCGACGTCGGGCAGGTGATCGTGGTCGTGCCGGCGGGATTCGAGGCGCGACCGCCCGAGTGGCTGGGGAAGCTGGTGGGCGACCGGCTGGGGCTCGTCGCCGGCGGCGCCACACGGGCCGAATCGGTGCGGGCCGGCCTCGGGGCGCTGCCACCGCACGCCGCCGTGGTGCTGGTGCACGACGCCGCGCGCCCGTTCGTAACCCGGGAGACGATCGACGGGGTGCTCGCCAAAGCCCGTGCGGGGGTCGGCGCCGTGGCCGCGATACCGGTTTCCGACACCGTCAAAGACGTCGAGCAGGATCGTATCACACGAACCGTAGCACGAGACCGTCTGTGGCGGGCGCAGACGCCGCAGGGGTTCCCGCGAGCCATGATCGAGCGAGCGTACGCGGGGCTCGCGAACGGCGATGCCGCGCCCACCGACGACGCGGAGCTGTGCGAGCGCGCGGGCTTCCCGGTGGAGGTCGTCCCCGACTCGCCGTACAATCTCAAAGTCACGACCGGCGACGATTTCCGGGTCGCCGAGGCGCTGGCGCGTGAGCTGCGGTGACCGGGATCCCCTTCCGGACGGACGAGGAAGTGACGGCCGCGCTCCCTCGGGTGCTCGCGCATCTCGGGCAGGGCGGGCTGATCGCCTATCCGACGGAGACGGTGTACGGCCTGGGCTCACGCGCGCGGGGCCCGGAGGTGCTGGCGGTGGCACGCCTCAAAGGCCGGCGGCCGGGCAAGCCGTTCCTGTTGCTGGTCGCCGACCGGGACATGGCGGAGGCGCAGGGCCTCGCGTTCAGCGAGTCGGCGAGCGCACTGGCGCGCGCCTTCTGGCCGGGGCCGCTCACGCTGGTACTCCCGGGCGGGAGTGGCCGGCTGCCGGACGTGCTGCGGGGTCCGGAAGGCGGCATCGCCGTGCGCTGGACGTCCCATCGCGGGATGGCCAGGTTGGTGCGGGCACTGGGGGAGCCCGTGACATCCACATCGGCTAACTTGCCGGGGAGTCCGCCGGCGCCGGGCGCCGAAGCGATCGTGCGGGACTTCGCGCCGGCGGTCGAGGCGGGGACGTTGCTCGTGCTGGACGGCGGCGTCCTAGGAAACTCTCCCCCGTCGACCGTCGTTGACTGCACGCAGCCCGTGCCCCGGCTGATCCGGGACGGGGCGCTGACGCTCGGCGAGCTGCGACGCGCCGCGGGACGGCTCGCTCCGTGACCGAGGAACCGAACACGAAACGGATCCTGCTCGTGTGCACCGGGAACATCTGCCGCAGTCCGCTCGCGGCGGCGCTGCTCGAGCGCGCCCTGGTGGAGCGCGGGATCGAGGGGATCGCTGTCGCCTCGGCCGGCACTGGGGCTTGGGACGGTGCGCCGGTGTCCGAAGGGGCCTATCTCGTGGGCCTCGAGCGCGGGCTCGATCTGTCGGGCCACCGCGCGCGGCTGTTGACGCGCGAGCTCGTCGACGGCGCCGACCTGATCCTCACCATGGCGCGGCACCACCGGGCGCGGGTGGACGAGCTGGGCGGGGAGGGTCACGTGTTCGTGCTCGGTGAGTACGCCGGCCGCGAGGGCGACGACGCCGAGGTCAGCGACCCCTTCGGCGGCGACCTCGATGTGTATCGCGACACCTGCGCCGAGCTCGAGGCGCTGCTCCAGACCGCGGTGGAGCGCATCGTCAAAGAGTTCGCGAGTGGAAGTCAGCGCTAGCACGCGGCTGCTGGCGGTGATCGGCGATCCCGTCGGCCATTCGCTGTCCCCCTCCATGCACAACGCCGCGATCCGCGTACTGGGTCTGGACGCCGTGTACGTCGCGTTACGCACGCCCGCCCCGGCGCTGGCGACCGTGCTGGCCGCGCTCGCCGGCGTCGGCGGGGCGGGGAACGTGACCGTGCCGCACAAGGAAGCGGCGGAACGATGCGTCGCGCGGAAAACCGATGTCTGCGCCCGGGTGGGAGCGTGCAATACGTTCTGGACCGAGCACGGAGCGCTCGTGGGGGACAACACGGACGTCGCGGGAATCCTGGCCGCCCTGCGGCAGCTCGGCGCCGACGGCGCCGGCCGCTGGCTGCTGATCGGCACGGGCGGCGCCGCGCGCGCAGTGGCGGTGGCGGCGGCGGCGGCGAAGGCCGACCTCCACGTGCTGTCGCGCAACGCCGCTCGGGCGCACGACTTCGCCGCCTGGGCCCGGGGGCAGGGGACCCGCGCGGACGCGGCGCGGGGCAACCTCGAGCCGGATGTGGCCATCAACGCGACGCCCGCCGGCTTGAAGGACGCCGATCCTCTACCGCTCGACGCGGACAGCGCAGCCCGCCTGCATGCCGCTCTCGACCTCGTCTACGCCCCCGGCGGCACGCGGTGGGTGCGCACGCTGACGGCGGCGGGCGTGCGGGCGCAAGACGGGCGCGAGGTGCTGGTGCACCAAGGAGCGGCGGCGTTCACCCGTTTCTTCCCGGAGCAGGCGCCACCCCTCGAGGTGATGCGCGCCGCCGTGAACCGCGCCCTTGGTGCGTGAGGCGGTCGAGCAGCTCCTCCTCCCTGCCGAGTGCCTGCTGTGCCGCGCCCTCCTGTCGTTCCGCGATTCGGCCCGGGTGGTGTGCGACGTGTGCCGTCATCGCTGGCGCCCCGTCCGTCCGCCATGGTGCGCCCGCTGCGGGCAGCCCGAGCCGTCGTTCGGCCGCTGCCGGCTGTGCGCCGAGTGGCCGGCGGCCTTCGGGCTGGCGCGCTCCGCGGTGTGGCTCGACGGGGGAGCGCGCGACGCGGTCCACGCGCTCAAGTACGGCGGACTGTCACGTATCGCCAGCGACCTCGCCGCCGCGATGGTGGGGCTCCACGTGCCCGCAGTGGACTCTGCCCTGCTCGTCCCCGTGCCGCTCGCGCGCGCACGCGTCCGGGAGCGCGGCTACAATCAGAGTGAGCGGCTGGCGCGCGCCCTGGGTCGCCGCTGGCGGCGCCCGGTGGTCGACTTGCTGGTCCGCACCCGGGACACCGTCCCGCAAACGGCGTTGACACCCGAGGCGCGGCTGGCGAACGTGGCGGGGGCGTTCGAAATGCGGAATGCAAAATGCGGAATGCGGAATGAGGGCCAACCTGGCAATTCCGCATTCCGAATTCCGCATTCCGCATTAGAACGGCCGCTCGTTCTGGTAGACGATGTCTTCACGACCGGCGCCACGCTGGCCGAGGCTGCGCGGGCGCTGGACCGGGCCGGGGCCCGCGCGGTGTCGGCCGTGACCTTCGGCCGCGCGGTCGTGCCGGATTTCACCTAGGGGAGAGCCATGGCGGTACGTGTCGGGATCAACGGGTTTGGTCGTATCGGGCGCAACGTGCTGCGGGCCGCGGTGCTCATGAAGCAGCAGGCGCTCGAGTTCGTCGCGGTGAACGACATCACCGACACCAAGACACTGGCGCATCTCCTGAAGTACGACTCCATCCACCGCCGCTTCCCCGGGACGGTCGAGGCGCAGGGCGAGGCGCTGATCGTCAACGGCAAGCCCGTCAAGGTGTCGGCGATCAAGGAGCCCGAGAAGCTGCCGTGGAAGGCGCTGGGCGTGGACCTGGTGCTCGAGAGCACGGGACGGTTCACCGACCGGCCCGACGCCGACAAGCACCTCGCGGCCGGCGCGAACAAGGTCGTGATCTCGGCGCCCGCCAAGGGCGAGGACATCACGATCGTGATGGGGGTGAACCACCAGAAGTACGACCCGGCGAAGCACCACGTCATCTCGAACGCCTCGTGCACCACGAACTGCCTCGTGCCGGTCGTGAAGGTCGTGCTCGATAACTGGGGCTTCAAGCACGGCTTCATGACGACCATCCACAGCTACACGAACGACCAGCAGATCCTCGATCTGCCGCACAAGGACCTGCGGCGCGCCCGCGCCGCGGCGCTGAGCATCATCCCGACCACCACCGGCGCCGCCAAGGCGACCAGCCTCGTGATACCGGAGGTGAAAGGAAAGATCGACGGCATCTCGCTGCGCGTGCCCACCCCGGACGTCTCGGTGGTGGAGCTGACGGCGGAAGTCGAGAAGAAGACGACCATCGAAGAGGTGAACGGCGCCTTCAAGCAGGCGGCCCGCGCGGGCCTCAAGGGCATCCTCGACGTGAGCGACGAGCCGCTCGTCTCGGTCGACTATATCGGCAGCTTCTACTCGAGCGTGGTGGACGCGCTCTCGACCAACGTGATCGACGGCACGTTCCTGCACGTGTCGTCGTGGTACGACAACGAAATGGGCTATTCCGCGCGCTGCGTCGACCTGCTCGCGCATCTCGCCGGCAAGTGAGAAAACGCAGCCTGCGCGATCTCCCGCCGGCGGCGCTGGACGGCAAGCGGGCGCTCGTCCGCGTGGATTTCAACGTGCCGTTCAAGGACGGCGCGGTCACCGACGACACCCGCATCCGCGCGGCCGTTCCCACGATCGCCTACCTGCGCGACAAGGGCGCGCGGGTCGTGCTCCTCTCGCACTTCGGCCGCCCCAAGGGCCCCGACCCGAAGGCGTCACTCCAACAGATTCTGCGCGACGTCGAGCGCATCCTGGGAACGCCCATCGAGTTCATCCCCGATCCGGCGAGCGGTGTCGCGGCCAGCCGCCGCCTCCCGCGGGGCGGTGTGGCACTGGTCGAGAACACGCGCTTCTGGCCGGGCGAAGAGGCGAACGACGCCGGGTTTGCCGAGACGCTCGCCGCCCTGGGCGACTTCTACGTGAACGACGCGTTCGGCTCGGCCCACCGGGCGCACGCCTCTACCGAAGCGGTGGCGCGTCTCCTCCGCCCCGCCGTGACCGGTTTTCTGATGGAAACGGAGCTTCGCTACCTCGGTGAGGCCCTCGAGCAGCCCAAGCGACCGTTCGTGGCCGTGCTCGGAGGGGCGAAAATTTCGGGAAAGATCGACGTCATCCAGGCGCTGCTCCCCAAGGTGGACGAGATCTTGATCGGTGGCGCGATGGCCAACACGTTCTTTCTCGCGATCGGATTCCAGGTGGGCGGCTCCCTCGTCGAGCGCGACAAGGAGGACCTCGCGAAGGAGCTGCTCGCCAAGGCCGGCGCCAAGCTGATCCTGCCCCGTGGCGCCGTCGTGGCGCCGAGTCTCGCGCGCGCCGCGGAACGGCAGGAGGTCTCGAGTGATCGCATCCCCGCCGACTCCGCCATCTTCGACATCGATCGGTCCACCCGGCTCGATTACCGCGCCCGGATCCTGAAGGCGAAAACGGTCTTCTGGAACGGCCCCATGGGCGTGTTCGAGACGCCGCCGTTCGACGAGGGCACCCGCGCCATTGGCGAAGCGTTGATCGAGGCCGGGAAGCGCGGGGCCACTACCGTCGTGGGGGGCGGGGACTCGGCCGCCGCCGTAGCGGGGCTGGAGGACAAGCTGACCCACGTCTCCACCGGGGGCGGCGCCTCGCTCGAGTTCCTGGAGGGGAAGCCCCTCCCCGGTATCACCGCCCTCGAGGACGCGTGAGACGACTGCTGTTCGCCGCCAACTGGAAAATGCACATCGGGCCGGATGAAGCCCGAGCCTACGTGAAGGCCTTCCGCACCCGCTACAACCGTCGTGAAGACCGCGAGGTGTGGTTCTTCCCGCCCGCGCTGTCGGTCGAAGCCACGGCCCAGGCGACGCGCGACCGCGGCGACTTGCTGGTGGGCATCCAAGACATCTATTGGGAGCCGAAGGGGGCCTTCACCGGCGCCGTCTCCGCCCCGCTCGCCCTCCAGGCTGGCGCCCGTGCCTCGCTGATCGGCCATTCCGAGCGGCGCCACGTCTTCGGCGAGACCGACGACGACACGCGTCGCAAGGTGGGCGCGGCCCTCGCGGCGGGACTGCTGCCGGTGCTGTGCGTCGGGGAAACGCTCGTCGAGCGCGACGCCGGTCACACGCTCGCGGTCGTCGTGCGCCAGCTCGCCGCGGCGCTGGGCGGTCTGGACAGTGCGGCGCTGTCGCGGGTCGTCGTCGCGTATGAGCCGGTGTGGGCGATCGGCACCGGCCGCAACGCGACGCCACAAGACGCGGCCGCCGTGCATCGCGAGATCCGCGGCTGGCTCCAGCGCCGCGGCGACCCCCCGCCCGCGGCCCGGGTCCTCTACGGCGGCAGCGTGAACGTAAAAAACGCCGCCGCCCTCCTCGCAGAGCGCGAGCTCGACGGCGTGCTGGTGGGCGGCGCTTCGCTCGATCCCGAAGGCTGGGCGCAACTTGTGCAGACCGAGGCCGCGTAGGTATTTTCCCCGCCGCATGTTCAACGTCCTGCTGATCCTTCTCACCCTCGACGCCCTGATCCTCACGACGGCGGTTCTGCTGCAGGCGGGCCAGGGCGGGGGCCTGGCGTCGCTGGGCGGCGGCGCCGGCACGGAGCAGTTCATGGGTGGCCGGCAGGCGACCACGCTCCTCACCAAAATCACCTGGTGGTGCGCCGGTATCTTCCTGTTCGTGTCGTTGGTCCTCGCGGTCATATCGGCGCACAGCGCGGCGCCGCGCTCGGTGCTCGAGGGAGGCGCTCCCGCGCCGGCACCCGTGCAGCCCACG
>Ga0209761_1000067_pt1 | contig 50111 bp, 50 predicted proteins | sample GraSoi013_1_40cm_4_FD_185818 | JGI IMG/M metagenome (GOLD analysis project Ga0209761, IMG submission 185818) | Grasslands soil microbial communities from the Angelo Coastal Reserve, California, USA - Sample 09_25_2013_1_40cm (SPAdes) (version 2) | ecosystem: Environmental > Terrestrial > Soil >... | reverse complement strand
GCGGAGCTTCCCGGGTGACGCTGTCCGGACGGGGGGCCGTAGTGACGGGCGCCGGCCGGGGAATCGGGATGGCGGTCGCGCGGGCGCTGGCCGGGGCCGGCGCGGCCGTCGTGGTGGTGGCGCGCACCCGGAACGGGATCGAGGCGGTCGCGACGGAGCTGCGCACCGCCGGACGGCAGGCCTGGGCCGCGCCGGGCGACGTGACGGACCCAGCCACCGTGGCAGCCTTCGCGCGCGCAGCCGAGACCCGGCTCGGGCACGTGGATATCCTCGTGAACAACGCCGGAGTCGCTCACTCGGCACCACTCGCCAAGCTCACGCTCGAGGACTGGAACCGGGTGCTGAGCGTGAACGCCACCGGCACGTTCCTGTGCACCCGGGCCTTCCTCCCCGGGATGCTCGAGCGGCGCTGGGGCCGGGTGGTGAACATCGCCTCGGTGGCGGGGCTCCGCGGCGGAAAGTACATCGCCGCCTATAGCGCCGCGAAGCACGCGGTCATCGGCTTCACGCGCTCGGTGGCGGCGGAGGTCGCTGGGACCGGTGTGACGGTCAACGCGGTGTGCCCCGGGTACGTCGACACCGACATGACCCGGGAGTCGGTGACGCGCATCGCGACGAAGACGGGGATGTCGCCGCCGGATGCCCTGCGCGCGGCCCTCGAGGCCGGGGGGCAGCGCCGGCTGATCTCGCCCGAGGAGGTGGCCCGCGCGGTGCTGGGGCTGTGTGACGACGCGCAGCGCGATACCAACGGGGAGGACGTCGTGATCGCCGATGGCGGGGGGGACGGGGTGGACGCCAGCCGATGACGTTGCGGATCGTGAACCCCGACGCGCTGGGACGCCCGAGCGGCTGGAATCACGGCATGCTCGCCCCGGCGGGCGGGCGGGTGCTGTTCGTGGCCGGGCAGACCGCCCCTGACCGCGCCGGGCTAGTCGAGCAGTGGGCGGGCGCGCTCGAGCGCGTGCTGGAGGTCGTGCGCGTGGCGGGCGGGGGGGCCGAGCACATCGGCCGCATGACGGTCTACGTCACCGACCGGCAGCTGTACCTCGCGAGCCTCAAACCGCTGGGCGAGGTCCACCGCCGCTTCATGGGGCGGCACTACCCCGCCATGACGCTCGTGGAAGTGCGGGCGCTCGCCGACGCGCACGCCGCCGTGGAGATCGAAGCGACGGCCGTGCTTCCCTGACCGACACCCGGAGATCCTCGCATGCCGCTCGCGCCCGAGTCCTTCCGTTACCAGCACGACCCGCACACGGGCGTCGCCACGATCACGCTCAATCGTCCAGATCGACTCAACGCCTTGACCTTCGACGTCTACCGCGAGCTGCGCGACGCCTTCCGCACGCTGGACGGCGAGCCGGGGGTCCGGGCCGTGGTCATCACCGGGGCCGGGCGGGCGTTCTGCTCGGGCGGCGACGTGGAGGACATCATCGGGGCGCTGTTCGCGCGCGACGCTGCAGGGCTGCTCGAGTTCACCCGCCTCACCTGCGACCTCATCCTTGCGCTGCGACAATGCCGGCGCCCCATCGTCGGCGCCCTGAACGGCACCGTAGCGGGAGCGGGCGCCGTCATCGCCGCGGCGTGCGACGTGCGCATCGCCGCCGAGTCGGCGAAGATCGCGTTCCTGTTCACGAAGGTCGGCCTGTCCGGCGCCGACATGGGGGCGGCTTGGCTGCTGCCTCGCATCGTCGGGCTCGGCCACGCGACCGAGCTGCTCATGACCGGCGACTTCATCGATGCCCAGACGGCCCTGCGGATCGGCCTCTACAATCGGGTCGTCGCGGGCGCTAGCGTGATGTCGGAAGCCCGCAGGGTCGCCGAGCAGCTGGCCCGCGGGCCGTCGTACGCGCTCGGGGTCACGAAGGACGCGCTCAATCGCGAGGCCCATATGGATCTCGCCACCGCACTCGAGGCTGAAGCGCAGGCGCAGGCCGAGTGCATGCGCAGCCCCAACTTCCGTGAAGCCTACGACGCCTTCAAGACGAAGCGCGAGCCCAAATTCGTCTGACGTGCCCGATTCCACCGTCGTCTCCGCCTTCCTGACTGAATCCCACGTCGCCCTGGCGGGGCGGATCACGGCGTACGCGGCACGCGAGATCGCCCCGCTCCCGGAGCCCGCCGACGACGCCGCCGCGCGCGCCCAGGCGCGCGACCTCGTGGCGCGGCTCGGCCGGGCGGGCTGGTTCGCGTCGATCGGGGACCTCGATCTGCGCGCGGCGTGCCTGGTGCGTGAGACCTTGGCCGGCGCCTCGCCCCTTGCCGACGCCGTGTTCGCGCTCCAAGCCCTCGGCACGGTGCCGATCCTCCTGGCGGGCGCTGCTCAGCTCAAGGAGCGCTGGCTTCCCGCCGTGCTGGCGGGCCGGGCCATCGCATCGTTCGCGATGACCGAGCCCGAAGCAGGCTCGGACGCGGCGGCGATCGCGACCACCGCGCGGCGTGACGGCACGGGCTACGTCCTGCGCGGCACCAAGACACTGATCTCGAACGCCGGAATCGCGGACTTTTACACCGTGTTCGCCTCCACCGACCGGGACAAGGGCGGCAAGGGGATCTCCGCGTTCGTGGTCGCCGCCGACACCCCCGGGCTCAAGTTCGTGCGCCCCCTCGTGCTCTCGGCGCCGCACCCGCTCGGCGAGATCGCGTTCGAAGACTGCCGCGTGCCGGCGTCCGACCGTCTCGGCGCCGAGGGCGAGGGGTTCAAGCTCGGGCTGGCCACCCTCGACCGGCTGCGCGCGACCGTCGCCGCGGCCGCCTGCGGCATGGGGGCGCGGGCGCTGCAGGAGGCATTGGGGCACGCGACCCGACGCCGGCAATTCGGCCGCGCGCTCGCCGACTTCCAACTGGTCCAGGAGAAGCTCGCGCGCATGGCGACGGAGCTGACCGCCGCACGCCTCCTCACCTACCGTGCGGCCTGGGAAAAGGACCGCGGCGCGGAGCGGGTGACCCTGGAGGCGGCGATGGCGAAGGCGTTCGCGACCGAGGCCGCCCAGCGGATCGTGGACGACGCCGTGCAGATCCTGGGGGGCCGCGGCGTGCTCGCCTCCCACCCCGTGGACCGCCTGTACCGCGCGGTCCGGGCGCTGCGGATCTACGAAGGCACGACGGAGATCCAGCAGCTCATCGTAGCGGGGCAGCTCCTCAAGCAGGCGGAGGGCGCATGAGGGTCGTCGTGCTGGGGGGCGGGCCGGCCGGGCTGTACTTCGCGATCCAAATGAAGAAGGCCGACGCCTCGCACCACGTGACGGTGATCGAGCGGAACCCCCTCGCTGCGACGTTCGGGTTCGGCGTCGTCTTCTCCGACGCGACGCAGGACAATCTGGCCGAGGCGGACCGCGAGACCCACGAGGAGATGGCGCGGCAGTTCCATCATTGGGACGACATCGACGTCCACTTCAACGGCACCGTCGTCACCTCGACCGGTCACGGCTTCAGCGGCCTGTCCCGGCGGGCGCTGCTCGCGATCCTGAGCCGTCGCGCCGAAGCGGTCGGGGTGTGCCTCGAGGTCGGCACGGAGGTCGCGGATGTGCGCGCCTTCCTGGAAGCCGACCTCGTCGTCGCAGCCGACGGATTCAACAGTATCGTGCGCCGGCGGTTCGCCGACCGGTTCCAGCCGACCGTCGACTGGCGTCCCAACCGCTACGTGTGGCTCGGCACGTCCCGCCCCTTCCCTGCATTCACCTTCCATTTCAAGCGCGATCGTCACGGCCTGTGGCGCGTCCACGCGTATCAGTACGAGCCGGAGCGTTCGACGTTCATCGTCGAGGCCACGGAAGCGACCTGGCGGGCCGCCGGGATGGACCGCGCCGACGAGCACGCCACGCTGGCGTTCTGCGAGGCGTTGTTCCGGGACGAGCTCGAGGGCCGCCGGCTGCTCACGAACCGCTCCGTGTGGCGGAGCTTCGGGACGCTACGGACCGAGCACTGGCACCACGAGAACGTGGTGCTGCTCGGGGACGCGGCCCACACGGCGCACTTCTCCGTGGGATCGGGCACGAAGCTCGCCATGGAGGACGCCGTGGCCCTGGCCCGGGCGCTCCACGCCACGACTCGGCGCGACGTCCCTGCGGCGCTCGCGGCGTACGAGGCGGAGCGGCGCCCCGCGGTGGAGAGCCTGCAGCGGGCGGCGCAGGTCAGCCTGCAATGGTTCGAGGACACCGAGCGCTACATGGACCTCGAGCCGATCCAGTTCGCGTTTAACCTGCTGACCCGGAGCCTCCGGATCACGCATGACAACCTGAAGCTGCGCGATCCACAGTACGTCGCAGCAGTGGACCGCTGGTTCGCCGCGAGCACCGCGGAGCAGAGCGGCGTGGATTTGCCGCGCCACCCTCCTCCGCCACCGCTGTTCACGCCGTTCCGGCTACGGGACCTGCTGCTCGCGAACCGGGTCGTCGTGTCGCCAATGTGCCAGTACTGTGCCGAGGACGGCACGCCCAACGACTGGCACCTCGTGCACCTCGGCGCGAGAGCGATCGGCGGCGCCGCCCTCGTGTTCTCGGAGATGACCGACGTCTCGCGGGAGGGTCGCATCTCGCCGGGGTGCACCGGCATGTACAAACCGGAGCACGTGCCGGCCTGGAAGCGGATCGTGGACTTCGTGCACACCTGCAGTTACGCGAAGATCGGCCTCCAGCTCGGCCACGCGGGGCGCAAGGGCTCGACCCGCCTGGCGTGGGAGGGGATGGACGAGCCGCTCCCCGAGGGCAACTGGCCCATCATCGCCGCTTCGCCGGTCCCCTACTTCCCCAACAGCCAGGTCCCCCGAGAGATGGACCGGCGCGACATGGAGGCGGTGCGCGACGACTTCGTGCGGGCGGCGCGGATGGCGGAGGAGGCGGGGTTCGACATCCTCGAGATCCACTTCGCGCACGGCTACCTCCTGGCGAGCTTCATCTCGCCGCTCACGAACCGCCGCACCGACGCGTACGGTGGATCGCTCGCGAACCGGATGCGGTTCCCTCTCGAGGTGTTCGATGCCGTGCGCGCGGCATGGCCCCAGCACAAGCCCATCGCCGTGCGGGTCTCAGCGGTGGATTGGGCCCCCGGCGGCACCGAGCCCGCCGACGCCGTCGAGATCGCCACGCTCCTCAAGGCGCATCATTGCGACATCGTCGACGTCTCGGCCGGCCAGACCGTGCCCGACGCCAAGCCCGCCTACGGGCGCCAGTTCCAGACGCCGTTCGCCGACCGCATCCGCCACGAGGCGGGGATTCCGACGATGGCCGTGGGCAACATCTCGTCCTTCACCGACGTGAACACGATTCTCGCCGCAGGGCGCGCCGATCTCTGCGTCCTGGCGCGCGCGCACTTGTGGGATCCCTACTGGACGCGCCACGCCGCTCACGAGATGGGGCACCCGCTTCCCTGGCCGCCCCAGTACTCGACACTCGACACCTACAAGCCGCGGTTCACGTGAGCCGCAGGACCCCGGCATGCCACTGACCTACGCGGGCTACCTCAAGCTCGAGGAGCTGTTGTCGCTGCAGCAGCCGCGCTCCGCGGGACCGGAGCACGACGAGATGCTCTTCATCGTCATCCATCAGGTCTATGAGCTCTGGTTCAAGGAGATGCTCCACGAGCTCACCTACCTCGAGACGCTGCTGCGCGGCAACGAGACGTCGCGAGCCCTGCACACCCTGAAGCGCATCCTCACCGTGCTCAAGGTGATGGTGGCGCAGATCGACGTCCTCGAGACGATGACACCGCTCGAGTTCCTGTCGTTCCGGGATCGCCTCGAGTCCGGCAGCGGATTCCAGTCGTTCCAATTCCGCGAGCTCGAGTTCCTCCTCGGAGCCAAGCACCCCGCGGCCATCGCGCGCTACCCCGAGGGGAGCGAGCCCCGGCGGCGACTCGAAACTCGGTACCGCCAGCCCACGTTGTGGGACGCCTTGCTTGCATATCTCGCGCAGAACCAGTACCCGGTGCCGCCGACGCTGCTCGCTCGGGATGTGACGCAGCCGCCGGAGCCGTCACGCGAGGTGCAGCAGATCCTGATCACGGTCTATCGGACGAACCCCGCAGTCTCGTCCGTCTGCGAACGCCTGGTGGACTTGGACGAGGGGTTCATGGAGTGGAGGTACCGGCACGTGAAGATGGTGCAGCGCACCATCGGGACGAAACCGGGCACGGGAGGAACCGGGGGGGCGGAGTACCTCGCGACGACGCTCAACAAGCCTGCCTTCCCAGACCTCTGGGCCATCCGCACGGAGCTGTGACCGCGCCGTGAAGCCGGCGGGGTTGTACGCGAGCCCGAACGCACTCGCACCGCACTACAGCCGCTTTCGGGTCGCGGAGCGATTGCTCCTGACGGGCCACTCTCATCAGGCGTGGCCCGACGTGGGCTTCGAAGCCCAGCAACGCGCCTGGCTCGACGCCGCAGAGTACGTGGACGAGAAGTGGGAACATGCGTTCGCGCAGGCCGAGCGAGTGCGACGCGGCTTCGCGCGGCTGCTCGACGATTCGGGTGGGACAATCGCGCTCGGCGCCAACACGCACGAGCTGGTCGTTCGCTGGCTCTCGGCCCTTCCCCTCAGACAGCGACCCCGTCTGGTGACCACGACGGCCGAGTTCCACACCATCCGGCGCCAGCTCGACCGCTTGGCCGAGGAAGGGATCGCAGTCGCGAAAGTCCCGGCCCTCCCAGCGGCCACCCTTGCGGAACGGCTTGCCCGCACGGTCGACGACCGCACGGCGGCCGTGCTCGTCTCGGCCGTCCTGTACGAGAACGCCCACCTGGTGCCCAACCTCGGCCATCTGCTCGAGGCATGCCGACGGGCCGGGGCGGAGCTCCTGGTCGACGCGTATCACGCGCTGAACGTGGTGCCGTTCTCGCTCCGAACCGAAGAGCTCGGAGCCGCGTTCGTGGTCGGCGGAGGCTACAAGTATTGCCAGCTGGGTGAGGGAAACAGCTTCCTGCGGGTGCCCGCGAGCCGCGCGCTGCGACCCGTGATCACCGGGTGGTTCAGCGAGTTTGCGCGGTTGCCTGCGGCGCCTGCCGCCGGTCAGGTCCCATATGGGGCCGGCCCCGATCGGTTCGCCGGTGCGACCTACGACCCCACCAGTCACTATCGGGCGGCCGCGGTGTTCGAGTTCTTCGAGGGCCACGACCTCACGCCGACGCTGCTGCGCGAGGTGAGCCAACATCAGATCCGGCTCCTGGCCCAGCTGTTCGACGATCTCGACCTCGATCCCGCCGTCGTGAGCCGAGACCGGTCGGTACCGATCGAGCGCATCGGTGGGTTTCTGGCGCTCCGATGCCCGCGCGCGGACGCGCTGAGCCGCCGGCTCCGCCACGACGGCCTGGCGACGGACTCCCGCGGCGACCTGCTGCGCCTCGGGCCGGCACCGTACCTGTCGGACGAACAGCTGCGGATGGCCGTGGGGCTGTTGGGGCGAGCGGCGTCGAGCGGGTAGGTCAGCTCAGGGCCCTGCTCGCTCGCCTGTAAAGCGAACCCTGCACGCCAGCGACGCCGAGACCTCGGCTGCTTCGCTCACCCGAAACACGTACGCCCCCGTGTCCGCGAAGATCGGCACGGCTGGGTATCCCGGCGGCGCCCCCTGGAGCACGCGCCCCGTCGCCCCGTCCGTCGCGAGCGAGAAACGGTTGCGGTACTCGAAGCGATCCGCCGGAAGCGCAGTCTTCGGCGCGTAGTCCACGATGTAGAGGAACGCGCCGGCCGGCGTCAGCACGCCGAGCTCGCCACCATGCGGACCGGTCAGACGCAACGTAAGGGTGTCCCCGCGCGCCACCGTTTCGGGCGTGCATCGCAGGGGCGCCGGCATGCCGGGGAAGATCCACGCCCCGGGATAGAGCAGCGCGAACACGAGAAACGCCCCCGCGCCGGCGGGCGGGACGACCAGCAATATCCGGTAGAGCCAACGCCACAGTCCTCCGAGCCAGCCGAGCAGGTCGGCCCCCACGCCGTCCGCGGCCGTGTCGGACTCAGTGTCGATGGCGCGAAGCGCCCCCCACCCCTCCCATCCGATGACGTACAACAGGAGTGGGAGTGGCAGCCAGCCGAGCGAGCTGCGGAGGTCGGAGTCGACGTAGGCGAGCAGGAAGGCGAGGCAACTGGTATCGGAGACCGCCTGGCCGATGATGGGCCAGGCGCTCCGGCCGCCGTGCCACGCGGCGAAGACGACGGCGACCGCCACGATGGTGCGCAGCGCGGCATAGACGATCGTGCCTGATGCGGACGGCATCAGCGTTTCGCGCGAAAGAAGCCTCTCAGCAGTTCACCGCACTCCTCTGCACGCACGCCCCCCACCACCTCCGGCCGATGGTTCAGCCGGGGGTGGCGCAGCAGGTCCGCCACGCTCCCCGCCATCCCCGCTTTCGGGTCGTAGGCCCCGAACACGACTCGGCCCAGCTTGGCGAGCACGATCGCGCCGGCGCACTGGGCGCACGGCTCGAGCGTGACGTAGAGCGTGCTGTCGTCCAGGCGGTCGGTGCCGAGCGCCGTCAACGCCTGCTGGATGGCGAGGAGCTCGGCATGAGCGGTCGGGTCGTTACGGGCGATGGTGGCGTTGTACGCCCTGGAAACAACGACGCCGTCGCGAATGACGACGGCGCCGACGGGCACTTCGTCGAGGTTGGCTGCCAGCTTGGCCTGGGCGAGCGCCGCCTCGATCCCAGCGAGGTCCGCTGGCTCACGCACGAGCCGGTTCCGGTGCGCCCGCCGCCACGCGCTGGAACGTGAGCGAATTACCGTCCTTCGCCCGATCCACGCGGATCCGATCGCCCTCGGAGAACTTCCCTTCGAGCACCGCGAGCGCGAGCGGGTTTTGCAGCAGCCGCTGGATCGACCGCTTGAGAGGCCGGGCGCCGTACACCGGGTCGTAGCCCTCCGCCACGATCAGCTGCTTCGCCGCGGGCGTCACCTCGAGGCTGAGCTTGCGCTCGGCGACGAGCCGCTCCACCCGCTGGATCTGGAGCTCCACGATGCGAGCGATGTCCTCGCTCGAGAGCGGCCGGAAGATGATCACGTCGTCCACGCGATTCAGGAACTCGGGCTTGAACGTCTGCCGCAGCAGCTCCAGCACTTTGGTCTCGACCTGTTCCCAGTTCTGCGTACCCATCTCGAGGATGTACTGAGACCCGATGTTCGACGTCATGATGAGCACGGTGTTCCGGAAGTCCACCGTCCGACCCTGTGAGTCCGTGAGCCGGCCGTCGTCCAGGATCTGGAGCAGCACGTTGAAGACGTCGGGATGCGCCTTCTCGATCTCGTCGAACAGCACGACGGCATAGGGACGCCGGCGCACCGCCTCGGTGAGCTGACCGCCTTCCTCGTACCCGACGTAGCCGGGCGGCGCGCCGATCATCCGCGCCACGGCGTGCTTCTCCATGTACTCGGACATGTCGAGCCGCACCATCGCCTTCTCATCGTCGAACAGGAATTCGGCCAGGGCGCGCGCGGTTTCGGTCTTCCCGACCCCCGTGGGGCCGAGGAAGATGAACGACCCGGTCGGCCGGTTGGGGTCCTGCAGGCCGGCGCGGGCCCGCCGCACGGCGTTCGACACCGCTGCCAGGGCCTCGGGCTGCCCGACCACACGCCTGGCGAGCTCGGCTTCGAGGCGGGTCAGGCGCTCGCGCTCCGATTCGAGCATCTTCGAGACCGGAATGCCCGTCCACTTGGCCACGATCTCGGCGATGTCTTCGGCGTCCACTTCTTCCTTCAGGTACTTCCCTTTCTTCTGGATCTCGGCGAGGCGCTTCTCGAGGGCGGCGATCTCCTTCTCGACCGCCGGAATCCGACCGTAGCTGATCTCCGCGGCCTTCTGGAGGTCGCCGCGGCGCGTCGCCTGGTCCGCCTCGGTCCGCAGCTGCTCGAGCTCTGCCTTCTTGGCCTGCAGCTTCGTGATTACGTCCTTCTCTGCCTGCCACTGGGCCTTCATGGCGTTGGAGCGGTCGCGCAGCTCCTTCAGCTCCTGCTCCACCCGCTCGCGACGCTCCTTCGATGCCTTGTCCTTCTCCTTGGCGAGGGCCGCGAGCTCGATCTCGTGCTGTACGATTTTCCGCTCCACCTCGTCGATTTCCTGAGGGAGCGAGTCGATCTCGATCCGCAGCCGGCTCGCTGCTTCGTCCACCAGGTCGATCGCCTTGTCGGGCAGGAAGCGGTCGCCGATGTAGCGATGCGACAGGGTAGCGGCGGCCACGAGGGCGTTGTCGGTGATCCGCACGCCGTGATGCACTTCATAGCGCTCTTTCAGGCCGCGCAGGATGGCGATCGTGTCCTCGAGGGACGGCTCCCCCACGAACACCGGCTGGAAGCGGCGCTCGAGCGCCGCGTCCTTCTCGAGGTGCTTGCGGTACTCATCCAGCGTGGTCGCTCCCACCACGTGCAGCTCTCCGCGCGCCAGCGCCGGCTTCAACATGTTGGAGGCGTCCACCGCCCCTTCCGCCGCGCCCGCGCCCACGAGCGTGTGCAGCTCGTCGATGAAGACGATGTACCGCCCCTCGGCGCTCGTGATCTCCTTCAGAACCGCCTTGAGACGCTCCTCGAACTCGCCACGGTACTTCGTCCCCGCGACGAGGGCCCCGAGATCGAGGGCGACGAGATGCTTGTTCTTGAGCGAGTCCGGAACGTCCCCGTTCACGATCCGCTGCGCGAGTCCTTCGACGATCGCGGTCTTGCCGACGCCCGGCTCGCCGATCAACACGGGATTGTTTTTAGTCCGCCGCGACAACACCTGCATCACGCGGCGGATCTCCTCGTCCCGCCCGATCACCGGGTCGAGCTTGCCCTTGCGGGCCTGCTCGGTGAGGTCGCGGGTGAAACGCTCGAGCGCCTGGTACTTCTGCTCTGGCTCCTGGTCGGTGACCCGTTGCGGACCGCGCACGCCCTCCAGCGCCGCCATCACGTCAGCGCGATCGACGCCCGCGGCCGAGAGCAGTTGCTTCGCCGTCGTGCCCTTCTCTTCGATCAGCCCGAGCAGCAGATGCTCGGTGGAGACGTACGCGTCGCCCAGCGCCTTGGCTTCCTCGTCGGCGCGGTCCAGCACCCGGCTGACTTCGCGCGCCAGCGTCGGCTCGGCCGCGGTCCCCCCCCCCGATTGCTTCGGAAACCGGTCGAGCTCGCGCTCCGTTTCCGCTTTCAACCGCGTGACGTTGAGCCCCGCCTTCTGGAGCAAGGGAACCACGATGCCGTCGTCCTGTGACAGCAGCGCGTGGAAGAGATGGGCGTCGTTGACCACCGGGTTGCCGCGCTCGCGCGCCAGCCCGCTCGCCTGCTGCAACGCCTCGGCCGCCTTGACGGTCAATCGTTCGGGTCTGATCATAGCGCCGGCCCTCCGGGCAACCTTCGTGCCTGTTGAAAGATGCCGAATCGGCAGAGCACAAGTCAAAATGCCCAAGAAACGCATCAATTGACGCTCGGCGATGGCTGTGTGATGTTCCCCCCGAGGCCCCATTCCAGGATGCTTGCTGTGCTGACACGCTCGCTGGCGCTGCTCCTCGCCGTGGCGGCTCCCGCCTTGGCGCAGACCCCGCGGATCACTCCGGCGGGGGATCCCACGGTCCGGACCGACACGATCTACCGCTTGGCGGTGAACCCCGCCGATCACCCAGACGACGACTACATCTACCTGCTGGACGACGGGGTCGTGCGGCTGGAGGCCGACGGCCGCGGCAGCCGGACGTACCGGCAAGTCGTGCAGATCCTCACACGCGAGGCCGCCGAGACATGGGGCGAGCAGTCGTTTTCCTACGTGAGCGGGCGCGAGCGGCTCACCCTGAACTGGGTGCGCGTCGTGAAGCCGACGGGCGAGGTCATCAGTTCGCAGCCGGCGCACCAGCAGGAGTCGATCGCGCCGGTGGCGCAAGAAGCGCCGGTTTTTTCCGATGCGAAAGTGCGGCGCGTCTCGAGCGGCGGCATCGCGCCGGGCACGCTGCTGGATTACAGCTACACCGTCGAAACCCTGAAGCCGGTGATGCCCGGTGACTTTCAGCGCGGATGGCGCGTGACAACTGGACGGCTCACCCGTCGCTCCCGCTACATCGTTGAGGTGCCCGCGAACTTGGACGTCCGCATCAAGGAGGTCAACCTCACCTTCCCCCGAAAGACCGCCGAGGCCCGTGGCCGGCAGGTGTATACGTGGGCGACGGCCGACCTGCCGAAGATCGAGCGGGAGCCGTTCGCCGCCGACTCGAACGGCATCGACCAGTACATCGACGTCGCGGCGCCGGTCCAGTGGGCGGACGTGGCGCGCTGGTACGGTGGGCTTTCCCGGGATCGCTACCGCATGACGCCGGGGCTCGACTCGGCGCTCGGCACGGTCGTCACCGGCGCTCGCACGCTCGACGACTCGTTGCGGGCGCTGCACCGTTGGGTAGCGCAAGACTTCCGCTACGTCTCACTCTCGCTCGGGATCGGAGGCTTCCAGCCCCGCCTCCCCGCCGCGGTGCTGGCCACCCGCTACGGTGACTGCAAGGACAAGGCGACGCTGTTCATCGCGCTGGCCCGGCGACTGGGGCTGCACGCCGATCCGGTGCTGCTTTCGAGCAGCGGCGGGATCGCGCGCGACCGGCCGTCCGCCCTGGCGTTCGACCACATGATCGCCGCGGTCGAGCGACCCGGCGGCTACCTCTACCTCGACTTGACCTCGGAGTTGACGCCGTTCGGCTCGCTCCCGCCGGCCGAGCAGGGCGAGTTCGGCCTGATGGTCCACCCCGACGGGAGCGGCGAGGAGGTCACCTTCCCCGCAGATTCGGCGGCCACGAACCGCGACATCGCTGTGCTGACCGGCGATTTGTCCCCGCAGGGGGTGTTCCACGGTCGCTATGTTCACGTTGCGGCGGGCGACCAGCAGTACGGCATGCGGCAGACGTTCGCGACGCCGTTCGGGACGACGGAGCGGGAGCGCATCACGCGGGCCGCGGTGAACATGCTGTTCCCGGGAGCCACGGGCGACAGCCTCGAGCTATTCGACGGCCGCGACCTGCGGGCGGAGCCGCGGATCGCAGTGGTGATCCGCGAGGCTCAGGCGACCTCTCAGTCCGGCAGCAGCGACATTCTGACGCTGCCGATTCACAACTACGGCGACGTGAAGGGGGTCGCGGCAGAGCTCGAAGCCCGCGGCCCCCGGCGCTTCCCCATCGATGTCGCCGCCGTGGCAGGGCCCCACGAAGAAGCGGCCGAGCTCAAGCTGACCCTGCCGGACGGCTGGCGGGCGCAGCTGCCGCCCAACATCACGGCGCGCAGCGCGTTCGGGACTTACAGCGCGGAGTACGGCCAGGAAGGCCGCGTGCTGCGCGTCGCACGGAAGCTCATCGGTCGCAAGGGGATCGAGCCGCCCGGCCGAATCGGCGACCTGATTCAGTGGCTGAAGGAGATGGCCAAGGACGACGTGCGATACATCGTGCTCGAGCATCCACGCTGAATCACTTCATGATGATCATCTTTTTCGTGAAGCGCTGCCCGTCCACGACCAGCTGGTAGATGTACACTCCCGATGCCGCCTGCTGGCTGGTGTTCCGGACGTTGCCGTCCCAGTAGGCGCTGTAGGCGCAGCCGTCGGCGCTCGAGCAGCTCAACTCCAGGTTGTCGAGCGCCTCCCCCGTCCCCTGCAGGATCGGCACCGCCACGAGCTGCGCGAGCACATTGTAGACCTTCAGTGAGACCTTCGGCCGGTGACCATTGGCAAACACATCGCCGTTCAGCGAGAACGGGATCGTGGTCGCCGGGTTGAACGGGTTCGGGTAATTCTGTTTGAGCTCTACCGTGGGTCGGGGCTGCTGCCCCCACGCCGGCCCAGCCGCCACCCCCAGCCCCGCCACCCAAAGCCCGAGCCCCAGCACCGCCCAGGCGTACCGCTTCATCTACCGCTCCTTCTGCGAACGAGAAAAGAACCTTGGGACCGCACTCCTTGTCGAGTGAACCGTTCTAGGGCGCTTGCCGGAAAACTACGGGCCGCCTTTCCCCGCTGTCAACCGGGCCAGCACGCGGGCGTCGCCGGCGCGGCGTGTGATGCCGCGGCGGTCGGCCCATTCGAGCAACGGAATCAAGTACTTGCGGGTGAGACCGAAGCGGTCGCGCAACTCGGCTGGGGTGGCCTGGCCGAGCTCGGCGAGCGCGGCCTCGAGGCTCGTCCGGAACGCCTCCAGCGCCTGCCGCGCCGCGTAGCGCTCCTGGTCGATCTGCTCGGCCGCACCCTCGCGCGCCAGGTGCGCGAGCAGCGCCCGGAGCGGCGCCCCGGGGAACTCGCGCTCCAGCTCCCCCAGCGTCGGAACCTGCCAGCGAGCTTCGACCAGGCGGCGGGTCAGCGTCTCCCGCAAGTCGCTGGTGCGGGCGTCGAAGGCGGGCCGCCACCCTGCGAGCCGGGCCACGCTCCCCACGATCTCCAGCTTCGCCTTCCCCTCCCTCCCCCCGGTGCCAACCTCCAGCACCGCATCGACGACGGCTGGCGGCGGTGCCGGCGCTCCCACCGCTGCTCGGAGGGCCTGGAGCGACATCCCCGGATCGAGCGGATGCTCCTCGTGGTAACGTCGGAGCACGTTGGCCAGGCGCGCCGCTTCGGCCGTTACGACTCCCAGCGCGACGACCGTGTCGCCCGCCGTTAGGAGATCCGCAGCCGCCTCGATGACGGCTGTCACGCGCTCCGGAAGAAACCCGAGCCGCACGGAGAGGCTCGCCACCGGCAGCCCGGCGAGCCCCGCCTCCAAGGCGAGCAGCCGCAAGCGTTCGACCGGCGGCTGGTCCGCCGCGATGCGTCGCTGGCGCAGCCGCGGCCGGGGCGCCGGGAAGGGGTCGAGCACGACCCCGCCGCCGATGGTCGTGACGGGCGAAAACGACCGCAGCACGAACCGGTCCCCACCGCGGGCGACCAGTGGGGTCTCGAGGATCAGCCGCGCGAGGCCCCGTTCGCCCGGCCCGATCGACCGCACCTGAACTACCCGTGCCAGTACTTCGGCCGTGCCGAGGTGCACCCGGAGCCGGGTGCGAGATGCGATCGGCTTGCGTGCTGCGGGCAGCAGCTCGACGGCGGCGTCGAGCATCGTCGTGGCGCGCCAGCCCGCCCCCGTCACCGCCACATGGCCGCGCGCCAGCTCGCTCTTGTCGACTCCGACCAGTGCCAACGCCGTGCGACGGCCGGGCACTGCCCGGTCCGCTGCCTGGCCGTGCACTTCGATCGAGCGCACCCGCGCCGCGCGCTCGAGGGGCAACAGCCGCACGGCGTCCCCTACCGCCACCGTGCCGCTCCAGGTGGACCCGGTGACCACCGTACCCGCCCCCGCCACGGCGAACACCCGGTCGATGGGCAGCCTGAACAAGTCCGCCGCCGGCCGCTCGATCAGGTCTTGCGCGACCTGCCGTAACGCCGAGCGGAGCCCGTCCAACCCCTCCCCGGTCACCGCCGACGTGGTGACCGGATCCTCCCAGCGAACCCGACTCGCCTTGAGCCGGTCGGTCACGTCGGCCCGCACCATGTCGAGCCACTCGGGCTCGACCAGGTCCCGCTTGGTGATGACGGGGATGCCGCGGGGCACGCCGAGCAGCTCGACGATGGCCAGGTGCTCCTCCGTCTGCGGCATGATTCCCTCGTCGGCCGCGATCACGAGGAGGGCGACGTCGATGCCCGTCGCTCCCGCGAGCATGTTGCGGACGAACCCCTCGTGCCCTGGGACGTCCACGACGCTGGCCTGGACTTGGTCGCCGAGCGGCAGGGGGGCGAAGCCCAGGTCGATCGTGATCCCGCGGCGCTTCTCCTCCTCCCACCGGTCGGTGTCGACCCCGGTGAGGGCCTTTACGAGCGCCGTCTTGCCGTGGTCGATGTGGCCGGCGGTGCCGATTACGAAGCGGCGGATGGGACTGGAGTGGGGGGCGTGGAGGCCCACGCGCGACGCTCCCAGAAGTCGAGGGCGGAGAGGGCGCCAGTCTCACCGAAGTGGTGGCGCGCGAAGCGGGCGACGAGGCGGCGATGGGCGGCGGCGTGCTGCGCGTCGAGCCGGGGCAGCTCTTCCCGAGCGTCGGTCAGGGCGAGCAGGTCGCGATAGGCCTGCCGTGGCAGCCGCGTGAACGGCTGGGTCGGGGTGCAGTGGGGGCAAGCGACGCCGCCGTCGGCGACGCTGAACGGCACAGGGTCCTGGCCGTCGGGGGCGATGGCGGTGCCGTCCCGTACGCACGCCACGAGTGACGGCTCGAAGCCCAGCACGCCCAGCAGCAGCCAGATTCCCCGCACTCCGGCGACGTCGATCGCTTCCGGGGACGCGCTCGCGAGCGCGTCGAGCGCGCTGGTGAGTGTGTCGTACGCCGCGGGGAGTGGCGCCGGAGGCGCCATCTTGAGCATCACCTCCGCCAGCGCCGTCGCCCCCGCGAACCGCCCGACCTCGGCCGCCAGGTCGCGCCGCAAGTTGGCGAGATCGAACGCGGCGAGGGTGTGCAGCTCGCGCGTCTCGCGGAAGTAGAGCTGCGCCGTTCCCTCGCTCAGCAGCTCGAGCCCGGCGCCGAAGCGGCTCTTCGGCCGCAGCGCGCCCTTGGCGATCGCGCTCTGCACGCCCAGCTCGCGGGTCGCGAGCCGCACCACCTTGGAGGTTTCGCTGTAGCGATAGGTCTGGAGGACGACCGCGGGGGTGGTGACGAGCGCCATGGGGTCAAAGGTAACGGCAGCGCCGCGCCTAGGGCACGTCCGCCAGCGCGGTGGCGGACGGGCATACGCCCACCGCGACGGCCCGGAGCTCGTCGTAGTCCGGCGGCGCCGACAGCACATGCACGACGCCGGGGCTCGTACAGGCACTGGCATCGAGCGCGTATACGCGGCCCCCCTGATCGATCGCCAGCCCGGTCACGCCGTCGCCGCCGGGCTTCAGGCCCTGCCCCGGTCCCCGCGTCACGGACCGCGTCAAGGTATTCACCTCCAGGATCCCGTCGCTGGCAGAAGAGATCAGCACTCGGCCAGACGGATGAAAGGCCGCGGCGCCCGGGGCCTCGCCCAGTCCGTTGATGACCGCGAGCTCCGTGCGAGACGCCGGGTCGACGATAGAGAGCTTGCCGTCGCCGCGAGTCGGGTGGCCGGAGTTCACGACATACAGCAGGCTGTCGTCTCCGACGGCGAGAAAGCGAGCGTTCGCCCCGGACAGCGGAATCGAGTCGACCGAGGAGCCACCGCAGCATGGGAGCGAGCTGAGCCAGCTCGGACCCATCGGCGCGCCGTTCACGACGTTCCCGTTCGCAACGAAGAGTCGGCCCCGCACGAGGGCGACGGCTTGCGGGTACACGCCCACCGGAAAGCTGGCGGTGTCACCCGAGAGGAAATTGAGGCGCGTAACCGTGTTGAGCTTTGGGTTCGCGACCCAGGCGATTGAGTCGTCCTCGATCACCACACCCGTCGCGCCGGATCCCCGCGCGAGCGGGAAGACGACCACCGGGCGCACGCACAGGCCGGTCGTGCAGAGACCGGCGTTGTTGATCACCGCCACCGAGTCCGCGGAACCGAGCGGCACGACCACGGTGCTGCCGCGACCCGCGGCAGTGATCGCTGCGCCGCCCGCCTGCAGATCCACGGTGCGAACCGACAGATCGGCCGCAGCGACAAACGAGACGGTGTGGTTCGAGTTCACGACGGCGATCACTTGCCCGGACGAGCTCGTCTGCTCGAGCGCGTCGCTGCAGCCGGCGGCGAGCGCCAGTCCCAACAGGCAGAGTCGTCTCATGGCGTCGGAGTCTCCTCCAGATCACAATACACAAACCGCCCCTCCCGCACCACGATCTCGCCGCGCCGATACGGCACCGGCGCGCGCAGGATCGGTCCCGCATACACGAACGTGTGAAACTCTCCGTTTTCTCCGCAGGGGTCGACGCCGGGTGGGAGCTCGTTGAGCAGCGGCGCGTCGTACTCCCGCCCCGCGAACGCCCTCGGCAGGGCGCGCGAGTCCACGCAGACGAGCACCGCCTTGTACCCTTGCCGCACGCAGTCGGCCGCGAGCGCCCGAGTGTCCCGGAGCCATAACGGAAACAGTCCCCGCATGCCGATCCGAGCGAGCAGCCGCTCTCGGTACGCGCGGATGTCGGCGAGAAATAGGTCGCCGAACACCACGGCATCGAGCATCGCAAACCGGGTCCGGGCGGCCGTGAGGGTCGCCTCCATCTGCCGCTCGTAGTCCGCGTTCGAAGCATCGCGCGGGATCACGACCTCTTGGAGCGGCAGGCCGAGTGTCTGCGCTTGCCGGTGCAGCAAGCCGCGACGCACGCCGTGCATGCTGATCCGGTCGTATTCGGCCGTGACCGTGGTCACGAGCGCGACCACGCGATACCGCTCGTCTCGCAGCACCTCCTGCAGGGCCAGGGCGCTGTCCTTCCCACCGCTCCAGGCCACGAGCACAGGCTGCGACACCTCACCCGCCCGCAGCGCGCTGCGCCCAGGCTGCCGCTCCATCACCGTCCCCAAGCGAGGCGCCCGCCCAAGAGCACCGTGCGACCGCGGGCGGGGAAGTTCTTCACTTCCTCGTACGCGTGATCGAGCACGTTCTCGACGCGCGCCGAGACGGCGAAACCGGGTGCGCCGCCACCCGGCCGCCGCACGTCGAGCTGGGCGGCCAGATCGATGCGCGCGTAGCTGGAGAGCGTCACACGTGGAAACGGGAACGTGGAGAAGTCCTGATCCTGTCGGTCGCCGACGTACGTGACGGCGAGCGACATGGCGCCGCGCTCACTCAGCCGATAGCCGGCGTCGAGCCGCGCCGCGTGCTTGGGCCGGCGCGTGAGCGGCTGCCCAGCCGCCAGCAAGGCTCCGGACGACGGATCGAAGCCGGGGTTGGTGACCTCGGTGTGGAGGTAGGTGTAGCTCCCGGCCACTGAGACTGGTCCCGGCGGGGCGACGCGTATGCCCAGCTCGAGGCCGTTCGCGTCGGCGGCCGCCACGTTATAGTAATTCGGAGCGCCCGGCGCCGCGCTCGGGTTGTAGTCGATCATATCGACAAAGCGCTGGTCGAAGAACGTTGCCGAGAGGCTCGCCCGAGCCCGGGCGAGCGACTGCTCGAGGCCCAGCTCCCAGCTGCGGGAGTGCTCGGGCTGCAGATCGGGGTTGCCGACCGTGAAACCGGTCGAGTAGTTCTCAAAGAAACTTGGCTCGCGGAAGCCGGTGCCGGCGGTCGCCCGGACACGGGTCCCGTCCCCGAGGCGGTAGACCGCGCCCAGGCGGTAAGTGACGTAGGTGCCGAAGCGTTGGTTGTCTTCCAATCGCACGCCCGTGGTCAGGCTGATCCGGGCACCGGCGTCGGCCACGGCCTGCGCATAGACGGCGGCGTTCCAGCGCGCCGAGTCGATCGGCAGCGTGCTGCAAGCGCCGAATGACGTCTGGCAAACGTTGAAGCTTCGCTCACGCTCCTGCTCGACCGCCGTCCCCACCGTCACGACCGGGCCCGAGGGCAAGTACACGTTCGCCCGGAGGTCGGCGCTGGAACGCCGCAGGTCGTCGAGATTCTGAAATCGGGAACTGTCCGCGGTACTGTCGGGCCGGTCGTCGAACCCGCTGTTGGTCTCGTTGGTGGCGAGGAACAAGCGCGCCTCGAACCGCCTGCTGAAGGAGTGTCCGAGGTCGAGCCCCAGGGTCGGCCCGCTCCCGTAACTGAACTGGTTGTGGTCGAGGGGCACTCCCGCGCCGTTGGTCGGAAAGTGGAATACGTCGTCGCCGTAGCGCAGCGTGAGTGTCGCGTCGGTACGGTCATCCGGCGCGACGCGCGCCAGGCCCGATACCACGGTGTTGCGATACCGATTGTTGAATGCATACATCCCGTCACTCGCGAAGCGCGAGATCGAGACGGAGTAATTGGCCGCTTGGCTCCCGCCGGAGGCCTCGGCATCCCACGTCAACGTCCCGTACGTGCCGCCTCGCACGGTCGCCTCGGTGTGGCTGGTGGCCGTGGCGCGCCGTGTGAAGATCTGGACGACTCCCGTCACGGCGTCGGATCCGTACAGCACGCTGGCCGGGCCACGCACCAGCTCGATGCGCTCGACGTTTTCGGTCGTCAGGTTCGCGAAATCGAACGAACCGCCGGGCTGGTTCGCCGCGACGCCATCGACCAACACCTTGACGTAGTTGCTCTGCCCACCCCGCAGGAACAAGGAGGTCTGGCCGCCGAACGAGCCGGTCTGCACGACCGTCGCCCCAGGCACCTGCCGCAGCGCCTCGAACACCGTCTGGATCCCCTGCTCGCGGAGGTCCGCGCCACGTAGCACGGTGACCGCGGCGGGCACGCCGGCCGCCGACCGTGGGAGGCGAGTAGCCGTCACGACCACAGGGTTCAGCTCCACCGTGTCAGCCGGCTGCTGCCCGCCGAGCAGCACGGGCAGCAGCAGCGGCGGCAACCCGCAAAGCGACGCTCTCATGGGTGGTCCTCCTTCTTGCGCAGGGGGGTCATCTGGGGCCGGCCGTCGAACCGGGTGATCGCAACCGGCCAGGCGAAGACGCGTTCTACGACCTCACGGGTGAGGACTTGCGCCGGAGCTCCGCCGGCCGCCGCGCGCCCACCGGCGAGCAACAGCACCCGATCAGCGAAGCGCGCGGCCAGGTTCACATGGTGCGTGATCAGGATCGCGCCGAGCCCGTGCGCGTCCACCAGCCCGCGCACCAGCTCGAACAACTCCATGTCGTGGCGCAGGTCGAGCGACGTCGTGGGCTCGTCGAGCACGAGGAGCTTGGGTTCCTGGGCGAGCGCGCGCGCGAGCCGAACCCGTTGGTATTCCCCGCCCGACAGCGTCCAGAGCCAACGGTCCGCCAGGTCCGCCGCGTCGCAAGCGACCAGCGCGCGCTCGACGGCAGCCCGGTCCGCCACGCGCACGCCGCCGAAGAGCGACAGATGCGGATATCGGCCCAGCAGTACGGTCTCGCGCACGCGCTGCGGGAACAGGTTGTCCTCGCGCTGCGGCAGCACCCCCACGACTCGGGCGAGATCTCGGCGTCCCCAAGCGCTCGCCGGTCGCCCCAGGATGTTCGCTTGCCCCTTGATGGGCTGGACGAGGCCGAGCGCGGCGCGAACGAGGGTCGTCTTGCCGCTGCCGTTGGGCCCGAGTACGGCATGGAACTCGCCCGCGCGCACCTCGAGCGAGACGTCCAGGAGAATGTCGCGCCGGGCGCCCGGGTAGCGGCACGTGATGCCGCTGACCGCGAGGATCAGCTCACGGTCCATCGACGCAACAGGAAGGCGAACACGGGGACACCGAGCAGGGCGGTCACGATGCCCACCGGCAGCTCGCGCGGGGCCACCACGGTGCGGGCCAGCGTGTCCGCCGCTGCGAGCAAGATCCCGCCCGCGAGGAACGCGGTCGGGAAGAGCGTGCGGTGGAGCCGGCCCCACACGAGGCGGCACAGGTGCGGCACGATCAACCCGACAAAGCCGATCACGCCCGCAACCGCGACTGCGGCGGCGGTCAAGAGCGACGCGGCGAGGTAGACGAGTCGCTTCAGCGTTCGCACGTCCGCGCCGAGGTACCGCGCCGGCTCTTCGCCGAGGGCGAGCAGGTCGAGCGGCCGCGCCGCCGCGGCGAGGACGACGAGGGGCAGCGGTGCGTACACGACGAAGACCAGCACCGTGGTCCACGAGGCGCCGGAGAACCCGCCCCAGAGCCAGAGGAATGCGTTGCGCAGCTCCGTGGCTTCGGCGAGCGACACGAGGGCGGTCGTGACTGCCGCGGCGAACGCGCCCACGGCCACGCCGGCCAGCAGGAGGACCCGGGGGTCGAGCTCCGCGCCGCCGATGAGCCCGAGCCGGTACACCAGCGCCATCGCGCCCACCGCCCCGACGAACGCCGCGAGCGGCAGGGCCCACGGCCCTGGGAGGTTGAGGGCGATCGCCGCCACCGCCCCGAGCCCGGCGCCGCCCGACAAGCCGAGCAGGAACGGGTCGGCGAGCGGGTTCCTGACCAGCGCCTGGAGCCCGACGCCGGAGACGCCGAGCGCGCCCCCCACGAGGAACGCGAGCACCGCGCGGGGGAGCCGGAGCTGCCAGACGATCGGCGAAGCCACGATGTCGCCGAGCGGCACGTCCGCGGGCCCGAGCAGTACCGCGGCGGCGAGCGTCACGAGCGCTGTGACCGCGAGCAGGACGTACTTCACGGCGCGGTGCCGAGGCGTCGCCGCAGCTCGCGCACGGCCTCCGCGACGCGCGGTCCGGGACGCCCGAACAGCTGGCCCGGAAGAAACAGGAAGCGCCTGCGCTGTACCGCGCGCACCACTTGCCACTCCGGACGGGCCGCATAGCGCGGTGCCCCTGTGCTGTCCGAGAGGACGGCGACGAACTCCGGATCGCGCGCGGCGATCGTCTCGATTGCGACCTGCGCCGAGGGCGAGCTGATGTCGTGGAAGACGTTGCGTGCTCCCGCCAGCGTGGCGAGGCGGTCCAGGTAGCTCCCCGCGCCGATGACGATCGGTGGATTGTCCCAGACGATGAACGCCAGGGACCGGGTGCTCGGGGCTGGGGGCTGGGACGCCACACTGTCCATGACGCGCGCCAGGGAATCCGCGGCGGGGCGACGGGCCGTAAGCACGCCAAGGCGCCGGGCCGCGGGCCCCAAGTCCTCGAGCAGGTTGAGATCGAGCAGGACGGTCCGGATGCCGAGCCGCTCGAACTGCTCCGCCGCCGGGACGTTCTGGCCGGAGTGGTAGAGCACGACGAGATCCGGCCGCCGTGCGGCTACCGCTTCGACGTTGGGGGGCATGCCGTCGCCGACACTCGGCACGGCCAGCGCCTCGGGCGGGTAGTCGCACCAGGCCGTGCGGCCCACGAGCCGGTCACCCGCGCCGATCGCGAACAGCAATTCGGTGAACGACGGGAGGAGCGAGACGATCCGTTGCGCGGGCGCAGCGAGCGTCACCCGCCGACCGGCATCGTCGGTGACGGCGATGCCGCCTTTGGACGCGGGGCGCTCTTTCTCCGCGCAGGCCGCCACGGCCAGCGTGAGCAGGCCCACGAGGTGGGTGCGATGTGCCCAGCGGCGCATAGCAAGAAACCCACCCCCGACGGAAGCGGAGATGGGCTAGCGTCTGCGCCCGGGGCGCAGCGCCACCATCCCTCCCGCGAGGGATCTACAGGTGGCGCGAACGGAGAGGTCTCCTGGCTTCGGGCGCTCGGCTCGCCTTCCCGGTGGTGTCCCAGTGGCGATGAGCCGCGGGCGCAGCGTGCTGCGCCCCTACATGCCCGTTACAGTGGCGGGGCCGCGCCGGACTCGCACCGGCTTCCGTGATTCCCCGTTCGCTTTGTAACTGGCGCTAGTCTACCGCAACCGCTTCCGGAGCGCAAGACATCAGACGTCTGACGTCTTCTTTCGCAGCGCCACCACGAATCCCGCGGCGAGCGCCGCGGCCGCTACGATCACCACGACCGGTACGAGTGACGCCGCCTGGAAGCCGCGGCTGGCCGCAAAGGCGATCGTGACCGCCGCGCCAGCTGGCAGGGCACGGGTGCGGTAGCGCGCGAAGCGACGAGTCTCGATCTCCTGCACGCCGAGCGTGTCGAGCTGTGGGGCCGTCACGATCGCCGTGGTGTCCTCGACGAGCAGATCCACTTCGGCGGTGGGCTGATCGATGGGGACCGCGAGCTGCGGCGTGGTCGCGGGAAGGACGTAGCCGTAGCTCAGCTGCTTCGCTTCGCCCGGCGGGATCGGCCCGAACACCGCCACGCGGTCGCCGCGCAGCGCGACCGCCTGCGGGGAGAGGTCGCCTTGCGCGACCTGAAACTGGATCGCATCCGCCGGGATGGCGCCGGCCCAGGTAGGCTGGAGCGTGTCCGCCGCGATGCGCGTCTTGCGGCCGGGGTTCACCAGCTCGACGAGCTCGAGCACGCTCCGCGCCCCGTCGCGCTGCTGCCGCGCGACCGTCAGCAAGCGCCGGGCGACCTGCACGCCCGGCCCCGCCGACGTGGTGTCGTACACGAGCAGCGGCCGTAGGTCGGCGCGCGGCCGCGAGCCGGTCACCGGCTCGGAAAAGTACGCGATGCCGTCGTACCAGCTGGAGACGACGTAGATCGCGGTCGTGTCGGGGCGGCCCATGGTCAGCGTGAACGCGCCGCGCCCGTCGGTGCGGCTCGAGTCGATCGGCCCCCCGCCCCCCCCCATCGTCACCCGGTGCAGCACGACCCAGGCGCGCGCCAGCGGCGTGCCGTCCGGCCCGCCGTGCACCACCCGGCCCGAAACCACCACCCGCTGTGCGAGGAGATCGCCGCCGGCGCCGCCCACCAGGCAGGCCAGGGTGAGCGCCCTACGGAGTGAACTTGCCGAAGTCTTCAGGGTCGAGGTTCTGGAGGTACGACTTGAGCTTGTCGGGATCGAGCGTTTCGGTGCCGGCCTCGCCGCCGGGCTCGCCGGTCTCGACCGACGTGAGCGCGAGCAGGTTCTCGGTCGTGAAGATCGGCGCCTTGAGTCGCAGCGCGACCGCGATGGAATCCGACGGCCGCGCGTCGACCTGAATCACCGCGTCTCCGCGGTAGATGTGGAGCTCGGCGTAGTAGGTGTTGTCCTTCACCTGGGTGATGATGACTTTGCGGAGGTCCGCACCCAGGCCGAGGATCACCTGCTTCAGGAGATCGTGCGTCAGCGGCCGGGCGAATTTGACGCCGGCGAGCTCCATCGCGATGGCGCTCGCCTCGGCCGGCCCGATCCAGATCGGGAGCACGCGCTCCCCTTCCTGCTCCTGGAGGATCACCACCGGGGTGTTGGTGGTGCGATCGAGCCCGAGATGCGCGACTCGCACCTGGATCACGTTGGCCGTCAGGTGCCCATCTCCCAGGAGGCGAGGTATTTCTCCTGCTCGGGCGTCAGCGTGTCGATGGTGGCGCCCATGGCCTGTAGTTTGAGCCGCGCGATTTCGGCGTCCAGCTCGCGGGGGATGCGGTGCACGTCCTTCGTGAGACGCTGCGCCTGCTGCACCACGAACTCGGCGGCGAGCGCTTGGTTCGCGAACGACATGTCCATCACGCTCGCGGGGTGACCCTCCGCCGCCGCGAGGTTGATCAGCCGCCCGTCGGCGAGCACGAAGATCCGCTTGCCATCGAGCCGCCACTCGTCCACGAACTCGCGCACCCGCGTCGGGCCTTGCCCCGCCTGCTTCAGGCCCTCCAGGTCGATCTCCACGTTGAAATGCCCCGAGTTCGCGAGCACGGCGCCGTCCTTCATCGCCCGCATATGCTCCAGCCGGATCACGTTGACGTTCCCGGTGAGTGTCACGAACACGTCGCCCACGCGAGCCGCCTCGGCCATCGGCGCCACCCGATAGCCGTCCATCTGGGCTTCGAGCGCCTTGAGTGGGTCGATCTCCGTCACCACGACGGTCGCCCCTGCGCCGCGCACCCGCAGCGCGAATCCGCGGCCGCACCATCCATACCCCGCCACCACCACCGTGCTCCCCGCGATCAGCAGGTTCGTCGCGCGCAGGATCCCGTCGAGCGTCGACTGGCCGGTGCCGTAACGGTTGTCGAACAGGTGCTTGGTGTCCGAGTCGTTCACGGCGATCACCGGAAACTGGAGCACGCCGTCTCGCGCCATCGCCTTCAGGCGGATCACGCCGGTCGTGGTCTCCTCCGTGGAGCCGATCACCCCCGAGACGAGCGCCTTGCGTTCCGCCGGTGACAGCGTCTCCACCCACTGCCGCACCGGCGGCGCGAGGTCGTCGAGGCGGTTCAGCGCGATCATATGCAGCGCCCCGACCAGGTCGGCGCCGTCGTCCATCGTGACGTCGGGCCGGTGCGCCAGCGCGGCGCGGAGGTGGCCGTAGTAGGTGGCGTGGTCCTCGCCCTTGATCGCGAACACCTTGATACCATGATCCCGCACCAGGTGGGCCGCGACGTCGTCCTGCGTGGAGAGCGGGTTGGAGGCGCACAGCGCCACGTCCGCTCCCCCCGCCTGGAGCGTGACGGCGAGGTTCGCGGTCTCGGTCGTCACGTGGAGGCACGCCGACAGCCGGCGCCCGGCGAGCGGACGCTCCCGCGCGAACCGCTCGCGCAGCTGCCGCAGTACCGGCATCGAGCGCTCGGCCCACTCCGTGCGGCGGCGCCCTTCGGCGGCGAGGTTCAGGTCCTTGATATCGGAGGCCGGGGCCGTCCGCGCCGTCGTCGTCATGCCGTCACCTGCTTCGACGCGTAGTGCTTGGAGCGCTGCACGGCGAGCCGCAAGTCTTCCACGCGGTTGGTCTGCTCCCAGGTGAACACCTCGACATCCTTGTTCACGTCCTTATCCACGAAGCGCCGCTTCTCCGGCGTGCGGCCGAAGTGGCCGTACGCCGCCGTGGCCCGGTAAATGGGGTTCCGCAGGCTCAGCGCCTTGATGATGCCGAGGGGGGTGAGGTCGAAGACCTCGCGGACGGCTGCTTCGATCGCCTCGTCGGGGACGATGCCGGTACGGAAAGTGTCGATCATCACGGAGACCGGCTGAGCGACGCCGATCGCGTAGGCGACCTGGGCCTCGCAGCGGGAGGCGAGCTTCGCGGCCACGACGTTCTTCGCCACCCAGCGCATCGCGTAGGACGCCGAGCGGTCGACTTTGGAGGGGTCCTTGCCGCTGAACGCGCCGCCGCCGTGCCGCGCCATCCCGCCGTAGGTGTCGACGATGATCTTGCGGCCGGTGAGCCCGGCATCTCCCTGGGGGCCGCCCACCACGAAGCGCCCGGTCGGGTTGATCAGGATGTCCACGTCCTTCACGTCGAAGCCGGTGTCGCCGAGCACCGGGCGCACCACCAGGGCGATGACGCCTTCGCGCAGCTCGGCGTTGTCGATCTTGTCGGAGTGCTGCGTGGAGACGACCAGCGTACTCACCCCGACGGGGCGGCTGCCCTCGTAGATCACGCTCACCTGGGTCTTGCCGTCGGGCCGGAGCCAGGGGAAATCCCCGGCCTTGCGTACCGTGGCGAGCCGCTCGGCGAGCCGGTGCGCCAGCACGATGGGCAGCGGCATGAGCGACGCGGTCTCGTCTGAGGCGTAACCGAACATCATCCCCTGGTCGCCGGCGCCCCCCCGGTCCACGCCCAGGGCGATGTCGCCGGACTGGCGGTCGATAGTGGTGAGGATCGCGCAGGTCTGCGCGTCGAACCCGAAGCTCGCGTCGGTGTAGCCGATGGCGCTGATGGTGCCCCGGACGATGTCGGGGATGTGGACGTAGGTGGTCGTGGTGATCTCGCCGGCCACGACCGCCATCCCGGTGGTCACGAGTGTCTCGCACGCGACGCGGGCGGCGGGATCCTTGGCGATGATGGCGTCGAGCACGGCGTCCGAGATCTGGTCGGCGATCTTGTCCGGATGGCCTTCGGTCACCGACTCGGACGTGAACACGTGGCGTTGCGCGGGCATCTTGTGATCCGACGAGGGTTTAGACGTTCAAGCTAGCGGCGCGCCGCCCCGCCGGCAACCGGGCGTCGGGGTCGAGCAGCTTCAAGTCCACCGCCTCGGCGAGCGCGGGACGGAGCAGGTCGAGCACTGTGTCGGCGGTGCGTGCGGCCAGCGCCGACTCGGCCGCCGAGCGCGCGCGCGCCGCGCTCACCCGTCGCACCATCCATTTCACGAGGGGCAACGCGGGCGGCGCCACCGAGAGCGTGTCGTAGCCGAGCCCGATCAGCAGGAACGCCGAGAGCGGTTCCGAGGCCATCTCACCGCACACGCTCGCCGGCTTGCCAGCCGCGCGTGCCGCGTCCACCACCATCTTGAGGAGCCGCAGCACGCTCGGGTCGTGCGGATTGAAGCGGTCCGCGAGGCGCGCATTGCCGCGGTCCACGACGAGCGTGTACTGCGTGAGGTCGTTGGTGCCGACGCTCAAGAAATCGCTCACCGCCGCGAGTCGATCGGCCATCACCGCCGCCGCTGGCGTTTCCACCATCACGCCCACGGGAACCGACGACGCGGCCTCGACGCCGTCCCGCCTCAGGTTCGCCGCCTCCTCGCCCACGATCACGCGCGTGCGGTCCACCTCGTCGAGCCGCGTGACGAGCGGGATCATCACCTGGATGTCCGCGTGCGCCGCGGCGCGCAGTGCCGCCCGCACCTGCGTCCGGAAGATCTCAGGGCGGTCGAGGCAGACGCGGATCGCCCGCCAGCCGAGCTGCGGATTCGCCTCGGCCTGGACGCGGAACGGGCCCGGCAGCTTGTCGCCGCCCAGATCGTAGGTGCGGATCACGACAGGGTGTCCCTTAAACGCCTCTCCCACACGGCGAAAGTACGCGGCCTGCTCGTCCTCGGTCGGGAGCGTCGTGTGGCTGGTGATGAGGAACTCGGTGCGCAGCAAGCCGACGCCTTCCGCCCGGTGCTGCTGGGCGGCGCGGATTTCGTCGGGGAGGTCGACGTTGCCGCGCAGCAGGATGCGCACGCCGTCGGTGGTGACGGCCGGCTGGTCGACCACCTCCTCGAGCTGGGACGCGAGCTCGCGCCTCCGGCGCTCGCGCGCCTGCGCCTCGGCGATCTCCTGCGCCGTCGGGTTGAGGAGGATGGTGCCGCGCGTGCCGTCCATCACCAGGGTCGTGCCCTGCTCGATCCGCTGCATCGCGCCCGCCACGCCGAACACGGCCGGAATCCCGATGGAGTGCGCCAGAATCGCGGCGTGCGAGGTGCGCGTGCCCTCCTCGCTCACCAGCCCGACGACGTGCTCGCGATCGAGCTGCACGGTGAGCCCGGGGCCGAGCTCCCGCGCCACCACTACGGACGGCTGAGTGATCCCCTCCCACAGCTCGTCCGAGCCGCGGTGCATGAGGTGCTCGATCACCCGGATTGCCACGCCCGAAAAGTCGGCGAGGCGGTCCTTCAGGCGTGGGCTGCCGGTCGCGGTCCACATGTCGCGCACCTCGAGCGCCTTGAACTCGAACGCCTTCTCGGCGGTGAGGTGATTCTCGCGGATCAGGTGCGCGACGCCGGAGAGGAACTCTTTGTCCTCGAGCATGAGGAGCTGGGCGTCGAAGATGCGCGCCTCGTCGACGCCGGCGCGATCCTCGGCCTTTGCCCTCAGGTCCTGGAGGTAGCGTTTCACGTCTCGCACCGCCGCGCGCAGCCGACGTACCTCCTTCTCCACCTGTGAGCGGGGCACGACGCGGTGCGGAACCTCAGGCATCGTCCAGCGCACCACGACCGCGGGACCCACCGCGATCCCCGCGGACACGCCGATCCCCTTGAGCAGCCGCTCGCTCATACGTCCTCTTCCGCCGCGTTGTCCTGGGCGTCGCGCAGCTCCGCCTCCCGCAGCTCCGCCGTCAGGTGCATCTCGTGAAAGCCGTCGGCGACCAGCGCCAACAGCGCTTCCATGGCAGCTTCCGCGTCCTCGCCGTCGGTCTGGATGAAGACCGACGAGCCGCACTCGGCGGCGAGCATCATCACCCCCATGATGCTCTTGCCATTCACGGCGAGGTCGTCCTTGCGGACTTGGACGGCCGACTTGAAGCGGTTCGCCATTTTGACGAACTCCGCCGCGGGCCGCGCATGCATGCCCAGGGGGTTCACGATCTTCGCCTCCCGCTCGATCACCGCCATACCCAGCCCGCCAGCGCGGCGACGGCGAGCAGCGCCAGGCCGTAACGCAGCCCCGTGAGCCTCCCCCGCCCCCACCATAGGAGCGCGCAGCCGGCCGCCGCGGCGACGACCAGCGCGCCCCGCGCCCACCCGGTGAACCCCGCGGCCAGGTACCTGGCCGACAGCGGCAGCGCGGCGCCCACCACGAGCGCCATCGCCGGGCCGCTCCACGCCGCGGCCCGCTGCAGGAACGGCTGGTGCAGGGCGGCCGCGACGCGCACGCCGTGTGCCCAGCCCGCCCGCAGCGCCCACCACCGGAGCGCGACGTGGCCGACGTTGTACACGACCAGGAAGCCCAGAATCGCGTCCATGCCGAGCCCCAGCGCCACGCCGATCAGGGCGAGGCCCGACGTCACCGGCAACCACCCCGCCCACACCAGGCGGTCGCCCAGCGACCCCAGCGGGCCGCACAGCGCACTGCGCAACCGCTCGATCTGGTCGGGGGTCGCGCCCTCGTGCTCGGCCCGCGCCGCGGCGCCCACGGCGAGCCCGCACAGGTACGGGTGCGCGTTGAAGAAGTGGGCCCCACGCGCCACGGCCGCCCGGTACACCGCCCCGTTCCCCGCCGCCCGCAGATCGCGCAGCAGCGGCTCCTCCGCCACGCCCACGCCGATCCCCTGCAGGCGCTCGTAGTTCCACGAGCCCTGCACCGTGAACAGCCGCAGCAGGCTGCGGCCGAGCGGCGGACGCCGCGTCCGGGTCACCGCAGCCACACCAGCACCGCCCCGCCGGCGAGGCCCGCGGCGAACCACCTGAGGTTCGCCCCGCGACCGACCACGCGCAGCGTGCCCGCCGTCGCCGTGGCGATCGCGCCGGCGACCGCCGCAACGCCGAGCAGCGTCACACCCCGCAGCGGCAGCGCGCCGGCAAAATACAGTCGCACGACGTGCGCCAGCGCGAGCCCCGCAGCGGTGACGACGGCCGCCCGCAGCGCGTCACGCGCGATCGCGGTGACGTGCAGCCGCACCATCAAACGGACGTCCCCCGCCTCCAGCCGACCGGCGACGGCCTGCACCGCACGCTGGGTGGCGCGACGCACGACGTACATACTCAGGCCGCCGAGCATCCCGGTCACGAGCCCTACCAGCGCGCCCAGCCCGAGGCCCAGCGTGCCCGCGGCGGCGTGCGCCGTACTCACCGCGGCGACGGTGGCGGGTCCGTACTCGGGGTAGCGGGTCGCCCCCATCGGCATCACGTCGTACTGGAACAGCTCGAACAAGACGCCGAGCTCGAGGCCGGTCGCCAGATCGCCCAGGATCGCCCCGGCGACCGGGCCCGCCACGATCGGGCGCGCGATCATCATCTGCGGTACGCTGACGAGATCGAGCCCGACGAGCGTGCCCCACACGAGCAGGAAGAGCTGCAGCTCGAGCGTCACGCGAACTCCTGGAGCGGCACCGCCCGCGCGGTCGGCACATCCTGGGCCGTGATCTCGACGCCCTGCGCCGCGAGCGCCCGCAGCTTGGCCGCCTCGGCGTCGCTGAGATAGACGTAGCGCAACCGCTCCGAGCGTCCCGGCTGGTGATGGATGCCGCCCACGTTGATCCGTTTCACCCGGTGGCTGTTGCTGGAGAGTGCCGCGAGCGCGTCGATGGTTCCGGCGAGCACGATCCCGGGCCGCGGATCCGCTTCCCACTCGGGGAGTCGCTGGGCCGCCTCGGCCGTGGACGCGAACACTACATCGATGTGCGGCGGGACGCCCATGCGGTAGAGATCTTGCTCCCATTCGCTGGCGCGCACCGCGTCGTCCACCACCACGATGAATCCGACATGGAGCGGCTGCCCCCAGCCCACGACCACCTGACCGTGAATCAAACGGTCATCGATGCGGTAGAGCACGATACTCATGCCGGCGTGCGGATCGCCTTGCTCCCCGCCTCCGCGGCGCGGCGTGCGGCCTCGAGCGGCGGCAGGTCACGGTGGAACACGAAATCGAGCAGCATCGCCAGGTTGACGCCCGTGACCACGGCGAGGTTCGTCTTGCTCTTGGCGAGCCGGATGGAGCTCGTGAGGCAGGAGCCGCCGGGGAGGTCCACGAACAGCACCGCCGGCTGCTCGGCGATCGCCGCGGTGACCCGCGCCGTCAAGGCGCCCGAATCGCAGCCCTCGTTGCTCACCGGCACGAGGGCGTCCTCGACACCAGTGATCGCCGCGACGGCCGCTTTCAGCGCCTGCGCCACCGCCGCGTGCGAGACGATCACGCCGCGCAGCGGCTCACTCATAATCCTCCTCGAGGTATTGCTGCAGCTCGCGCTGCTCTGCCATCCGCTTGAGCAGCCGCTCGTTGAAATGCTTCGCCGAGTCCACGCCGCTGTAGCGCAGCAGGTGGTTCATCGCCACGACCTCGCAGATCACGGTGAGGTTCTTGCCCGGGTTGAGGGGGACGGTCACGAGCGGGACGGTGATCTCGAGGAGCTGCGTCGTCTGGCCATCGAGCCCGGTGCGGTCGTATTCGCGCCCGGCGTCCCAGTCCTCGAGCTGCACCACGACCTCGATGCGCTTCTGCTGCCGCACCGCGCGGACGCCGAACAGCGCGCGGATGTCGATCAAGCCCACCCCCCGGATCTCCATGTAGTGCCGTGCTAGCTCGTGCCCACGGCCGATCAACACGTCGTTCCCGTGGCGGGTGACGTGAACGACGTCGTCCGCGACGAGCCGGTGGCCCCGCTCGACGAGATCGAGCACGCACTCGCTCTTGCCGATCCCGGAGCGACCGAGGAAGAGCAGGCCCACGCCGAACACGTCGGCGAGCGAGGCGTGCACCGTCGTGGTCGGCGCGAAGGCGTCGTCGAGGAACGGCTTCAGGCGGCGGTAGAACTCGGCGGTCTTGAGCCGCGTGCGGATCACGGGGATCCCCTGGACCCGCGCGAGCTCGAGCAGCTCGGGCGGCGGGTCCTGCCCCTTCGAGATGACCACGCACGGCAGGTCGAACCGGAAGAAGGTCTCGAGCGACGCTCGGCGCTCGGCGGCGCCGAGCGAGGCGAGGTACGTGATCTCCGTCTCGCCCAGCACGTGGATGCGGTGCGCGGCGAATCGCTTGGTGTAGCCCGCGAGCGCGAGGCCCGGGCTCGACGCCTCCGGCGTCGGGATGAGCCGGTCGAGGCCCACGTCCCCCGTCAGCGCCTCGAGCTGCATGGGATCACCCTTGCGCTCGAGCAGGTCGCGCACCCGGGGTCCCGTCACCGCGGCTCACGCCCCACGGCGCGGCGGGCGGCCGCAACGCGGCGCCGCTTCGGCGCCGCCTTGCCGAGTTGGCGGCGCACCCGGGCCACGGCGAGGTCGAGCGCCGAACGGTGATCTTCCCCCTCGGCCGTGGCGACGTGCACCACGCCGCGCCCGGCGTGGACCCGTACCTCCACCGTGGGCATGCCGTGGTCCGCGCTGAAAAGCACCTGCCCGTCGTGCGGCCGCGTCGCGACCCGGCTCAACCGCTCGACGAGCGCCCGCGCCCGGGTGCGCAGCTCGTCCGGGATCTCACAGTGGCGTGCGGTGATCGTGATGCGCATGGTCCACCCCCCCCTGAGCGATAACGCGCTGCAGATGCGCCTCTGTGGCCCGGGCCGCGCGCTCCCACGACAGCTGCTCGGCGAACGCGCGGGCCCCCCGCCCCAAGCGGGACACCAGCGCCGGTTCGGCGGCGAGCGCGAGCATGCGGTCCGCCAACGCCCGCTCGTCGCCGTGCGGGACGAGGAACCCGGTCTCCCCGTGGCGCACCGATTCCCGCAGCCCGGGGCTGTCCGAAGCAAGCGCCGGCGTGCCGCACGCCGCCGCCTCGACGTTGGAGATGCCCCACCCCTCTTTCAAGCTCGGGAGCACCACCGCCCACGCCCGGCGCAGCAAACGGCGCTTCTCCTCGTCCGGCACGAACCCGAGGAACCGAACCGCGTCCACCTGGCCCAGCGCCCGCACCAGCCGCTCGAGCCGGGCGCGGTCGTCCCCCTGCCCCGCGATCTCGAGCGTCACGTCGGGGCGCTCCGCCCGGGCCAGGGCGAGGGCCCGGACCGCCGTCTCCACTCCTTTATAACGCTTGAGACGCCCCACGTACAAGAACGTCGGCGCGCCCGCCCGCGGCGTGCCGCCATCCGGGGAGTACCACGCGGCATCGACGCCCGGGTAAATGACTTCGACGCGCTGCCGCGAGATCCCACGCCGCACCAGGTCGTCGCGCGTGCTGTCGGAGATCGCGTGAAACGCCGCGCGCCGGTACACCCACGGGATCAGCTGCTCGGCGGCCCAGACGACCGCCGCGATCGGCCAGCTCGCTTCCGCGAACGCGGTCGCGCCAAACAGGTGCGGCACGATCACATAAAACGGCAGATCCGTGAGCTGGGTCAGATAGAGCGGCAGCTTGTTGATGTCCTCGACGACGATGTCGTAGGAGCAGGTGCGGAGCCGCCGCCGCACCGCGCCGCGCGCCCGCAGCGCGAAGCTGTGGCGCCCCCCGGACCGGTGCACGCCCATCCCATCGAGGACGGTCTGGGCCGCGCCGCCGGGCCAGCCGCTCGCCACCAGGTCGACGGTATGCCCCCACCCGGCCAGGCGGCCGAAGATCTCGTGGAGGTGAATTTCGGCGCCGCCGGCATGCGGATTCTCGCGGTCGTTCCAGTTGACCACCAGGATCCTCACAGCGCGCCGTACTCCCGCGCGACCGCGTCGAGCACTCCGTTCACGAACGCGGGCGCCTTGGCGCCCGCGAACCAGTGGGCGAGCTTCACCGCCTCGTCGATCACGACCCGCGGCGGCGTCGCCCCCTCGGCGAGCTCGGCGAGCGCCAGGCGCAGGATGCTCTTCTCCACCACACCCACCCGCTCGAGGCGCCAGTGCTCGGCCGCGTCGGCGACGCGCCGATCGAATTCGGGGAGCCCCGCGATCGCCTTGGCCGCGAGGTCTGCGCCGCGGTCGAACCCGTCGGGTCGACGGCCGAACCCGCCGGCGACGCGCGCGACGACCGTCTCGATCGACGGGCGGCCCGACAATTCCCATGCGTAGAGGAGCTGCAGCGCGCGGGCCCGCGCTTTAGTCTCGGGGCGCTGCACGGGTCAGCTGGGCCAGGACGTCGGCCGTCGTGAGCGCCGCTTCCGCCGCCTCGTAGCCCTTGTTACCGGCGGCGCCGCCCGCCCGCGCCATCGCCTGTTCGAGCGACTCCGTCGTCAGCACTCCGAACCCGACGGCGAGCCGATGCGCGAGCGCGACGTTGCCGAGCCCGCGCGCCGCCTCGCCCGCGACGTACTCGAAGTGCGGGGTCTCGCCCCGGATCACGCAGCCCAGCGCCACGATGGCCGCGTACCGGCCGCTCGCCGCCGCCGCTTCCGCCGCGACCGGCAGCTCGAATGCGCCCGGAACCCAAACCACGTCGACCTGCGCCTCCGCCACGCCCTTCTCGCGCAAGCATTGCCGCGCGCCCTCCAGCAAGCGGCCGGTGACGATCTCATTGTAACGGGCGACGACCACGGCCACGCGGACCTGACGCGGCGCGCGGGGCGAACCCTGGAGCTCGGCCACGGTCAGTGCGTGAGCAGGTGGCCGAGCTTGTCCCGCTTGGCGTCGAGGTAGGACCGGTTCTCGTCCGAAGGGGTCATGACGATCGGAACGCGCTCGACGATCTCCAACCCATACCCCTCGAGCCCGACCAGCTTCATCGGGTTGTTGGTGAGCACCCGGATGGAGGAGAGCCCGAGGTCGAGCAGGATCTGCGCCCCGATGCCGTAGTTCCGGAGGTCGGGCTTGAAGCCGAGCTCGCGGTTGGCGTCCACGGTGTCGTGGCCCGCGTCCTGCAGCTCGTACGCCTTGAGCTTGTTGAGGAGGCCGATCCCCCGGCCTTCCTGATCGAGATACACGACCACGCCGCGGCCCTCGGCCGCGATCATGCGCATCGCGCTGTGCAGCTGCCACCCGCAATCGCACCGCGCCGAGCCGAACACGTCGCCTGTGAGGCACTTCGAGTGCATGCGCACGAGCACGCGCGGCTGCCGGGCCACGTCGCCGTACAGCAGCGCCACGTGCTCCGCCGCATCCACGTCGTTCCGGTAGCCGATGATCGAGAACTCGCCGTACGGCGTGGGCAGGCGCGCGTGGGCGACGCGGTGCACCAGTCGCTCGTTCGCGAGGCGGTACGCGACGAGCTGGGCGACCGTGATGAACGCGAGCCCGTGCCGCTCGGCGAACCGCTCCAGGTCGGGCCGCCGCGCCATCGTCCCGTCGGGGTTCAGGATCTCGCAGATCACCCCCGCGGGGTAGAGCCCCGCGAGCCGGGCGAGGTCCACGCTCGCCTCGGTCTGGCCCACACGCTGCAGCACGCCGCCGGGACGCGCCCGCAGGGGGAAGACGTGGCCCGGCCGCCGCAGGTCGCCCGGGACCGTGGCTGGATCGATCGCGACGCGCACGGTCGTCGCCCGATCGCGCGCCGAGATGCCGGTCGTGACCCCGAAGCGCGCGGCGGCGTCGATCGAAACGGTGAACGCAGTCTCGTGCGCCTCGGTGTTGTGCTCTGCCATCTGCGTGAGGCCCAGCGCCTGGCACCGCTCCGGCATGAGCGTCAGGCAGATGAGCCCGCGTGCGTGCATCGCCATGAAGTTGATCATCTCGGGCGTGACCCGCTCGGCGGCGCCTACGAGGTCGCCCTCGTTCTCGCGGTTCTCGTCGTCGGCCACGATGACGAGCTTCCCCCCGCGGATGTCCGCGATCGCCTGCTCTATGGTGCGGTGCGGCATAGTTGCCTCACGTACCTTCCCAGCGTGTCGCCTTCCACGTGCACACGATCGCCGACGCGCAGCGTTCCCAGCGTCGTGTGCTCTCGCGTGAACGGGATCAACGCGACCTGCACGACGTCCGGTCCGGGCAGCGCGTTGATCGTCAGGCTCACGCCGTCCAGCGTGATCGATCCGTGCGGGATCGCGATCTCGCGCACGTCGCGCGGCACCCGCAGGTCGTACACCCACGCGTCGCCGCGCCGCCGGGCCCGCTCGACTACCGCCACGCCGTCCACGTGCCCCTGCACGATGTGGCCCCCGAGACGGTCCGCCGCGCGCACCGCGCGCTCCAGATTCACCTTCCGACCGGTCCCGTATTCGCCCAACAGCGTCCGGCCTTCCGTAGTCTCAATCACGTGGACCGTGAAGCCCCCCTTCACGACCCGCTCGACGGTGAGACACGCGCCGTTGACGGCGACGCTCTCGCCCTGCTTCAGGCCCTTGTAGGGCGCACGGATCGTGAGCGTGAGACCCGTTTCCCGTGTCCTGTTTGTTGCCCGCGTCGCCTGGGCGACGGTCCCGACCGCCGTCACAATTCCGGTAAACATAGTCGCCTGTCCAATACCAATAATGTATCCGGGCCCATGGCGCGCCGCTCCACCGGCGTCCAGCGCGGTGCCTCGGGGAGCGGCGCTGCCGCCACGCCGGGAAACGCCGGGACGGCGCCCTCTCCTAGCCACACCGGGGCCTGGATCCAGTACAGCCGATCGACGAGCCCTTCGGCGAGCAGCTTGGCGCCGAGCGCCCCTCCCCCCTCACACAACACCGAGTGGATCCCGGCGCCGCGCAGCATCCGCAGACCGTCCGCGAGAGAGGCCGGTCGGAACACGCGCACGCCGCTCCGCTCCAACAACGTGACGCTCGCGACCGGTGCGTCAGGCGAGGCCATCACCCAGGTCGGCACCTCGCGCGCCGTCTTCACGAGGTCCGCGGTCTCGTTCAGCATCGCGCGCCGGTCGAAGACGACGCGCACGGGCGGCCGACGCGGCGTGACCGGGCCGCGCACCGTGAGCTGCGGGTCGTCCCGCAGAGCCGTCGTCCCGCCCACGGCGATGGCGTCGAATCCCGCGCGCAGCCAGTGCACGTACTCGCGCGCGGTCTCGCCCGACACCCAGCGCGAGCTCCCGTGCGCGTCCGCGATCCGGCCGTCGATCGAGGTCGCGAGCTTGAGGGCGACGAACGGCCGCTCGGCCAGCGTGTGCGCGAACAGGAACGGCGCGTTGAGCGCCGCCGCCGCCTCGGCCAGCACACCGAACGAGACGGCCACACCCTTCCCGCGCAGCACCTCCGCCCCGCCTCGTGCCTGCGGGTCGGGATCGCGGACGGCGGCGACGACTCGCGCCACCCCGGCGGCGACGATGACATCGGTGCAGGGCGGCGTCTTACCGTAGTGGGCACAGGGCTCGAGGGTCACCACCAGCGTCGCACCGCGCGCCCGGTCGCCGGCGTCCGCGAGCGCGACCACTTCCGCGTGCGGCCCGCCGTATTCGGCGTGAAACCCTTCGCCGACGGGCGCGTCGCCCCGGAGGACGACCGCGCCGACGAGGGGATTCGGCGCGACGCGCCCCCAACCTCGCAATGCGAGGTCGAGGGCGCGCCCCATCGCCTCCCCTTCGGGAGACCCGTTAGAAGCCGAAGCGGAGCCCGATGCCTCCGAAGACATGGCCCGCCTTGGGGTCGAAGTTGGAAAAGTTCGTCGTGAAGTGCTGGTCCTTCCCCGTCTGGTATCCGAGCTCCCCGACGAGCTTGAGGGCGGCGAGGCTCAGTCCACCGTTCAGGAACGCCACCTCGCGCGTGCTGCTCGGGTTGATGACGACGGTCCGCACGCTCCCCGGGCTCAGCGGGTTGTCGTGGAAACTGATGCTCGTCGCGCTGGAGGAGTAGTGATCGACGCCGAGACCGGCGGCGAGATCCACGAGCACGAACTTCCAGCTCGCGACCGCGCGATAGTTGTCGGCCTTTAGGTCCATGTCGAACTGGAACTGGTCCCCGGTGCCGAAGGTCGATTGGCTGACGTTGCCGTACTGAATCCGTGGCAGCGTGCGATGCATCCAGCTCACGGAGAGCGCCGGGATTGGGAAGGTGCCGCCCAGGATCCCGACGCGCGCGCCGTAGCCGATGCCGAGGGCGGCCCCGCCGATGTGCGCCGCGTTCGAGTCCACGGACAGACCCGACACGCCGCTGGTCGGCAGCAGGACGGCCGAGCCCAGGGCATCTACCGACAGGAAGCCGCCTCGGCCCCGCAGCAGCCCCAGGGCCGCTTCGACGATGGGCGCGGGGATCGCGCCGTGGAAGCTGGACGGCACCTGGCTCTGGCTCGCCGAGTCCGGGTTGGGGAGTGACGCCTTGATGGCGTTCACCCGCGCGGTGATCGTGAGATGTCCGATCCCGCCCAACGACCCGGAGGTGCCGAGCACGGGGTTGCCGCCGCTCACGATCATGCCGGCGAGGGGATGGAACGCCCGTATGGCATCCACCGCGGTGTTGCATGCCGCAGTGGCGCTCGCGTTGGGCATGGCGCACTGCGGCTCCTGAGCCGCGAAGGGCGCCGCGAGTGCCGCGAGGGCAATTGTCGCCGTTGTGATGCGCTTGATCTGGTACATGCGTCCCTCCTCGGTCTCAACGTTCCACGAAGCGCACCCCTTTCGTCCCGGCGCGCACTTCGCCGATCAGCCACGTCTCGATTTGGACGCGCCGGGCCGCCGCGGTGATCGTCTCCACGTCGTCGCGGCCGGCGATCGCGATCATGCCGACTCCGAGGTTGAAGACACGGCGCATTTCGCCGAGCGACACCCGGCCGGCCCGCATTAGTACCCGGAAGATCACCGGCCAGCCCCACCCCCTGGCGTCGACCACCGCCTCGCAGCCCTGCGGCAGCACGCGCTCCAGGTTCCCCGGGATGCCGCCGCCGGTAATGTGGGCGAGGGCGTGCAGACGGGAGAGGACCGGGGTCACGGCCGTCGCGTAGCTCCGGTGCACGGCCAGCAACACCTGTGCCACCGACCGGTCGGTCTCCGGGAATTCTTGGTCGACGTCCAGCCCCAGCCTCTCGAAAACGATCTGCCGCGCGAGAGTGTAACCGTTGGTGTGCAGTCCGTTCGACGCGTAGCCGATCAACACGTCGCCCGGCCGCACGCGGTCACCGTGCAGCGCCGCGCCCTCTTCCACGACCCCGACGATGGTCCCCGCGAGATCGTACTGCCCCGGCTGGTACAGATCCGCGAGCTGAGCGGTCTCGCCCCCCGCGAGCGTCATCTCGTGCGCGCGACAGCCACGCGCGATCCCGGCGACGATGGCTGCGGCGACGTCGGGCTCGAGCGTGCCCGTCGCGATGTAGTCGAGGAACGCGAGCGGCCGCGCCCCGTGGACGAGGATGTCGTTCACGCAGTGATTCACGAGGTCTTCGCCCACGGTGTCGTGGATCCCGGCGCGCGCGGCGACGAGCACCTTGGTCCCGACGCCGTCGGTCGAGAGGACGAGGACGGGCCGCTCGTAGCCGGAGGGAAGGCGCACCATCCCGCCGAACGCGCCGATCTCGCCGAGCGCCAGGGTGGTGCGCGTGGTGCGAACCAGCTCGGCGATGCGACGCCTCGCCTCCGCGGCGAGGTCGAGACGGACGCCGGCCGCGGCGTACCGGTCGGTCACGGCTCGGCGGGCTCGTCCACTTCGAAGTGGACGAGCTCCTTGAAGGCGCGCACGCGGGCGCGCACGTCCCCGAGCGCGACGCCGGCCAGCCCCTGCACGCCGAACGCCTCCACCGCGAAGGAGCCCAGGGCGGCGCCGTACACCATCGCGCGCCGCAGATTGGCCGGGGAGAGGTCGCCGGTCGACGCGAGATAGGCCATGAAGCCACCGGCGAACGCGTCGCCCGCGCCCGTCGGGTCGAACACTTCCTGCAGCGGGTACGCGGGGACCTTGAACGTCGCGTCGCGGTCCACCAGCAGCGCGCCGTGCTCCCCCTGCTTGATGACGGCCCGGCGGGGGCCGTGCTCGAGAATCCAGCGCGCCGCGCGGTAGATGTTCCAGTCGCCCGAGAGCTCGCGGGCCTCCGAGTCGTTCACCAGGAGGATGTCGACGTGGCGCAGCAACTCGAGCAGCAGGTCGCGCTTCGAGTGGATCCAGTAGTTCATCGTGTCGCAGGCGACGAGCGCCGGGCTCTTCACCTGGTCGAGCACGCCGAGCTGCAGCTCGGGATCGATGTTGCCCAGGAACACGTAGCGCGCATCGCGGAACTTGGGCGGCAGCTTGGGCCGGAACTGGGCGAACACGCCGAGTCGCGTGTCGAGCGTCTCGCGGCTGGAAAGGTCGTAGGAGTACTTCGCCTTCCAGCGAAACGACTCGCCGGGCATCTGTTCCACGCCCGCCAGGTCCACACCGCGCGCCTCCAGCGCCTTGAGGGCGCTGAGCGGATAGTCGCTGCCGACCACGCCCACCACTTGCACGGGGTGGAGGATCACCCCCGCCGCACTGAAGAACACCGCCGAGCCGCCGGGCGCGTCGGCGGTATCGCCGAACGGTGTCGCCACGGAATCCAGCGCGATCGAGCCCACCACGAGCAAGCCGGCCGTCACATCCGCTCCGGCGCCGTGATGCCGAGCAGTCGCAGCCCGTTCGCCAGCACCTGCCGCACGGCCGCCGCGAGCACCAGGCGCTCCCGCTCCTCGGCCTCGCCCAGCACGCGGTACTTGTGATACCACGCGTGGGCGATGCGGGCGAGCCCCTCGAGATAGCCCGTGACGCGGTGCGGCTCGAGCGTCTCCGCCGCCCGCGCCACGACGCCGGGGAACGCCGCAAGCTCCTTCATCAAGTCGATCTCCTCGGCTTGCGTCAGCAGGCTCCAGTCCGCCCCCGCCGGCGTGACGGACGCCGGATCGCGTGCCGCCACGCGGAAGATGCCGCTCATGCGCGCGTGCGCCATCTGCACGTAGAACACCGGATTCTCCTCGGTCTGGCTCTTCGCCAGGTCGATGTCGAACACGAAGTGCGAGTCGCTCCGGCGCATCAAGAAGAAGTAGCGCACCGCGTCGCGCCCGACCTCGTCGGCCAAGTCGCGCACGGTCACGTAGCTCCCGGCCCGCTTCGAAATCTTCACCTCCTCACCCTGCTTTAGCACCGTCACCATCTGGTGCAGCACGTACTCGGGGTACCCAGCGGGGATCCCCATCTCCAGCGCCTGCAGCCCGATGCGCACGCGTGTCACCGTGCTGTGGTGATCGGCGCCCTGCACGTTGATCGCCCGCGTGAAACCTCGTTCCCACTTGGTGACGTGATACGCGACGTCCGGCACGAAGTACGTGTACTCGCCTCCCTTCTCCGCGCTCTTGCGCATCACGCGGTCCTTGTCGTCGCCGAAATCGGTGGTCTTGAGCCAGCGCGCGCCGTCTTTCTCGTAGGTGTGGCCCGCAGCGATCAGGCGCCGCTCCGTCTCCGCCACCTTGCTCGCCGTGTAGAGGGACGACTCGAGGAAGTAGACATCGAAGCTGACCCCGAACGCCTGGAGGTCACGGTCCTGCTCCTGGCGGAGCTCCTGTACGGCGAAGCGCCGCACTGCCTCGAGGTCCGCTCCGTCGGGGTCCTCCAGGCGCGCGGCGAGGTAGCGCTCCGCGATGTCACGGATGTATTCGCCGTGGTAGCCGCCCGGTGGCAGCTCCGCGTCACGACCGCGCAATTGCTGGATCCGCACCTGCACGCTGCGCGCCAGGCTCGTGATCTGCGCGCCCGCGTCGTTGTAGTAGAATTCGCGGGTCACTCGCCAGCCGGTCCACTCCAGGAGCGAGGCGATCGCGTCGCCGATCGCGGCCTGACGCCCGTGGCCCACGTGCAGCGGGCCCGTCGGATTGGCGGAGACGAATTCGACGTTGACCCGCTGGCCGCTGCCCACGTCGCTGCGGCCGTAGCGCTCGCCCGCGGCCAGCACGGCCGGGAGCACCGCGGCGAGCTGCGCTTCGGCGAGGAAGAAATTGATGAACCCGGGCCCGGCGATCTCGACCTTCTTGACGAGGCCCGCCGGCAGCTGCAGCGCCCCCACCAGCTGCTCGGCGACCGCGCGCGGCGGCTTTCCCAGAAGCTTCGCGATCACCAGCGCCAGGTTCGTGGCGCCGTCACCGTGGGCGGGGTCCCGGGGCGTTTCGTACTTGAACTCCGGCACGGCAGACACGCCGATCGTGTGCGCCGCGTCTCGTAAGGCGCGGACGATCGCCTCATGCGCCTTCACTTGTCGCCGGAGTCTTTTTTCTGCTTGGCGCGCTCGGCGGGCTTCGACTCGACCGCGGGCTTGGCGTCTTGCTTCTGATCCTTCTGATCCTTCTGATCCTTTTGATCCTTCTGGTCCTGCTGGTCCTGCTTTTCACCTGCCCGCTTGTAGTCGGTGGTGTAGAAGCCGGGCCCCTTGAAGACGAGACCCGCCCCGCCGGAGATCTGCCGCTCGGCCAGCTTGCCGCACGTGGGACACTTCTCCCAGCGCTTGTCGTGCATCGACGGGAAGAACTTCTCGAACACGTGCCCCGCCGGGCATTTGTACTCGTAGGTGGGCATCGGACAAGAACTTAAGCGGCGCGGCCCGGACGGGTCAATCGGGCGTCTAGAACTCCCGCTTCTTCATCTCCGAAAAGAAGTCGCGCAGATCCACGTCGTCCTCTCGCTCCGGAGGAAGCGTGTCGTCGTATCGGCGACGCCGGCTCGGCTTCGCCTTGGCCGCCTTGGCGGCGTTCTTCTTCGCCAGGGCGGCAATTTTCTGGTCGTCACTCTTGGACATTGACATTCCCCCCCGGTGCAAGAATCACCTGCTCGGGCCAGCGGTCGAGGCTGCGTCACGGACAGCATAAACTGCGCACCGGAGGCACCCCCAGGCAAGTGAGGGGGGCCCCCTGCTCCCGTCGCAAGGCCCAACGATCTCGGGCCGTCGGCCGTACGATCTGGGTGAAGCTGGAGCTATCCCACCCACAGGAGGGAACATGAAGCTGCGCATCGCACTGGTGCCCATGGCGACCCTGGCATTTGCCGCGTCCGCCGCGCTAGCTCAGAGTCCGGCGTCGGGCCCCGGACGGCAGGGGTTCGCCGAGCGGCGCATGCAGGCGCTCTTCAAAGACATCACCCTGACGCCCGCGCAACAAGCGAAGATCGATTCTATCCGGGCGCGCTACAGCCCCCAGATGCCGGCGTTCACGCCAGGCAGCCCGCCCGATTCGGCGACGCGGGCAAAGATGCGCGACTTGTTCCGCCGCCAGGACGACGAGATTCGCGCGGTGCTGACGGCCGACCAGCAAAAAATCTGGGACAAGAACGTCGCCGAGATGCGCGCGCGACGCCCCGGAAGTCAGTAACCGGTCGCTGCTAGTGCGGCCACAGCCACACGAACGTGCCAGCCGTGAGGAGGGCGTAGATCAACCCATCCACCGTCGCCTTGAGCGTCGTGGTCCAGGCACGGCGGTACCAGATCGACATCTGCCACAGTGCAGCCGAGTATCCGATGAACGCGGTCACTCCGACGAACCGGAAGACGCGAAAGGATTCCGCGCCGGCGGGCAGCGCGCGCCCCGCGACGTACCCAGCGAAGCACCCCACCACAACGGCGTAGAGGAACCAAAGGATGAGGCTCCTTCCCATCGCCATGGGGCCGTTCGGCATGACGGTGAGCACCATGACCGGGCCCTGCTTCACCTTCGCGGCAAACTCCAGGGAGCGCATCTCCTCTCGGCTGGACGGGCGGGGGATCATGTAGTCGCCCGGCGGGATGGCGAGCGCGCGGAGCGCGTCTCTCACCCGGTCTTCATTCGGCACCTTGGGGTAGTCGCTCTTGTGCCAGGGTGATGCCATGTGGATAGCGGAGCTCACGACGAAGACGATCACCGATGACAGCAGGATCGGCAGCCACAGCGCGGACAACCCAGTCATAACGACCTCCGTTGGTAGGCGGCTGGCCCTGAATGTACGGCCTCCCAGAAGTCCGGATAGCAGACGACAAACCCCGCCGGGGTTGGTACGCAGCGTCCGCATGAAAACGCCACCGCTCTCGTAACGGTACGTCGCCAGCTCAACACGTACATCGATTCTACGCCACAAAATCGTCTGAGCCGCCATCCTCTACCCAAGCGATGATTGCAGCCCGGCCGCCCGATTCACGAGCCGAGCACCGCATGGACGAGAACGGCGGCGGAGAGCGCGATATGGAAGCGCACGCGCGACGCATCGGCTGGGTCGTATTGCTCGAAATCGCTGGAAAAGGCTCGCGCCGGAGCATCCGCACGGGCAAAATACGCCCAGACTTGTCGCCAGGCACCCAAGACCGCCGCGGGGATGTCCCCGCTGCCGGTGAAGACGAGGTACTGGCCGGCGGGGATGAGCACGGACACGAGCTCCGGAGCCGAAGGGCCGTCAGGTGGCAGCGCTCCACCGACCACCAATGTGTACGCACCGGTGGCGTCCGCCGCGTAGTGGGTGTAGACGCCGTAGACGGGCTGGCCGGCGAGCTGTGCAGCCACGCTGCTCTGCCGGAAGCGCTGCCAGAGCGCGGGGATGCGCCCCCGAGTGGGGTCCGCCTCGTCGGCGTTGGTGGTACGCACGGCCATGCCGCGCACCTGGCGCGGCTGTCTGAGCATCACGAGCTCAGGAGTCACGCGAGGACCCTTCGCGAGCACGCAGGTCAGTGCACGACGCTCTCACGCGCCGCTAAACAGCCCGATGCGCAACGGGCGCGGCGTGGCAACGGCGTCCTCCACGACGACGCGCACCAGGCGCACCGGCACGGGCTCGAACCGGTCGAGCTTGCGGTAGCCGATCGTGGTGGCGCGCGCCAGCTCGCGCCAGACCCCGTCCACGGTGCCGTGCACGGCATAGCGCGCCACACATTGCCCACGGGAGATGTCTTCCTCGAGCCGGGCGATGCCAACCGGCACGGTCCTCCCCAGGTCCACTTCGCCGACTGCCGCAGCCGGCCCCGTGGAGTGCCACTGGACCTGGTGGCCTGCCGCGAAGTCCGCGGCGAACAGGGCTGTCATACGCGCCCGGAGCGCCGTGAGCCGTGCGACGTCGGTCGCGTGGAGCAGCCCCTCGCGCGTAGGCGGCACGTTGAGGAGCAGCTTCGAGTTCCGCCCCACCGACGTGAACCAGATGTCGGTCAGCCCGTCGACCGATTTCACGCGGGCGTCCTCCGCCAGGTGATAGAACCACCCGGGGCGGATCGATGTGTCGGTCTCCGCGGGTCGCCACACCGCGCCGCCGGGATGGCCGTGCCGGAGGGCGGCGATGACGCCATCGCCCGACGCACCGGGGTACGGGACGGCGGCCGGGTCCACGGTGGACCAGTTCGGATCGCCCGCCGCGCCGGCCTCGTTGCCGCACCAGCGCACGTCGGGGCCAGCGTCCGAGAACATGACTGCCCGAGGCTGGAGCCGCCGCACGAGCCGAAAGATGCGCGGCCAATCGTACACCTGGCGACGCCCGTTGGGCCCTTCCCCGTTGGCGCCGTCGAACCACACCTCGGCGATGGGCCCGTAACGCGTGAGCAATTCGGTGAGCTGGTCGCAATAGAAGTCGTTGTAGCGCGGCGAGTCGCCGTAGAGCGGCGCGTTGCGATCCCACGGAGACACGTAGAGACCGGCGCGTAACCCCTCGCTCTTGCAGGCGTCGCTGAACTCGCGCACCAGGTCGCCTGCGCCGCCGCGCCACGGGCTCCGCGCCACGGAGTGCTGCGTGAGCCGGCTGGGCCACAAACAGAAGCCGTCGTGGTGCTTGGCGGTCAAGATCAGCGCGCGGGCGCCAGCTGCCCTGGCGGCACGGGCCCACTGTCGCGCGTCCAGCCGCGTCGGGTCGAACACCGCGGGGTCCTCCCGCCCGTCCCCCCACTCGCGGTCGGTGAAAGTATTGACGCCGAAGTGGAGGAACAACGCCAGCTCGTCACGCTGCCAGGCGAGCTGCGACGGCGAGGGTCGGGGCCGCGACCTCGGCTCGAGCCTGCTGGGCGACTGCACCAGAGGCCCCGCCAGCGCGCAGGCAGCCGCCCGGGTGAAATCGCGCCGCGAGATACTGCCCTTGATCATGCGAAACCTCGCACTCAGTTGGCCTTGAGCACGTCCTCGATGAAGGTCAGCGTCTTGGTCTCGACCCATTGTGCGGAAACGGCGTCCACGCCGATCGTCCCGATGCGGTCGCTGGTGGCCGTCACGACTCGTCCTCTCGTAGGAGAGGGCTTGACCTCGCGCTGCACCAAGATGCCGCGCCGGGGGTCGTACTTGAACATGAGCGCCGAAGCGAGGGCGGTCTCCGGGCTGTTGGCGGTGCGGGCCCGAGGAGTGAAGGACAGGGCCACGCTCGGATAGGCGTCTTCCCGATCGGTATGGTCCCGGGTCGACGCCTCGTGCCCAGCGTTCTTGAGCTCGGCCATGAAGCCGTCCAACACCGGCCGCACGATGTTCCGCAGGCAGTCGGCGCAGGCTCGTCGCTTTCGCTCCGCCGCGCCGTGCCCGGTCTTCACCGGGGGCTGCGCGCTCGCCTTCTTCTCGGCAAACGCCGTAAGCAGCGAGCGCAGCTTCGCGATGCTCTCGTCAGTCATGCGGTTGTCCCGACCCGTGGCGCGCTCACCGTCCCAACGGAATTCTAGCTCACTTCGCCCGGCGCCGTCAGCTTCCGGCGCGTGTCAAGCCGCTGCGGGCGCCGCACGAGGACGACCTAGTGTGGGCCGATGCGGAGGCTTGCGGTAGCGATCAGGATTTCGCGCAGGGGCGCGGCGAGTGAGGGCTTGGAGTTCGAAGCGAATGGACGCCGCTGCATCAGGTCCGCTGGTCGCCAGCTGCCCGTCGAGCACCCGGCCGCGATCGATGATGCGCGAGAGGCGATTCGTGAGGACCGCCAGCATCGCCCCAATCCCGGAAAGCAGAAACACCGGCGCGACGGCGAGCTGGATGGCGTGGGCGACGGCGGTGATGCCGGTGTCTTGTTGCACGCGCCAGCGGAGGTGAAGGTTGTGTCGGGTGCGGCGCCGCCCATCGGCGGCGTTAGTCGGCCACGTCGGACGCCAGCTCAGGGCGTGCCGCCCTCGCGATCGCGAGGCCAACATAGCCTAGCCACAAGAACGCCGGGCATAGGTGAAGCCCGGCGCCTGCTTAGGCCACCAGCACGGTGGCCACGGCGAGTACGTAGCCGCCGGCCCGGGCCGCGCCCGGATCGCGAACCGCGAGACTCGCTGGTCCTACTCCCGTGGGTAGGAACGAGGGCACCGGCCTCACTTCGCGTCGTACCCGGCGTATTCCCCCCGCTGGTACACGTTGCCCTTGTATACCTGGTCGACGTGGATGCCGATCTTGGACGTGTAATACCCGCGCACCGTCCACCGCTTGAGCTCCGTGAAAAAGCGCTCCGCCAGCGTCTTGGGGTCCGCCTCGCCAGCGGCCATGCGGGTGAGGACCGCGAGCCGCGCGTCCGGTGTGGCCTGCATGAACGGCTTCCCGTTGAGCTCCCGCGACAGCCCATCCACGGCCTCGAGGCCGGACCGCCACCGCGCCTGCCACTCGGGCTCGAGGGACTCCGCCAGCCGGCCGTCGATGTAGCCGGCCACCAGCGCGGCGCGCGCCCCGGGCGAGTGGTCGTCGGTGGGGATGATCAGGTCGGTGAGCGCGTCCAGCAACGCGAGCTCCGCCGCCGTCAGGAATCCGCCAGGCAGGGCGGTCGCCGGGGGCGCGGCCGCCGGACCAACGCTCAGCAACGGGGCGGCCAGCGCTGCCGCGGTGGCTTCGATCATCTCGCGGCGCGAGAGCGATTCAGGGCGATCGGTCGCGTCGGTCATAGAGTCCCCTTCCTGAATTCGTCCGCCAGATAGTCGCAGGAGCGCCACGCCAGCGCCATGATCGTCCACGTGGGATTCTGACACGACGCGCTGACGTGGCTCGAGCCATCCACCACAAACAGGTTCCGCACGTCGTGGGACTGCTGAAACTGGTTCAGCACTGAGGTCTTGGGATCGGTCCCCATGCGCGCCGTGCCCAGCTCGTGGATCGACCACCCTTCGGTGAGAATCTCCTTGTCCTGTCCCACTACCTCGATCCCCGCGGCCTCGAGCATCTCGCGGCCCGTCGCGACCATGTCCTCGGCCATCTTGCGCTCGTTGTCCGAGAACTGGTAATGGAAGCGCAGCACCGGGATCCCCCAGCCGTCCTTCGTCTCAGGATCCAGGTCGACGTAGCTCTCGTAGCGAGGCAGGACCTCGCCGAAGGCGCCCATGCTGATGAAGGCCCCGGCGTAATCGCGCACGGTCTTTTTGAACTGGGCGCCGAATCCCGGCGTGTCCATGACGTGCGCCGGGAACATGGAATGGCCGCTGTTCCCCTCGTAGCCGTAGCCACGGATGAAGCCGGGCTGGCGGTCCTTCAGGTTGCGGAACCGCGGGATGTAGAACCCGCCGGGGCGACCGTCATCCAGGGTGTGCGGCTTCCCCACCAGCTCCTTCACCAGACCGGTGACGCCGGGGCCCATCACGTGCTCGCAGAAGTTGTGACCGACGTGTCCACTCGCGTTGCCGAGGCCGTTGGGATGCTGCGGAGAGCGCGACAGCAGGAGCAAGCGGGCGGATTCGAGCGTGGACGCGGCGACGACCACGACCTTCGCTTGGGCTTCGTAGCTCTTGCGCGTCGCGCTGTCGAGGAAGGCGACCCCGCGCGCCCGCCCGGTGTTCTTGTCGACCAAGACCTCATGCGCGATGGAGTTAGGCCGCACCGTGAGGTGGCCCGTGTCCATCGCCGGATAGATGAGCCCGGTGGGCGAATCGAATACGGCGTGGATGTCGCACCCGCCCGGCCGCCGATCACAGGCGCCCCGGCCGTAGCACTTGCTCCGATACCGGTTGTGCTTCAAGCCGTCGGTGGTGACGCCGGCGCGATAGGGCGTCAGGACCTGTCCCGTCTTCTTCAAGCTCTCGCGCAGCTTCACCTCGGCGAAGGTGAGCTTGTTGGGCCGTTGGAACAGGCTGTCCGGCAAGTGCGGCAGGTTCTCCTTGACCCCGGAGATGCCGAGGTAGAGGTCGACCTTGTCGTAATAGGGCGCCAGGTCCGCGTAGGAGATGGGCCAGTCCTCGCCGTAGCCGTCGTGCGATTTCGCCTTGAAGTCGTAGTCCGACAGGCGGAGGGCCAGGCGGCCCCAGATATTGGTCTTGCCTCCCAGGCAGCGGGCCCGCACCCAGGCGTAGTTGGTTCCGGTGTAGGGGTGATCCTTCTCGTCCACCAGGATGTTCTTGACGTAGTCCGATCCCGACCATCCCCCGACGTACGAGTACACGTGCTTGAACGCCGCGCCCTTGGCGTAGGGCGGCTTGCGGATGGTGTACTCGTTGAACGAGAGGTGGTGCGATCCCGGCGGGGCGTCGCCCCGCCGCGGGTGATCGTAGGGCCACTGCATTGAGCGCAGCTCCTGCTCGATGGGCAGCTTCTTCCCGGCTTCGAGCATCAGCACCTGCAGGCCCCGGGACGTGAGGACGTGGGCGGCCATGCCGCCGGCGGCGCCCGAGCCCACGATCACCGCGTCGTAGGTCTTGGACAGATCGACGTCCTGCTCGAGCGGCGGGGGAACCCTCACCAGGGTCATCGGGACCTTCCTCCCTTCGTGGTATGGCTAGACCCGTTCGTTCGAGAGTGGTTCGCTGCCTCACGGATCGCGCTTAAGCTGCGGGCCGACGGCCATCAGCGCTAGGGCGACAACCGGTTCTTTTCCTCGCGGTAGACGAGGCGCCCCGTCACGACCAGCAGGAACATCAGCGCCGTGACGCCGCAACCCGCAGCGTACACGAGCAGCCGCGACAGGCGCTCCGCTCGGACCCGATCCCAGTTGTTGAAACGGAGGCCGATTTCGCCGGTGCTAAGGGCGGTCGAGCCGGCGTCCTGCTGAACTCGAAGCTGCCCGGCCTCGAGCAG
>Ga0209761_1000065_pt1 | contig 50261 bp, 43 predicted proteins | sample GraSoi013_1_40cm_4_FD_185818 | JGI IMG/M metagenome (GOLD analysis project Ga0209761, IMG submission 185818) | Grasslands soil microbial communities from the Angelo Coastal Reserve, California, USA - Sample 09_25_2013_1_40cm (SPAdes) (version 2) | ecosystem: Environmental > Terrestrial > Soil >... | reverse complement strand
GGTCGGCTCGCGCCAGTGATGACGGTGCTCACGTTTGGGTTCTTCAGGCACCAAGCTAGAGCAAACTGAGGTAGAGTACATTCGAGGTCCCGTGCAATTGGTTCGAGCTGTTTGGCCTTTTCAATGTTGTGTGGGATGAGAGTATTCTTTCGAAGCCATTCGTACCCTGGCAATGTTGCGCGGGACCCTGGTGGGATGCCCTTCGCATACTTTCCGCTCAGGAGCCCGGAGGCAAGTGGGCTCCATATCGTGGTTCCGAGTCCGATTTCTCGGTATAGGGGTAGGTACTCTTTCTCAACGCGTTCGCGGTGGAGCATGTTGTATTGTGGTTGTTCCATTTGTGGAGGAGTCAAATCATATTCTCGAGCAAGCTCGTGCGCTCGCATAATGTCCGCAGCGCTCCATTCAGAGGTTCCCCAGTAGAGTATCTTCCCTTGATGAACTAGATAGTCCATGGCACGAACAGTCTCTTCAATCGGAGTGTTCGGATCAGGTCTATGACAGAAGAAGAGGTCTAGATAATCCAGTTGTAATCGTTTGAGGGATTTGCGGCAGGCCTCATAGATGTGCTTGCGAGACAGGCCCTCGTCGTTGGGCCCGTCCCCGCCCCAGAAGACCTTGCTAGAAACAACAATGCTCTCCCGAGCCCATCCCAGTTTCTTGAACACGTTTCCCATAACAATCTCGGCCTTCCCGCCAGCGTAGGCCTCTGCGCTGTCGAAGAAATTGACGCCTTGATCATATGCGATGGACATGCACTTCACGGCGACTTCCTCGCCGACCTGTCCACCGTAAGTTACCCAAGAACCAAGAGATAGTTCGCTCAGTTTGAGACCTGCGGAACCGAGTCTTCGGTAATTCATACGTTAGCACTTGGTGGGAAAAATCGAGAGTCGTCATTAATATGTTCCTGCCGCGAAATTGCGGTTGACGACTGGAACGCAGAGCTGCAGCATGCACTTGTCATTCTTTATGAACCACTCGTGACCTACTACATGATCAACCCCTTGACCCTCGAACCTCCCGTGATCATCGGAAGAGGAACATGGCTCGACAAAGTCGCGGCAGATATCGTCGAGCGGGAGAAGAAGCTCGGTAGAAAGGCAGATTCTTTGCGAGTGGAGAGCGGGCTGGGAGCGTCAGGCATACCCCATATCGGGAACTTTGGGGATTTCGCGAGAGCTCACGGGGTCAAGATGGCCTTGGAGAACATGGGTGTCTGGACGGAACTCATTGCTTTCTCTGATGACAAGGATGGGTTGAGAAGAGTTCCCGCCGGGTTTCCAAAATCATTGTCAAAATACCTAGGGTTTCCTGTTTCTAGCATTCACGACCCTTTCGGTTGTCATGACAGTTACGGCAGTCACATGAGTTCGCTTGTTCTTGATTCTCTGGACAAGACCGGGATAGAATATCGTGCAGTATCGGGGACCCGAGCCTACAAGGAGGGTTTGTTCAATGAACAAATTGACAAGATTCTTCGCAACGCTACCAAAGTTGGTTTGATAATCAAGGAAACCATGGGCCAAGAGAAATACACCGAAATTCTCCCATACTTCCCTGTTTGCAAGAATTGTGGCCGGATCTACACAACGAAAGCCCTCGAGTACATCCATGAACGACACGTCGTCAGGTATGTTTGTGAAGGGATGAAGCTTAGAGCAGAAACGCTAGAAGGTTGTGGTTATCGCGGTGAGGTTGATGTTCGAAGCGGAGATGGAAAGCTCAGCTGGAAGGTCGAATTCGCGGCCAGATGGTCAGCCCTCAAGGTCAACTACGAGGGATATGGAAAAGACCTCATCGAGGCCGTAAAAGCAAACGACCGTGTCATGGAAGAGATATTGGGAGAGATTCCTCCATTCCACACCCGGTACGAGCACTTCGTCGACAAGACAGGTTCAAAGATCTCCAAATCGGTCGGAAACGTCATCGCTCCTCAGTTATGGCTGAAGTATGGCTCTCCGCAAACATTACTGCTTCTGATGTTCAAGAGGAGCGTTGGCTCTAGACATGTTTGGGTTAAGGACATACCCACGTATATTGGGGAGTTGGATGAGCTGGAGGACATCTACTTCGGCCGCAAACAGGTCAAGGATTCGAAGGAACTCGCGAAACTCAGAGGGCTCTACGAATACTGCTGGAACATGAAACCGCCATCGACGCCCTCCGGCCACATTCCGCATAACCTGCTGGTCTACCTAGTCAAAGTCGCACCCAAGGGTAAGGAGAGCGAATTCGTTCGAGAAAGCCTCGCGAGATCAGGCTACAAGATAGACCCGACGGACCCTGACTTTTCAGCGAGGTTGGAAAGAGCATCGAATTGGGCACGAGACATCGACACTATCTCGACAAGAGAGATCAACATCGAGAGCAAAGAGAGAGACGCAGTACTCGAATTGGCTGGTGTTATCAACGCGAGTAGCGACGAGTCGTATCTACAAAACGTCGTATTCACCATAGCGAAGAAACACGGCCTCGAACCGGGCAAATTTTTCAAAGCCCTTTACAGGATTCTGATCGGAGCCGATTCTGGTCCCAGACTGGGACCCTATATCCTTGCCATGGGTAGGGAAAACGTAGCAACAGCTCTAGTCGCCGCCGCAAAATCGTCATAAGATGAACCATCGGTTGCTAACAATCGAGAGACCAAGCATCCGCCCGGCTACGCAGGACGACACTAATGCAATATCTCTCCTCGAAGAAGCAAGCTTCAACGATCCATATCCCTCCTACTTTCTGTCCGAACTCGCACGGGACAATCCTGAAACCTTTCTCGTACTCACTTTGAACAACGAGATCGTAGCCTACGGGGTTGTGGATCACTGGGAAGACCATGATCACTTGATCTCGATAGCCGTCCGCCCAGATAGCAGAAGAAGGGGCTTTGGAGAGGCACTGCTAGTGGAACTTGAAAACCGCCTTTCAAAAGAAAGGCCAGTGAGGCTGGAGGTTCGCCAAGGCAACTTGGCTGCTATTGAGCTCTATTCGAAGAGGGGGTTCACGAAGACCGGGGTGGCAGAAGGATACTATGGCGACGGAGAAAACGCGATTACCATGGAAAAGACGTTCGTCAAGGAAGTCTTGGTCGATTGTTAGTAATCCTGAGGCTCATCTTCATGATGCTGAGGTCTGGGATCCTCTGACTTCTGATGGTACGTTGTGCTGGTTGCTCTCAGGGATTGGAGGCTTGATAGGGTGAGATGCTCGTTGCGGGCGAACCCTACGTGGTTGTTGATCATGCAGTGTAACTTTCGTAGTATCTTTCAGACCGAGCTTTTTCAGCATCTCATCTAGCATTTCGACCTGCTCGAGAGTCAAGTCTCGGTTCACCTCGATGACTATTCTCCTTACTCCAATTCGGGTCATCATCGGCAACTTGGTCAAAGTCTGGGCCTTCTCGATCTCGATTCGAATCTTGGGAGTGCCTGGGGGTCGATGGATAAGTTCTGATTGTTACTTTGGTTCCCTCGTTTGTAAGAAACTCGAAAACGGGCCGGGTGGGATTCGAACCCACGATTTGCGCCTCCGCAGGGCGCCGTCTTGGTCCTGGCTCGACTACCGGCCCCGCGTCGTCAACCGAATCATCTCCTTATAATGGGTTGAGACAACGGACATTTCGCTCGACGTACAGAGTGCAACAGTTAATAGCCGATTTACCTCGCTCTTAGGCTATGCCCGATCAGACGAATGCTTGGAAGATCAGAGTAAGGAAGGGGAATTACGAAGTGGAAGTTGCGGGTCCATCTCCAGAAATCGTGCAGAAAATGTTCGAGGATCTTGTAAAGAAGTACATGACCAAGCTCGCCTCATCTCGGTGATGTCTCACCAAAACAGATTCGATGGCCCCGTCCGAGCCGGATTGTCGGACGAATATTATCCGATGATAATCGATGCGAAGGAACATTCTCGCTGCTGGAGCCGCCCTGCTCGTCTTAGGCCTGGTCACCGGAGCCTCGTCTCCGGTTACTCTCATAGCTACCGTGCCGGTTGCGGTTGTTAACATCATCTTAGGCTTAGGGACGAGTGCTTCTCCAGGGCTGGAGACTCAGCCTGAGTCAGGTAGGATCAGATTAGCGATGGATAGGGGAGTTGTACGCGCGACCATTTACCAAGTTGTGTTCCTGGACTCGAAACTCGTACTCAAACGTCTAAGCTCTGCAAGAGTAACTATCATCCTTCCTCTAATGCTTGCGATTCTTGGATTTGAGATTCTCTTCATCGTTGGAGCCCTGATGGGAGGAATCACCGGATTTTCTTTGCAGGAGTTTTTGACTCAACGAAAGCGAAACAAGATTGAAAGCGAAATGCAGCTGTCCTCCGTTGGAAAGGGCGACATTGAAATCTCATATGGTGATTTGTTGGAGGTTAAGCTCGCCAAAAGCCGCCTCTATCTAGTAAAAGACACCTACTTGCTATCCGTCGGCTTTCCAGGACGCTACTCGCAGGAGATGAGACCCATACTGGCGAACATTTTCAAGTCGAAATTCAAAACGACGGAATCAGTCAGAACGACCGAGGCTTCGGAGAAAGAGAATGAAGAGAGCCAGCATACCCGTAGCGACCGTGGCAAGTTCCCCTGCCGCTAGTACTCTGTTTGGTTCTATGAATAACGCTCCTCGCCCGGTTGTTTCAACGTAGAATGCCCAGGCCATGAAGATCATGCTCGCCAGACCAGTGGCCAAGGAATAGATCCATAAGCCACTCCAGAAGATCTTTTCACGGGACGAGTCCAAGGGTAGGACTTATAATGCTCGTCTGCATAATTAACATCGCGATGTGGGGAAACTCCACACCAAACTCAACTCGACTCTAAGCAGTCTTACTTTCGTCGTTGAAATGCTCTCACAAGATTTTTGGTACCTTTGACGCGCCAGAGTTGCAATCCGGCAATGATTAGCGCGCCTAGAGCCGCAATCATCTGCGAAATGATGAACCTAGTTGCGCCGTCAATCTGCGAGACATTGAATGCCCAGTTGTAAAATGATTCCGTTGTTGGCTTGAACGCTTGGATCGATGCTACCGCATTCACGAACCAATCCGCCTCGACTATGTACGGCGCGAACAAGATAATCGTAAAGGGAGCAAGCACTAGGGCCGCTGTTCTAATCATCCTGAGAGGGTACAGGATTCTCCGAACTTGCTTGTCCGGTCCAGCCTTGACGTAGGCGGTGCTTTCAAACACGTTCATCCAAAGGGTGACTACCACTAGAGCGTTTCCAAGAGTGAGAAACAGTGCGATAGAAATCGGCAGTGTCCATTTGCCTATGGGGATAGACACGGTCTTGTCAACGAAGCCAGTGTTCAACGTGTTGTAGAAGAAGAGAAGTTCTAAGCTTACGCAGATCGCGGCGAAAATGATTGCTGGAATCCAGCCGCGGAGAACTTCCCAGCGCAAGAAGAGCCTATGGTATTGTTCGGACAATTCCCTTTCTCCGCGTTTCCTTTTGAACCGCTCTTGGCCTTGTTTAAAAGCCAATGGACCCTGTAACCAAATGGTTTCTCTCGGGGTTACGGGACCTTAGTCTATTCCTCGAACACCCCTCCTTCTTCGGAACGCGATTCTATGGTCGCGCGCTAAGTGTTAGAGTCTAAACTCAAGAGATCGACGCTTTAGTTGAAAAAACGGATTGGTGTGCTAGCCGTCCTCATGATGACAGCAATGGCCTTGCTAGTCTCCCCAGTCTACCCCGCCACAATGAATCCCCAAGAGAACGTGAACCTCTACACTGGTAACAAGCTCATAGTCCAGTCAAACCAGGCATCGATAAAATCGGTCGTCGTTCGAGGAAACCTTAGTGCAGCTACTCTCTCGAGTAACGCATATCCCTCCAAGAATTTCACGCTTACAACCAATTCAACCCAGCTGTACACGGTCGACCTCTTGCTCTCATATCAATCCCCCTACACATCAGAAATAGTCATCAGCGATCCCTCTTCGGGATCAATGACCCAATACACGTCCTACTTTGTCTCCGGTGGAGACCTGAACGTCACAGTATTCGCCTCGTTCCAAGCCGCTCCCTCAGCCGGGCCCACCGCACCTCTAGGTTGGTCATCTTTCTACGGTTGGGTGTCCCAGTTCGGAGGAGCGTTCCCCTTGTGGATCAAAATACTGTACACGGTTCTAGGGGCCCAGTTCGCCTTCGTTGGATACAGGTGGATAAAATTCGAAGATGAGCGCAGGAGGATAGAGGGACACCTGCCCCCGTTGGATCGGGGTAACAAGATCTATCTTTGGACCGAAGTTGTTTTCCGTACTCTTATCGCCGGTTTTGCCATCAGTCTAGCAATAATGATCGGCGAGGTCTTGGTACTCCTAATCGCTCAATACCTCCTCTTCGTCAACCTGAACCTAATATCGCTCGTCGACTTCTTCTCCATATTCTTCGTGGCAGCCCTGGGAACGCTAGTCTATCTTACGAGAGAGGGCCTTGAGCGCATCTTCGATCTCAAACCAATCATGGAGGACTAATCTGTGGCATCCAAGATAAGAGTGGCATCAAACGATGATCAGCTGTCCGAATTCCTCTTCGGGTCCGTAAGACCATGGTGGGACAGACAACCATGGTTTAGACGATTATTTGTTATTCCCCTCAAATCGGTCGACAAGTCCTACTCCAGATGGAGCAAAGCCAGAGTCTCCCCCAGAAGATTCCGGAAAATCCAAGAACGCTTAGACAGGGAATATCCACCGGATAAATTCTCGCCGGCAAACCTGATCGGCCGAGACAAAGAATTCAACACTCTGATGGATTCCTTCAGACTCCATGTGTTACGACACCCGATGCTCGCAAAATACTTCGGCCGAGACGAGCTTCCAAAAGCCATCTGTCTCGCCGGTGACAGCGGAACCGGGAAGACGTTTCTGACCATGGTCACGTTGAGACAAATGCTCTTGGAAGGATACCGCGCGGGCGTGCTAGTCACACCTGTAATCCTGAAGGGATCGGATGTCTACTCCGAATTCTACGGAAAAAGCACCCGACAACTCGGCCGATTCCTAGACTACGCAAGCTCAGTCCCATCAGTCGTGTATATCGACGAGTTCCAGAGCTTCGGTAGAAAGGTCAGAGGAGAAACCGGTGCCGAGATCGAAGATACAAGACTCCAAGACGAGTTGAATCGCTGGCTCGACAAGATCGTTAGCGGAAAAACCCGGACGCTCGTACTCGTCGCGACCAATGCTTACGAGAAGATCAGGGAGGACATACGACGACGGCTAACAAAGGTCAGCCTCAACGACGGAGTGACACGCGAAATGCTTCTCGCTGTTGTGGAAGACTCGATAAAACGAGAGGCCTGGCTAGGCTTGAAGGCGGAAGATCTTCTCGATCTTATGGAGCGAGAGGTCACCATGAGACGTAGAGCCTCCCTCACGCCCAGTGACATCCAAGAAATCTTCCGCGAAGTGAGAAAATCCAAAGAAGCTCCATTGCGAGAGAAATTCAGAGACAATCGCAACCTCTCCGCCAGCATCGAGAGACCCAAAATATCTGTCAAGATAGATGACTTTGTAATTGCTGCAAGGAACATCAAGCTCTACTCCGAACAAGAGAAATCCCAAGAAGTGACAGACGCGGTCTACGTGAGTAAACCCAAAGTGAACAGAGAAGACGTTGGGGGCCTGCACGATGTTAAGAATAAGATTCTGAACCACATCGCACTAGCCTTCAATCCGTCAATGGCCGAGCTAGGACACCAGTCCAACCCCAGGTTCTTCCTACTGGGCCCACCGGGCACCGGCAAGACACTCCTCGCCATGGTAGCTGCAGCAGAGAACAACGTGGGATTCATCAAAGTCAGAGGCGGCGAACTCATGAGCGGAGCGAACTACATGGGTGACCCTGAGAAAAGAGTCAAAGACCTATTTTCGCTAGTGCGGCAGAAGAGCCCCTGCATATTGCTACTAGACGAGGCAGACGCGATCTTCTGGGGAGGAGACCCCTCGAGCAACAAGATCCTTGCCCAAGTAAAGGCAGAACTGAGCGAGCTAAGACCGGAGGACAAGGTAGTTGTCATCGCTACTTCAAACAAAGAACAATTGATCGACCAAGCAACCCGGGACAGGTTCGAACCCAACATCTACTACGTCCACCCACCACAAAACGATAGCGAATGGAACGAGGTCGTCGGAATTCACATAAAGAAATTCAGCAGATACCTCCATCCAGAAGTGGATGCAGCTAAAATCACGAAGATGTTTCGGCGACAACGAATTCTCAGCCCAAGAGGCGTTGCGGAGACGGTATCGGAGGCTCACCGTATGTGGGCATCGGAGGTCGCTGCGGCCCGCGAGGTCACGCAGGCCAAGGGCCAAGAGACGTCGCTCCAGGCTATCACTCTGAAGTATCAAGATGATCTAGACCGTTTGGACCAGTTGCTGGCTATTTACAAGAACGAGGGAAGCTCACTCACCCCCGACCAAATCAACCAAGACAACTACAAGATACGACTCTTCCACTTCCAACGGGCCATCTCAAGCCTCGAATCCTTAGAAGACAAAGAACACCGGGAAATCGCCGAGGCATTGATTCTGTCCCAAGAGATTCCAGGGGTAACTTACGGTCTCTACACTAGCGATAGAGGCAGCGGTGGAATTCTGACCATACAATGCACCGTGAGGCCGATTAACCCTGGTGAGAGGCATGTGTCGGTTACTGGCCAAGCAAGTTCGATGATGATGGGACAGAGCTTCGTGCCGGATGATTCCGTCATTCAAAGTGCTACGAACGCTGTTGAGGCAGTAAGATCGTGGCTGTGGTTGAAGGCTCGGGCGAACCTATCCAGGTTCCATGTCGCGTTTCAGATCCGATCCATTCTTGAGGGCGCACCAGGCCAGGGAGTCTCGGGTCCAAGCGCGGGCTACGCGATGCTCAACGCACTAGTCTCCGAACTGTCAGGAATCCCGATTCCACAGTCCAGAGTGATGACCGGAACGATAGGACTGAAAATGGACATCGGACCTGTCGGCGGGCTAGGCGGAAGAGGAAGAGAAGCTGGGAAACTAGTTGGCATCCTGAAGGCCGAGAAGATCAAAGTCACGGACCTACTGGTGCCGGAGTCTAACTTCAAGAACGCTTCAGATGAGATGAAGATGATTCAGGATGAAGGAATCATCGTCCACCCCATTGCGAACGCTCCTGACGGATGGCCGATCCTATTCTCGACGAACGCCGAAGACCTTGCGAAAAAGATTCGCGCATCTCTTATAGAGAGAGAGTCCGTAGTGGACATGGGACCCAGTTCGTCGCGACTCGTTGGAAGTACGAGTGCGTAATCCTACGACAACCCTAGGGTCAGCGAGAAGGGTCTATTACGCCTACCATTGAACCCCTTGAGAAGCCAATCCTTCTGAGTCTAGACGGCCGAGGATTCCATGTATTACGATACTCAGCAGTTCCTGAGGAGAGCATGACTAGGCTGAGCTTCGAACTCGTGGACCCTAACAGCGGCGAAGGGGCGTCTGCAGAGGCTGTCGTCGATCAGAAGCTGATTGAGGACCTAAACTCTTACCGATCGCAAGGGTCAACCGGCAAGGCGTTCCTGATATGGATCGATACTGTAAAGGGCGAAGTTAGTTGGCAGCTTAGAAAGATACCGGACCCCTTTGAATAATCGTCCCCACGCAACGGGGCTAAGTTCACTTATTTTCCTCGACGATACGTAGGAAGTTCTTGAACAAGTTCACGCCTTTCAGTGTGTGAGATACTTCGGGGTGGAACTGAACTCCAAATATGGGTCTATTGTCATGTCGCATGGCTTCAATTGCACAGTTGTTTGATTTAGCAAGAACGTGAAAACCGTCGGGTGCCTTTACCACTTCATCGTTGTGAGACTCCCACGCGGTGAAACTTGGCCCTAATCCCTCAAGAATTCGTCCTTCGTCGATGACCGAAATTTCCACCGGACCAAACTCTGGTTTCCGGGCCGCTTCGGTGACTCCACCAAACGCCGTGGCAAGTAGCTGGTGCGTGACACAAATACAAAGCATGGGCAGTTTGACTTGTCTGATTAGTTGGGCTGCATCCGCCAACTCGCCAGTCAATTGGTCGGGAGATCTTACGCTTTGCGGACCTCCCCCCATTACCAGCGCGTCAGGGTTCATCGATTCGAGCCGTTCGAGGGGGACAGATGGTGAAAGTAGTTTGGATTCTACTCCCAGTTCCTTGAGGTTTCGGACGATCAGGTGATTGTACTGTCCTTTGACGTATACGACCGGTATTGTCGTCATGTCTTATTCGAACTCGATGGTTCCAGGTGGTTTGGGCGTAATGTCGTAGTAGACCCGGCTCACGTTCTCTTCCCTCAGGACCTGTTGGCCGATGTCTTTGAGGATTTTCCAAGGGACAGAAGATACTGCGGCTGTCATAAAATCCCTGGTTGAAACCGCCCTAACGAGAATGGACATGTTGCCTCCGCCTCTTCTTTCCTTTACAAGCAATGCAACCCTGGTGACCTCCGGGAATTGTTCCACAATTCCGGTTTGTAGCTGGCGAAGCCTATCTTGGAGCCACCCGTAGGTCTCGCGGGATTCTTCGGAGAGCTTGACGCCGGCCAGCAGCCCATAGCATCTTTGGTCCCCTTTCACCCCCGTCACCCTGTCTTCAAAGACCTCCACCTGAACCTCGGACCTTGGAAGCCCAAGTGCTTCACGTGCAGTTTCCGAGATTGCCTTGAGCGAGGAGTCCTTAGCGAACCTGTTCTCTATTACGGCTGCGAAGTACTGTTCGTAGTTGAAAGGGGCAAGGCTTGTCTCGACTATCTTCGTTGCCTCTTTGAGCACGCGGATCTTCTCTTTGGTCACCTTCCCGATGCATCGGACGAGAAGTCCTGGTCCCGGGAACGGTTGCCTTTCCGACAGTTCGCTTGGGAGGTTGAGGTGGCGTCCGAGCGTTCGCACTTGGTCTTTGTAGAGGTCAGCTAGAGGCTCGATGATCTTGAAACCATAGGTTGTCGCGGGATCGATTCCTACCTGTTCTAGAATGTTGTGCTGGGTTTTGATTCCGCCCTGCGTCTCAATCCAGTCCGGTGCGATCGTCCCTTGGAGGATGTACTCGCAGCCTTCCTTCTCGGCTTCTTCTTTGAGGACTTGGTAGAAGGTCTCTCTGAACTTCTTCCGTTTTTCCTCCGCTGTTTCTTCTCCTTTGACCGAGGCGAGGAATCGACCGCTGGCATGGACTAGACGTACCTTGAGTGAGGTTGGAGATATGGCTAGTCTTTCTTTGACCCGTTCAGGTTCGCCAGCTCGGAGAAAACCTGTATCTATCATTATTGGGAGTAGTTTGTCGCCGAGGGCTTCTCTGGCGACTAGAGTCGCGACGGTGCTATCGACGCCGCCGGATACAGCTGAGATGACTTTTTTGTCTTGGGCGAGTTCGCGGAGTCTTGCGGTCTCTTCGGACAAGAAGCTTGAAGGGTGGAACCCCTGAACCGCCACCGACAACCGTTTGCCCATCTAAGCAAGACCCGGCCCCGACAATTTATTCCTTTTTTTCGTCGTCTTCCCCGTTAACGACCTAATCTCCTATCTTGAACAGGCTAAAATGCGACCACAGAACCATGACTTGGTCCGGGAATTCAGATGGTAATTGTGGAGGTGAGGATGTTGCCGGGAGAAGCAGGAGCCGCAACCAAGTTTCTGCAGTCCAAGATTCCAAGTGGGATCAAGGTCGATGGCAGCAAGATTGAGATCGAGGATGAGAAGGCCGAGATGTCAAGCTGCTTCTTCACAAGTTCCTACATCATGAAGGTCTCGACGGTTACAGGGTTCTCAGCGAGACCGGGACCACGCTCAGGGTCGTTCCGTATGACGATTCCTCTCCGGGGGCGTCTTAGCGATCGCGTCTCGCGACGCGGGAGTGGGTTAGGGAGAATCTTCTGATGCCCGAAATCATCTTCTAACCCTTGTGAAGTTCTGGTTCGACAAGCCTTGAGAGGTGAACTCGCGCGTCCTAACCACTATCTAGCGTTCCTAGAACCTCTTGGCTTCCTATTTCCAGAGGATTCTCTCGATATAGTGAGAAAAATCAGATTCAATGGAGCAAGGCTTAACTCTTGACCATAATAAGGACTGCTCGATAGAAGTGAGTTTGAGAATTCTCGAAAAACCAGGCATACTTGCATCCACATTCACTGTGCTGGCTGTTCTTGCAGTGTTCCAGTCTTTCCCACCTCGCGTGGAAGCTGCCTCAACAGGGATTGTCTGCACAGCACAGCCAGTGGACCTGTACTGCCGGCCTACAGCCCCTATTTTCAATGGGCCTCTCACTACGCCCGAAACCTTGCTTAGAGTGCCGATAGTTGTCAACAACACGGACGTCATAAACGGCTTCGACATCACGCTCAAGGTCAGTGATGTTACGAAGCTCAAGCCGTTTGATGCGGACTTGACCGGAACCGTGATGCCTACTAGTGTTGTACTAGGAAAGTGCATCGGAGGGGTCCTGTTACAAGGATCCACCTGTGTCTCAGCCACAGACACGCCGGACACCCTTCATCTCTCTCTTCTTGATACCGGGAATCCTCTGCCCGCGGGAACTACTGGTCTCTTGTTCACAGCAGTCTTCAGCATCACCGGAACAACTCTGGTTGGTGGCATAACCATCGGGTATCAAACTGGTTGTTTGAATTCGAGCGTCTCAGGCACAACCACATGCGTCTCCATGCCAAATGGGACTACTCAGCCGACTGCGGAAAGTGTGCAGAGCGGAGGCTTCGATAATAGCAATCTTGCTATCCTCCCGTACGTAACTATGAGTCCTGCAAAAAACAGCCTGGGCCAGTTTCTCCAGGGTCTTTCATCGTCTACAACCGATGTTCTCACTCTTACCTCGGTGAACCAGTTTAACACTACAACTACTCCCACAGTATCCCTGGTCTCGACAGTTACTGGGAAATCCGCGTTACCGGTAGCCTCTCTATCACGGCCGCAGGTCGACTTTTCAAATCCGCCTGTCACGAGAACAACCTCGACCTTGACCGTCAATGTTTCCCGTACGACTGCAAGGGGGAATGACACTGTTACGGTCGGGGGGATCTTTACAACCCAGGACCCTAATACTTTCATCACATCCTCACTAGAAACAGTTGTCGCACTCCCTATGGGAGTTATCGATTTCGCGATGACCGCAAACCCCAATTCGTTGTCGATTAACGTATTGACAAACAACAGTGCTCAAGCAGTCATTACTGTTTCACCTGTCACCTTTGCCGGGCAAGTAGCTCTCGGCGTCCAGAAGGCTACTCTCCCGAGCGGGGTCACCGCGGCATACAGCGCAGCGGCGATAACATTTCCAGGGACATCTACTCTGACAATAACAGCATCAACGAGCACGCCCCAAGGTACCTACCCGATCTCGCTTACTGCTAACAGCACCCTCAACGGCGTCACGAGAACTCACTTTACGGCGCTTATGTTGACAATCGGATCCTCGGAGTTCCAACTTACGGCCAACCCATCGAGTCTAATACTGACGACGGGCAGCACTGGATTCTCAATTGTCACTGTTACGGCCCTAAACGGCTTTGCTGGAATAGTCACTCTGTCAGCTACGACGGCGCCCTCGTCAGGATTGAAGTGTAATCTTGGCCCGATGACGATAGCGCTAAGCTTCACGGCGTCAGGAACAAGTACCGTGTCCTGCGCGGGGTCCACTGGAACCTATGCTGTCGCCATAACAGGTAGTGGCGGTGGACAATCTCATCTTATCACACTCGAAGTAACGGTTCAGAGCAACAGTCAGGGGGCCGTAATCTCCGTCGACCCATACGCTACAATCGATCTTCCCAGAACATCAAAGACGATAACAATCACGGTTAACCTAACGAACGCTCCGGCAATCAATGGGTTTGCTGTCATTCTAGCTTACGATTACAAGGTTCTTCACGCGTCGAGTCTTAACTATTCGACAAACATCTTCGCACAGCTCCCCTATGCCCTATTCATCACACGGAACTGCTTAGATGGGATCCCGTTCGGCGGCTCCTCAAATTGTCAGGGAGAAGATGGTCCGGGAGTTACGTCGTTCGCCATGACTATCCTCGGACCTTACGAATTCAATGGAACAGCAGGGCCATTATTCAGGCTAACTTTCGACGTCGCCAACACCACGGCACCCAATTTTAGTCAGATCCAGGTAATGCAAGCCCAAGTATTCAACGGAACCCCAACACAGCTATCTACCACGGCCATCGATGGTTACTACACTAGCCTAGCCTGTAACGGAATACCATGTACTCCACCCAAGGTTGACTTCAAATGGTCACCGGTGACACCTGAGCTCAATCGATTAGTGACATTCAGGGCCAACGCCTCCATCAACGGTTCGAGTGCAACGATAACAGATTATCTCTGGACTTGGGACGATGGCTTCAGCATTGAGACTGATAGCGGAACCACTAGCACCTCTACACACATTTTCTCTACTTTCGGCAATCACGAGGTCACCTTGAAGATTACCGAGAGCAACGGAGTGAAGTGGTCCAAGACAATCCCCGTTGTTGTCGCCACTCCGATCAACTTCGATGTATCTGCTCCTCAAGAAATCGTAATTAACTCTGGCCAACATCTCACCATCCCCAATTCCGTGATTGTCCAGAGCTTCAACGTGAGCGGCACTATCTCCCTCTTCGCTTCGACTCCACAGGGTCTGACGGTGTCATTCAATCCTACCGTTTTGACCCTTACGCAATCATCAGTGGCATACTCGTCATTAGTGATTTTTGCATTATCTGCTATCCTTCCTGGTACCTATGTTTTCACAATAACAGCATTTTCCGCAGCGGCAGGGGCTCGTAGCGTAATTGTCACAGTAATGGTACCCCCGGGGGACTTCTCCTTGACCATTGGGTCAGGTGGGATCACAATGAATCCAGGGTCAAACGCAACTGTCTTTGTTAGCCTCTTCACCACCAACATCAATGCAACCGTCAACCTCTCCCTCCAATTTTCGAATCCGGCCTTCAGCGTTCTGTTCTCACCCTCCAGCCTAGCAATTTTCCCGAACAGATCATTCTCATCACTCATGCTCATAAGGGCGAACCCAGGGATTCAACCCGGCAATTACGTTCTGAACGTTCTCGCTACCACGAGCTCGATCACTCGCGTCGCCTTTGTGTTTGTAACAATTACGAGTCCTCCAGATTTCACTATTCAGACTTTCCCGCTCACAATTCAGATACTCGACGGCTCCCCGGGATTCCTCGAAGCCAATGCACAGCGATCCCTCTGTTGTCCTTTCCCGCAACCTCCTCTCAACGTCACTCTTAGCGTTGCGATCTTCCCATTAGCTCCCAACGGTCCAATAGTTTCTCTTCAAGACAATTTTCTGATCGTTTACGGGAGCAGTTATACCACAGTGCGGGTTCTGACGAGACCGAATACTCAGACCGGCAATTACACCCTTACCGTGACCGGTAGAACGGACTCGTTCGTCCATTCATCGACCTCGACTGTTATGGTCCTACCTCCCCCTGTACTAAAGACAACTCCATCCAGCGGCTCGGTTGGAACAAAAGTCGACGTCAGGGGTTTAGGGTTTGTCTTCTTTTCCCCTCCTGGATATTACCCTCAAACTCATACTTTCTGGGTGACCTTCGACGACCAGTTCCTAGGCGAGGCGTTCACGTCAAACCGCTCGTTCGTTTTCACATTCAATGTCCCGGACGCGGAGCCAGGACCACATCTCATCAAAGCCCTCGACATCCTTACAGGAGTTAATGCGACAGCTCCGTTCCAGGTCCTCGCCGAGCCCGCACCGCTAACTGTCTCGATCGACACTGGCACGATATACTTCCCCGGAGACACCGCAACAGTTTATGTTCTCATCTCCCAGAACGGATTAGCTGTCCAGGCTCCCGGCGTTCAGCTGCATTTGACACTGATCAAGCCTGACGGATCAAACGTCTCACTCAATGCCAAGGGACTCCCCGGAGGCCTCTTGATGGCCGTCTACGCTGTTCCGACAACTGGTCCGATCGGCACCTACGCGCTCTTGGCAACCGCACAAGGTCCCAACTCCGCGCACGGCACCGCGCTGCATACTTTTGAGGTAAAACCATCGTGGTTATCCTCGAAGAGTCAAGCCTTGGTCTCGGCTACTGGGGCGATCGGCGCAGTAGGGCTCGTCGCCTTTGCCTGGAAGAAGGGATATCTCAGGCGTAAACAAGGCGACCAGGAGATATTCGCCTAGCAGTCCCCGGTTCCCAACCCATTTCCAGCATCCAGAGGCACAATCGGCACCAAGTGACGACGAAAGCCAGTAGCAAGGAACACGGGACCGATACCACTTGACCTCACCATCAGACCGCTCTCCACTAACTATTTTTTTCTGTTAACTAAATCATGACCCCCCGGTGAGGGCCTGTTTTTCCCGCCCCGCGCCCTTCGTGGACCCTTGAGAATGCCACGTTCACCCGATCCCTGCTTGATCTGGCTTCCTTCATGGCCCGAGATTCCCAACAGTAAATCGCCTATTATCAGCCCTGTTTTCGATTCCAGGACCCGGTCGCTAGAATTCCTAGCAAACCCCTCTTGATGGGTGCTAAAATGCGAGATCAACAAACCCGGATCAAGCCCTGAATCACGAGACTCGCCCAGAATCCCCGCCAGACAGCGAGAAACCCTCGATGGGAGACGGGGGATAAGAGCCAGAACATCTCGCGACGCGAGAGTGGTCGAAACCAGCTCTTCTCTACAAATTGACCGCCAAGCACGCCTAAGCTTTCGAGATCAGAATCTCGGCGATCTTGCTGAACGCGCTTAATGAATCCGTTTCTACCGTTGTGAATTTCTGGCCCGAGAGACTTTGCGCGCCTCTACCGTACGCGATGATAGTTATCTTGCCGCCCGTGTCCTCGATTAGAGTGTTCGCGTTCACGAGTTTTCTCGCGGCCGTTTCTGTTATCAGGGGTACGGCTAGGATGTCGGGTTTGTGCTGCTTTACCTTGCCGGCTACCTGTTCCGGTGAGAGATCCGTCCCGCCATCGATGGCTGTGAATCCCCCGATCTCGAGCATCGTTAGGAGGAGAGTTCTATCAAAGCTGTGAGGATCCTCGGCGAGGGAGGACACCATGACACGTCCCTTGATCTTTCTATGATCAATCTTGATCTTGGGCCTAACAGCGGCTAGTGATTTTTCGGCCGCATTCTCGCACCTGTCTACCTCCGCAACCGAGTATCGTTCCATCTCGTGAAGGTCAGATACGATATTCATCGCGTCTGAAATCGTGTCGACAACATCGTTCGCGCTTCCGCTCTTAGTAACTATCTCGACAGCAACTCGGGCAGCATTTTCATGATCACCTTTCAAGATGAAATCTGTGAGCTGCCTGGATCCGTCATCTGGGATCTGTGCTTGTTCTTCAGTAGTCATAGAAGCCCCTCTTGGTCTTTCTCCCTAGTTTTCCTTCCTTGACCATTTGCTCGAACAAAGGTGTAGGGGCAAACGTCTGGCCGAGTTCTGCTTCGAGAACCTTCAATGTCGAGAGCACCACGTCTATTCCGATAAAGTCGGCAAGCTGCAAAGGACCCATGGGATGGTTTGTTCCGAGAAGGAATGCTTTGTCGATGTCATCGCGCGTGGCGACGTTCTCTTCGAGAAGCTTAACGCTTTCGTTGATGAAAGGCATCAGGGCTCGGTTCACTATGAAGCCTGTCCTGTCAGCGGATTGGACAACGGTCTTTCCTAGGGTTTCCACAAATGATGTCGCGGCTTTGACGGCATCCGGGGACGTGTGTTCTCCTTTGATGAGCTCGACGAGTTTCATGGTAGGGACGGGATTGAAGAAATGCAATCCTAGAACCTTTTCGGGTCGTTTTGTCGCGGATGCGATCTTGCTGATGCTTATTGATGAGGTGTTTGAGGCTAGTATCGTGTTTTTGGGACAGACCTTGTCAAGGGTGGCGAAGACTTGCTCCTTTATCCGGGGATCTTCGAATACAGCCTCTACGACCAGGTCAGCGTTGTGGCAGGCTTTTGCGAAGTCAACGCTTCCTCTCACATTAGAGTGGATCTTGGACGCCTGCTCTTTAGTTATGTGTCCGCGACTTAGGTTCCTTTGAACGTAGTCGTCGACTCGATGCATTCCCTGGTCGAGAAGCTTTTGATCCTGCTCGACAATCGTTACTGCGTGTCCGGAAGCTGCGGAAGAGTAGGCGATGCCTGAGCCCATTGTGCCTGCTCCGATGACGACTACGTTCATGTGGTCTCTTGTCCGAGACTAGTTGGATTGGCTCATAGGGTTTTCCACAACGGAAAAGGGCAAAGTCAGGAACGGAAGATCTTCGTCATAAGGGGTTACGCTGCTTAGAAAGTTTGGAAGTTTCTCAACCGAAACGAGTGCAGCGCCTTCAACGAATTGAGCGGGAGGCTCCGATAGTGTCAGAATCATGGGGAGTGCTTGCCGTTCGCTCTCTCTTCCAAGTCTCCTTTCCCGCAGCATAGCTAGGAGATGCAAAGTCGCAGTTCGTTGATGATCAGCAGCCGGCTTGAACCTTGAGATACTCCCGGGGGTATTCCAATGCTTGCAATCAATCGCGAGGACTAATTGGCCCCGAGTCCCGACGACGTCGATCTGCCACCGTCGATCGTCTCCCTTGACCTGGACGTTCTTCTCAGTTCGAAATGCGGCGTCTTGGAGGCATCTCTCCGCAAACTCCTCGAATTCCTGCCATGTGAGAGCTCGAGCCGCGTCTCTCAGCTGTCCAGCACGAGCGATTTCCAGGGCAAGATGGATCCGAGACGCTTGACCGATAGAAATCCAACCGTTTCTAATCTCCACATTGATACTTGTCAGAACCTCTCGTGCGACGGATTCCGTGGCCCTTGCTCGGCGTGCGATATCACCTAGCTCCACTTTGTCTCCGTCCTTGACTAGTCTAAGTGTTTCGAGCAAAACTCTCACGGCGCCCTCTCTGAACGGAGGATACATTGCGGCTCTTCTAGAACGGAGAGTAGGCGAAGGTAAGTACCAGCATAACCAGAGCGAGGATGTAGAGCAGTTTTCTTGAGTTGCTCACTGGACTGATATCATCCAGTGGCTCAACACCCGCGAATCCTCGGCGTGAAAAGAACATGAAGGCCAGAACGAGAAGGGCGAATGGATAGTATCCGGCAAGGAAGAGCAGGGCCAATCCGATCACGCTGGCAACTTTGTGTCCGCCGGGCCCGAAGACTGCTCTGGAAATGTGCCCGCCGTCGAGTTGCCATGCTGGAACTATGTTGAGGAAGGTCAGCAAGGCACCTATTTGTGCCGCGAAGAAAAGCTGGCTGTCAAGCAAGACACCCGGTCGTATCATACTGGTGAGCTGGGATATAATTATCAGAATAAGGGGTTGTCTCCCGATCAAACCGAAGTCAATGTTAGAGAAACAACTTGAGACTCCGAGCTGTGCGGCGCATGTAGTATTCCACATATCTAGCTGGGTCACTTGGCTGGGGGTTGGGAGGAGTCCTATGAACACACTTAGAGCGGCAACAGCGATTGTTACAATGAAGCCGATTACGGGCCCGCTTAGGCCAAGGTCGAAGAGCTGATCTCTGTTGGCTGGGGGCGATTTGAGAGATATGAGCGCTCCGAACGTTCCTATCGGGGGTGGTCCCGGAACGAAGTAGGGAAGGGTTGCGTCCATTTTGTGATGTCGAGCCGCTGCTTTGTGCCCGAATTCGTGAAGCCCTATTATTGAGAGAAGACCTCCAGTGAACAGCCCGGCTTTAAGATACGGGTTTGCCGTAGGGTCAATAATCGCGATAAGTTGCTGTTGGAGGACTTGGGTTCCAAATAGGCCCATTGTCCAAAGGTAGTATCCCGCAATGAAGACCGTGGTGACTGTCGCCAGGAAGAGCCCGAGGTTGATGGTCTTGAGAGATGGCTTGACTTGGGGTTTCTGGAAGACTTTGATAGTCAAACCGTCCGTTGTACCCCGGATGGCTGCTATCAGCCCTTGCTGACGCAGTTGGTCCAGCAACCTCTGGAATTTCTCTTTTGCTGGTTCTGGGGTCACTTGAATGGTGGGGATTCCATACGGATCTAGGAATGCGTCTTTGACTTGGAACTCTGATGCAACCATCGTCTTGATGGAATCCAGCGGGGGCCCAACATAAGTTGGAACGTTAGTTTGGCTCGCCGGTAACGGAGTCGGCGCTGGGGGCGCATCACTCACTCAAGAGTCGCCTGTCTTTCGCGGCTCGCTCCGTTCTGAGCAATTTAAACGTGTTGTCAAACTCATAGAAATTATCGAATTCGACGACAAGATATTATACATCAAGATTCCCAACTATCTTAGAAAGAGAGTTGCTCGAAGCACCGTACCTGTTGCGTCCGTTCCACCCGGACGATCTCTCATCGGTTATCGAGATCAACAGGGTCTGCCTTCCCGAGAATTATAGCCCGTATTTTTTCTTGGAGGTGTACAAGAGCTGTCCCGAGGCGTTCATCATCGCGGAGAAAGAGCGAAAGGTTGCAGGGTACATTATGTGCAGGCTTGAGTTCGGTTTTTCAGATGTTCGCAGGTTCAGAATGGTTCGAAAGGGACACGTCGTTTCAGTCGCGGTCTTGCCGGATTATAGGCGACAAGGAATTGGAAAGGAACTGGTTCTGGCTGCGATGAAGGCCTTGGAGCTACATGGGGCCGAGGAGTGCTTCTTGGAGGTCAGGACTGCCAACGAGGACGCGGTCAGACTCTACAAGAATATGGGTTTTGTGACTGCCAGGGTTGCGACGCACTATTATCATGATGGCGCTGATGCTTACGTTATGAGCATCAAGTTACCGCATAATCCGCCGATGAACTAGACGGACTCTCGGCTCTTTCTTCTGGCTCTCGCTATTAATGGGCCTAGAATCAAGACCGCCGTGGGCAAATAAACGAATGAGAGATTGAAACTAAGCGCGAAAGGGTTCACATTCAAGGCATAAGCAAGGCTCGCAACCACAGACAACACAACCATAGACGCGAGAGCGGCTCTCCAGGAGAATCGCTCGTCCGCGGCGTTTACCCCAGTGAGGAGGACTGGTTCTTGAGACGGCTGAATAGCTATTCGTCTTCCCTCTTTGATCTAGGCTTCTTCTCTTCGTCCGCGGGATGGAGGAGCCATTTCAATGGGATGTTCTGGCTGGTTCCATCGGGCAATGCTCGACGGATGCTGATCGGGAGGACGCCTTCTTCCAATTCCAGCAGAGCTACATCAATCGGCGACAGCAACCCTTGCTTCAAGTCGAGGAGAACCGGGGCTCCCATTGATATCTGAAGTGCCCTAGCCCCTACTACTCTCGCTTTCTCGAAGCGTGTGAGTTTTGGGGGTCCGATCTCGATGCTGTCGGGCTCTCTAGTAATCGCTGCTTCCCTCGTCGTCACCCTCGTCCTTTCCCTTCGGTCCACCTTGGCCACCGGGGCTGGACTTTGCAGCGGCGATCACGTCATCGATCTTCAGTATCATTCCTGCGGCCTCGGATGCCGATTTTATTACTTGTATTTTCACCCCTATTGGTTCGAGAATGCCTCTCTCTTTGAGGTCCGCCACCTTGGCTTCGTTCACGTCGACCCCGGCCCAGAGCTGTCCTTTCTCGTGGGCAACTCGAAGCTGGACGAGGATGTCGATCGGGTCGAGCCCCGCGTTTTCCGCTAGGGCGGTGGGCAGCGTTTCGAGGGCTTCGCCAAAGGCTATGACTGCTAGTTGCTCCTTCCCGGATAGTTTCTGGGCATGTTCTCTGAGGCGCCTTGCGACTTCTGCTTCAGGCGCTCCTCCACCTCCAACGACTCTTGGGTCCAGTACAACATCACGCACAACGCAAAGTGCGTCGTGGATGGCTCTTTCGGCTTCGTCAACGAGTCTCTCGCTTCCGCCGCGCACAAGGATTGTGACCGCCTTGGGGTTCTTGCTTCCTTCTACGAAGGTCATCTTGTCGTCTGCGACCTTGCGTTCTTCAACTAGCTTGGCAAAACCCAGATCTTCTGGCCTTAGATCGTTTACGTTGCTGACGACCTTTCCACCAGTCGCCTTGACAAGTTTCTCCATGTCGGACTGTTTTACTCGTCTGACTGCAAGTATTCCCTTCTTCGCGAGATAGTGTTGGGCGACATCATCTATTCCTTTCTCACAAAGGAGGACGTTTGCTCCGGAGTTCGAGATCTTGTCTGTCATTTCTTTGAGCATTTTTTCCTCCTCGTCGAGGAATGCTTTCATTTGTTCCGGATTCTCAATGTTGATCTTTGCATCGAACTCGGTCTTCTCCACCTCTAGCGGCGCATCAACTAGTGCGATCTTCGCATCTTCTACTCTTTTGGGCATGCCGGGATGAACTATTTCCTTGTCAAGGACTATCCCCTTGATGAGGGATGTGTCAGTCAAAGATTCGCCTGGTTTCTTCTCAACTTTCACGTCGTCGATATCGACCTTGTACCCGTCGGAGGTTTTTTCGGCAACTTGGAGAATCGCGTTCACGGCGAGTTCTGCCATGGCCTCCTTGTCTTCGGCGAGTATTTTGCTCGCTAAGGATACCTCGGCAACCTTTCGAAGTAACGCCTTGTCATTCGGTTCTATCTTGATCGCGATCTGGTTAAGAACCTCTAGAGCTTTGTTGGAGGCTTCTCGGTACCCGTCAACTATTACTGTCGGGTGGATTCCTTGGTCGAGGAGTTCTTCCGCCTTTTTTAGTAGCTCGCCGGCCACTACGACCGAAGTAGTTGTTCCGTCTCCAACTTCATCGTCCTGGGTCTTGGCAACCTCTACCATCATCTTGGCAGCGGGATGTTGTACTTCCATCTCATCGAGTATCGTCGCCCCATCGTTGGTGATGGTCACGTCTCCGAATCCGTCCACGAGCATCTTGTCCATCCCCTTAGGTCCTAATGAGGATCGAACAGATTCAGCGATTATTTTTGCGGCCATGATATTCGCCTTAAGCGCATCCTGGCCTCTGCTTCTGGAAGTTCCTTCTCTTAGAATAATTACTTGTTGACCTGCTAATTCTGATGACATTTTTTTCTTATCCCTAAGTCTCGACGGGCGAGACATTTCGCGTGCAATATAAAATTTATCAAGCACTAGGGCTCCGAAACCGGAAGCAAACATGCCCTTGGCGGGTTATGCGGCTCTAATTCCTTGTTATTGGCTCATTTTCGACGATTTGCGCCTTTCGACCGCGCAAAATCTACGCGAGAGATCAAACTGCGGGACGTTCGCGATTCCATCTATTCAAGTGAAATTGTTTTTCTAATTTTGCAATTTGAGCTTGAGGAAAACTCAGTCTGAAATCTGTTTTGGGCCAACTCTTTTAGGCACCAGAGCAGAGATTGCTGAAAACCTGGGGCCAATCTGAACAATTGCGAGAACTGATCAGGATCAATCAACCGTTTCTTGGAAAGGAAGAGATCGATGCAGCAGTCGAAGTCCTGCGTAGCGGAATCCTGACCGATAAGAGCGGGATGGGGCCTCGTGTTCTTGAGTTTGAAAGGAGTTTTGCCAAGTTTGTTGGCGCAAAACATGCCGTCGCTGTGGTGAATGGGACAGCAGCGTTACACGCCTCGTTACTCGCAGCGGATGTTGGCCCCGGTGACGAAGTAATTCTTCCCTCTTTCACGTTCGTCGGCGCCGCCAACGCCGTCGTACTGACTGGTGCAACCCCTGTTTTTGCTGATATCGATAAGGACACGTATTGTCTCAAGATTGAGAGTGTCGAGGAGTGTGTGTCACGTAAGACGAAAGCCATCATTCCTACGGATCTCTACGGCCTGCCCTCCGATGTTTCCGGGGTAGCGAATTTGGCCCGTGGAAAAGACATTGTTGTAATTGAAGACGCGGCTCAGGCTCACGGTGCCCAGCTCGATGGGAAAAAAATTGGCTCGATCGCCGACATGACTTGTTTCAGTTTCTACGCTGGCAAGAATATGACAACCGGCGAAGGAGGGATGATTACGACAAACGATGACGGATACGCTCAGGCCCTGAGAATGGTCCGTTCTCACGGAGAACAACGTCCGTACTGGACTGTTAGGCCGGGTCACAATTATCACATGACTGAGATTGCTGCGGCGATCGGTTACGCGCAGCTGAGGAAGCTACCTTCTTTCCTTGAAAAGAGGCGGAAGAATGCTGAATTGACTACTGAGAAGTTGAACATGACTGGAAAACTGTTCTTACCTAAAGAGCCTAATGGTAGAAGACACAGCTGGTACTTGTATACGGTTCGCTTGAGAGGTGTGAACGCGGCCAAAAGAAATAAGATTGTGGACAAGTTGTGGAACAAGAACATCGAAGCTGGCGTCTACTATTCCTCCCCCGTACACTCTACACCGCTTTATCGGGATTCGAACATCGCTCGGAGGGGGCGATTGCCTGAGACTGAGAAGGCGTCGAGGCAGGTTTTTTCGCTCCCTGTTCATCCAAGGTTGGGAGAGACCGAGATAGAGTACGTGGCTGAGACGCTGCGGAAGACGATTGCTTAGCTACTAGCTAAGTCCTAGATTATCCCCTTGGAGTGCAGAACTTCTTTGATTCCTGGCTTAGTTTGTTCTTTCAGTTCGTAGCCTACTCTAACGGTGGGCTTGGGGAACTTGATTATCCGCCTGATGTCCGCGGGTGTCGCTATCATGATGGTATCGCAATCCGCGTTGGCTATTGTCGCTTCCATGTCCCGTATCTGCTTGTTCCCATACCCGACTGTTGGAAGAACCTCGGTGACGTGAGTGTATTTCTTGAAAATGTCCTTCACGATTCCGACGGCATACTTGCGGGGATCCACGATTTCCTTGGCGTGGAAGGATTTCGCGGCAACGTACCCAACTCCATAGGCCATGTCGCCGTGGGTGACCGTCGGGCCATCTTCTATGATCAGGACTCGCTTTCCGCTAACTAGCTCAGGCTTGTCTACTGTGACTTCTGACGCCGCCTTGATGACGATAGCCGTTGGATTCAATGCTTTCAAATTTGATTCCACCAGCTGTACTTTTTGCGGTTCTGCAACATTGACCTTATTTATGATTCCGACATTGGCAAGCCTGACGTTGACTTCACTCGGATAGTGCGTCAGCTCGTCTCCAGCGCGTAATGGATCTAGGACTGCAAAGTGGACGTTTGGCTGAATGAAGGGTATGTCGTTGTTTCCACCGTCCCAGAGTATTATGTCAGCTTCCTTCTCTGCAGATCGTAGAATCTGTTCGTAATCTATGCCCGCGTAGACTACGAACCCGTGTTCAATATGAGGCTCGTATTCTTCCCTCTCTTCGATAGAGCAATCCGCCTTGTCCAGGTCTTCGAATGAAGCGAACCTCTGAACTCCTTCCTTAGTGAGGTCGCCGTAGGGCATAGGGTGTCGAATTACCACAACTCTCTTGCCAGCATCTCGAAGAGTTAGAGAAATCTTTCTCGATACGGTACTCTTGCCAGCTCCGGTCCGCACTGCCCCAACCGAGACCACTGGCAATCTTGAGCGAAGCATGGTGGTCCTTGGGCCGAGCAACTGGAAATCCGCTCCTGCGGCCAGTGCAGAGGATCCAATGTGCATCACATCTCCGTAGGACAGGTCGCTATAGGATAGTATCGCTAGGTCGGCTTTCAGTTCTTTGATTAGACGGGGAAGTTCTTTCTCCGCGAATATGGGAATTCCTTTCGGGTATCTCGGCCCAGCAAGTTCGGGCGGGTAGGTTCTCCCTTCTATTCCCGGGATCTGGGCTGCTGTGAATGCGATTACTTCATGATCGGCCGAGTTCCGAAAGACCATGTTGAAGTTATGGAAATCCCTGCCCGCTGCTCCAACTATGATCACTCGTTTCATGTGAACCCGCTTCGTCGGCGGTCCGCCTTGGGCGAGCTATATAACTTGGTTCACCACGGAGTTTAGAGTCTTGTCTCACGGACCTGCATCTGACGTTTCCCGTCCCAAAGTCTCGTTCTCGATAGAGGGACTAGGGGAGGCTCAAGGAGAGTTCTTTAGGTTCGCCGCCCCTAGAACATCTGACGCTCTCTTACGCAATCTTCCCGTAAATGGCAGGGCCGTAAGATATGGGGAAGAGATCTATTTCCAAGTCACAGTGAAAGCTCCAGGCGAGAAGCCACGCAGCAATATGGAAGTGGGATCAATAGGTTACTGGCCGCAGGGCGACGCAATTTGCGTCTTCTACGGTCCAACTAGGCCTTACAGTCCGGTGAATCTCTTAGGCCGAATAACCCGTGGGCTTGAGCTGTTCAAGCAGGTGAAGGAAGGTACGGTAATAACAATAAGAAAAAGTTAGGCGGCGGCAGGCTGGTAGATTCTGATTCTAGCGTTCCCGCCAACCAGCCTTACAAGCCTCTTCTTCTCGAGGTCTTCCAGCAGATCCTTGGCAATGCTAAGCCTGAGGTTAAACTGCGACGCTATAGAGAATGGTGTGATCGCTCCCATTCTCTGGACCTCAGCAAGAAATTTGGGGTCAGAGATGTCGGGGCTCTGCAATCCTCTCGGCCTCTTCTCAACAACTGTCTTCGCCTTTCCCTTTTTCGAACCAGAGGGTTCATCTTTCTTGTCCGTCTGATCTTGGGTCCTTTCCATCTGTGCCATGCTTTTCTTCTTGGCGCCGCCCATGATTCGTCAACGCTTCCCTTATGGTTTGCTGGATAAATAGGTTACCGAAAACTGGGGAAACCCTTATTCGCTTTCTGGCCCTGCGATGCCTTGCGTTGCTTTGAGGCTTGTAACCGTTAAGCTTCCTGAGAAGCTCATTGACGATGTTGACCAGTTGGTAAAGGCTGGAATCTATCACAGCAGAAGCGATGCCATTAGGGCGGCGGTCCGTGATCTCTTGCGACGTGAGTTATGGCAACCAGGTCAGGCCTAATCGTCTAGGATGACAGACGCTTTTGCTAGTTCGTCTGCTGCTTTTCGGGGGTTTTGAGCTTTTGTGATTGATCTTCCAATTATGAAGTAGTCTGTCCCTGCCTTCAGAGACCAGGCTATTTCTCCTCCTTGGGTTCCAATTCCGGGTGAGAAGATCGGCACGCTCGTGCCTAGTATTTTTTTGACGCTTCGAATTATGCTGGGCCTGGTTGCGCCTACTACTGCGCCATCAGCTTTCCATTTGACTGCCTTCTCCGCGAAGATCTCGAACTCGTTTCTGGCCTTTCTGGATCTAGGATTTGACAAGACTTGTTGTCCATATCCTTCAGAGGCTCCCGGGTGGCTCATGTAAACGAGCGCTAAGAGCCCCATTCCATGTTCGTGAGCCAGCTTGAACGTGGTTTCGAGGCCGCCCTTCCATCCGGCGAACGGATTTACTGTGATGGCGTCGAATCCAAGATTGAGATAAGCTCGGGTGATTGCCGCGTTTGTCTCGTCGATATCATTGAGTTTATCGTCTATTATCGTCGTAAACCCGTGACCATGTATTTTCTTCAGCAGTTGGCTGATTCTCTCGGGGCCAATTCTCAGAATTGTTTGGCGCCCGAGCTTCACCGCACAAATTGAGTGGCGGGTTTGTTCGAAGAGATCGATTGCTTGGTGAGTCAGTTCCCTGGGTCCGCCATCGTTGACATCGATGGCGAGAATTATTCGGCTCTTGTTGGATCGTGAAGAGCGGAGAATTCGTTCTTTGAAGGGTTTCCTGCGGTTCTGCCTCAATTCGGCTTTGGACCCTTCGGCATCCAGCCTAGCTCTTGGTTAAGGTTTTCCAGTGGTACTCGTTTTGGTGGCGCTTTGAATCCGTAAGATGACACGGCATTCAGTGCTCCGCTTTGGTCTTTTTCAGCTGCGAGCTTTACCATTCGTATTACATCTGTTAGGATGCCTGCGCATGCAGGTCCATCTTCGAGGGAGATGCGCATATCGAGGGTGAAGTCTGTTCCTGCAAAGTATTCCCCTTTGATCCAAAAGTAGCTTGTCCGGCGGTTCTCCATGAAATCCACGAAATCGGACGACCCTGCGACTATTGGAAACTTGTAAGGTACGGCGGCGGCGACAGCCGCGGTCTTTATCCCCCGCTTGATCTCGTACCTCTTCTTGTCGAGGGCCAGTTGAGATTCGGTTCCACCTCCGATGTCGAGTTGGTAGGTTTCTCCAATCTGGGTGCCCCTGTCGACGAGCAAGGATAGGAGGTTCTTGTGGAGGATGGTTGAGCCAATTTGGTCCATAATGTCATCGCCGACAACTAGGGTCCCTTTTTTCTTGTACTTGGCTGGCCACACCTTGCTCGAAGCTATCTTTGCGGGCGTAGCATTGATGAAAGCGCTGCCCGATTGCAAAGCCGCTTGGGCATACATCTCGCTGGCCTTTGACGCGCCTGTCGGAGTGAGGTTGACCAACACATCGGTCTTGGCGTTCTCTAGAACCTTGGTAATGTTGGAAGGTTTCGCATTGCTTGTCTGTATCTTGTCCCCTGCGATAGGCGATATCCCGTCCAATGGCTGGGCCATCTCGACCTTGACCCCTAGGGGACGGACTTGGACAATTTTTCTCGTGTTGTTCGGTTCTGCGTAGACTGCTTCCGACAGGTCTTTCCCCACTTTTCTCTCGTCAATGTCAAAGGCAGCGACGAACTTGATATCGGATACCTTGAAAGGTCCAACTTTCTCGTTCATCAATCCGACTTCCTTTTGGGCAGTGCGGTAGAATTCTGTTCCTTGGACAAGGCTTGAGGCGCAGTTTCCGATTCCGGCGATGGCGACCCTGATTTCTCTTGGCAAGATGATTACCAGTGGTGCTGGAGAGAATGCTTACTGCTGAAAAGTCTTTGGCCCAAGTCTATTTTGGAAAGAGTGGAAAGTCGATGACATCAATGACCTTTGTGTAGAAGTACTTGGCATCGGTGGCGGCGTTCGTGAATTCCAATCTCTCTCCGTGTGGCTTTGCTGCCAGATATTTGAGAAACGGTCCTGGAGGTGGAGTCGTGGTCGCAGTGTAGAAGAAGACTGGAAGGGCGTCCGAGTCATAATAGTGTTCGAATGGTATACAATTGCCCAGTATGTGCTTGTCTCCTCTAAGGAAGTGCCAGAGAGGAAATACGTTGCCGTCTCGCATCGAGAGAGTGAGCAGAACCCTTGCCAAAGACTTCGTATCTTGAAGCTCGGTTAGAATAGGATCGGGGGCATCTGGAAAATCGCCCTCTATGCTCTTTACGAAAGCATCCGGGATGCTTTTCACATCGATTACTGAGGCGTACTTGAACCGAGTATCGTCGGCTTCATCCGAGAACTGCCATTCCTCTCCTTTGGGGGAGTCGCTCTTGTATGCGAGGAATGGTTTGCTCCTGTCAAAGTCAGCCTCAGTGTATGCTAGGATTGGAATGTCTCCATCCCAGTACATGTAGGCTGTAAATAATGCCAGAATGTTGCTTGACTTGTGTTTGAAGCTCCAAATCATTTGGGATCCTTCGGTTAGGCCCAATGCGAGCCGGGCGAAATTCTGAATATCCCGCACGTGGACGGGCATTGGGGGCTTGATGGTCTCCATTGTCAACTCTGAAAACGTCTTCCTATGCAGCTTTTTGGCATCATTAAGACTTAGGGGCGTGAGGCCTCTTCTGCTTCTACCTGAAGAGATCCATTTCTTCAGGTCTGAGAAGGTCCTTGCCCGTGCCTTTGCCTCGTCTTGTATTGTATCCCCTTACTAGAGCGGCCGGGACTTTGTCGGCTTTGTTCATTACTAGTTCTCCGGCGGACGCCAGTTCATCTGCGACCGCGATCTCGGTCACATGGAGAGTGTGCCTGTACATGTCCCTGGTTCCTTTGTAGTCGTGGATTGGCTTCATTCCTGAGACCCCTATGGCAAAGTTGACCTGGCCCATTCTCCACGCTCGGCCGAAAGTGTCTGTGATGATTACCGGTATTGCTTTTCCCGTGAGTTTTCGGATTGTCTTGCCGATGCGGTTTGCGGAAGCGTCAGGATCTAGCGGTAAGAGTGTAACTGTATCTTTCCCTTTTGCTACGTTCGACGCGTCAACACCAGCGTTCGCACAGATGAACCCGTGCCTCGTTTCGGTGATCAGGTGTCCAGCCTTCATCCTAATGATCTTCCGGGTTTCTCGAAGGATTACTTCGACTTGACGCGGGTCCTTGCCTGCTTCCTTAGCAACGAAAGATGCAAAACGTGAGGGGGTTACCTTGGAGAGGTTCACGATTCGGCCTTCTGCTTTCGAGACAACTTTCTGGGAAACGACTGTAACATCACCTTCTTGAAATTCCTCTCCTTGGTCTTTCAGCCTGGCGACAATGATCTCGCCTAGATTGTCGCCATACTCGATATCTGGAATCCCTTTCACGGGAATTATGCTGAGCAAAACGCTGCTAAGCTCCGAAGAAAGACGTCAGCTTCTTCGCACCCGTGAGTTCTTCGTAGTCTAGGCCCACTGCGTCTAGAACCTGTTCGAATGTTGATCGGATGTATTCGTTATATTTTTCCACGTCAATCTCCCTAATGCTCGCCAGTTGAACGGGCTTGACCCCCTTCCCGGTTGTGACCTTGACGAAGCTGACCAGGTCGCCAGCTCTGACGTCGCCTCCCTTGTTGCTCAATTGTTGCGCGGCCTTGACGTGTTGCGGTGTCGTTTTCGTGTAGCCGGAGACGGATTTTCCGATCATCATGTTGAACGCCAAGTCATCTAGGGAATATTTTCGGTTTCGCAGCTTGCTGTACGAATCTTGCACAAGATCCTTGATCTTGACTCTCGCAACGTCGAAATCGGTTGGCGTTTTGACCTGACCAAGAATATCCACCAGCTGGTTGAAAGTGTTCTTGAGGAACTCGGGAATGTGTCTCTTCTTACCAGTAAGTCCCCTGATGTCGACTTTGTTGTCCGGGTGAACTCCGAGGTAGTTTTTCTTTCTAATGCTGAGAGCAACGTATCGATAGTTCTTGTCAACTTCGAGCTCCATTCCGAGTTCCTTTTTGGACCATCGAATTAGCTCGTCGAGTTTCTCCCTAGCTGGGGTGCCGAGGAAAAGTGAGTCAGTGTCCCCGTAGAACACTTCAATTCCCAGCCGCTTTGCTTCCTGAATCGTGTTGGTTATCGCATATCTTCCAACGGCCGCCGTTGACTCCGCGAGGGGAGGACAGTAGAGCGAGAATCTGTCTGAGCCGAAGACTCCGTAGCTCGCGTTCAGCACTACTTTGAGCGCGTTCTGTACGACCTGGTACCAAGTGAGCTTCTCCGGCGAGAGTCCTTTGTCCTTTGCTCGGGGTTTGTACCAGTGTATTCTGAGATCCCGGAGAGACCCTACTAGTTGGCTTTCCATTGCCTTTCTGTGTCGACAGACCCAATGATCCGTGTCAGGGATCTTGTTAGTTCGACAGTCAGCATGCCCGCAAAGAATCGTCTCGTAGCCCAAGTTCCACGTCTTGATTATGGAGGGGTATAGAGATGCGAAGTCAAGCACGGCAACATCGAAGTGGACCCCTGGGACAGGATCAACAACCATTCCGCCTTTGTACTTTTTTCCCTTGATGATCGCGGTCGTGCTAGTTGATCCTTTCTTTGCAGTGATCTCTTCCGACCGGGGAATGAGGAAACCTCGAGAACGATGTTCGCGGAACATCATACTTCTGATCCAGCCTGAGACGCCCTGGCGGGTCATGTCTTCCATGGGGAGGAAGCTTATTCGAGAGAGTGCAGTGATCAGTTTCATTACCACCTCCCCATCGAATGTTGTCAGGTTCATTGTCAGTTCTGCGTCTTGGTAACAATATGCCGCGAGTTCTGTTGGGCTTAGTCTTGATACTGACTCAGAAATATCCAGCTTGCCAGTTTCGAGAAGCGCTTCGGAAACCGCGTCTAAGGTAACCTCTCTGTATTTGTTGCTAAAAGCGTAGACTTGGATGGATCTGTTGAAGAAGAACTTGTAGAGATCGAGGTGTATTCCGTATTTGACCGTGGCCGATTCTCTTCCTAGCTCTATAGGTATCTGGTCTCTGTAGAAGCCGAGGTGGTTTAGCGCTCGATGGAACAAGTATCGGAGGTCGAAGTCGTCTCCGTTGAAGGTTAGGACGAACGGGTAGTCGTTCAGAGTGGTGAATATTGCTGACACGAGTTCCGGTTCAGAATCGTACACCTCGACTTCTATGCCGGGAAGCTCGACTGTTTCTGTGCCGGGCTGCTTGAGGAGGAGCACCCTTTTTGTGTCGTCTGACCCGCATAGGCTTGCGCAGGTGACCTTGTACTCTGCAGCAGTTGGGTCGGGGACTCTTGTTTCTATCGGGGAATAGACTTCGATGTCGAGTGCCACGCGTCTGTAGTTTGGAACTGGGTATTCGAGAAGGCGTAGCCATCTTTCCATTAGTTTACGGTACTCTTCGTCCTTCTCTTCGATTGCTTCTTTGACGGCGGGAACTTGGGCTGAGGTCCCTGGTTTTAGGTCGCCTTGTTGGATGGTGTAAGACATTCCGGGCTCAAGATGTCTGTCGTAGATGTAGTTCTCGACGTATCGGATGTCAGCTTCCCAAGCGGTAATTATGTCTCTGATGCATCCGCTGGGTCGTCCACCTATGGAAAGCGGATCTCTCGCCAGCACGATAGTCACAGGGATATCCTTGCCCTCGAGAGCGTCGAAACGTCTTGCAGGCTCGAGTCCTAACAGTCCTGGATGATTCATCAGTTCCTTGTTTTTCCTGAGATTTTCGGGAGAGTCTTTGGACAGGCAGTAGGGCGTATGGCCTGTGTTGTCGTACCAGAATTGTATCCTCTCCGTTTGAGGATCATAGAGTTTGAGGTATACTGCTCTTCTCTCGCCATCGTATCCAGCTCCAGCAAAATAAGACTGAGCCATCTCCCTTGGTGTCTCATGCTTGAACCCGAGTTGCGGCTTCGCCAGAGCCTTGGGTTTAGGGGTCTCCGGCTGAGACTTTGTTAGGTAGTGGTCAAGGCTGGACATCATATGGGGCCAAGAGCGGGAAGAGCTTATCGGTAAAAAGGTTCCTTGTTAGGAGACAAGAAATGTTCGACTCGAAACTCGTAGACAGGTTGCGACTGGCTCGCGAGGCCCTGCTTCTTGTGTCAAAGGGATGGAGTGAGAGATCTGCGGTCTCAAGAATCGCGTTATCTGATCCTCAATTACAAAGCGAGAAATCTTCAGCCCGTGCACTAGTCATTGAGGTAGTTTCGAGACTCGACTTGCTGGACAGAGCCATCCAGACAACATTTCCAGACTCCAAAATAGACAGAAAGAGCCTCGCTCTCTTTCACCTCGCGGCCCAACTAGTGCTCTCAGAGAATACTTACGCAAAAGCCGATCTTGTTCGGGCCTTGAGAAGAATATCACCTGAATTCGAAAGGCCGAGACTCGAACAGCTACTTGGATCCCTGATAGCAAACACGGCTGCCGACACTTCGAAAAACATGAACGAGACGGAGCGCGAAGGCATTCGCACACATAATCCGCCATGGTGGGTATCGTATTGCTTCTACCATTTTGGGAGAGAAACAGGTCTCAAGATCCTCTCCTCACAGACGCGTCCTCGATACATTCGCGTCAATCCTTTGAGAAATCGTGGACGAACTAGCCTTCCCGTCGAATTGAGAAGATACTCAGGTCAACTCATCGAGGCTGATTCCGGCACTTACCTACTAACCGGGTCACCCTCAGTCCTTGCGAAGTATTTCGAATTGGGTCTGTTCCAAGTACAAGACTTAGCCTCCTACCTAGCCATCAAGGCCGCATCCCCAACTCCTGGGGAGAATGTCCTGGATCTCTGCGCGGCGCCCGGTGGCAAGACAGCGACTCTGGCCCAGTTGATGAAGAATCAGGGAAGAATCATTTCGATCGACTATTCCAAGAATAGGATGGTGTCGTGGAGTAGTGAAACGGAAAGGCTCGGAGTAAAGATCGCCTCTTCTCTAATCGGAGACGCTTCGAATCTAGGCCTCAACGCGCAATTTGACCTCGTGATCGTCGACCCACCTTGCACGGGAACAGGGATTCTAGATCGAAACCCACGGATGAAATGGCACCTTTCTCCAAAACTCGTTCAAAAGTTCGCACTCCTTCAATCTAGCATGCTCCAAGAGTCCTCAAGGTACACACGTCCAGGAGGCCGCATTCTGTACTGCACTTGCAGTCTGACGCTCGAAGAGAATGAACTCGTGCTCTCAAGATTTCTGACAGAGCACCCTGACTTCGAGACTCGTCCAATTTTGGAGGATCATGGTTCGGTGGGCCTTCGAGGCCAAACCAATTGTCGACGGTTCTATCCCCACAGAGACAGGACCGCGGGCTATTTCATTGCAAGACTCGAACGTAGCACTCAAGTGTAAGAATGAGGGGACGATTAGTCTCCCGATCGAATCGAGTAGAGTTTATCGAGACTACGCTCTAGGATCCGTAGAGCCGGCTTCGGCCGACGAGGTCTGTAATTATCGGCATCAGGTCAAGTCCGCGAATTCTTCCTAGGTTTCCGCGGGCGGCTGAGGCCTCGCTTAGCTTGAGAACTCGGCTTGCAGGGACGTCTGGACCACCTATTATCACCGGGACCGGGTCGCCAGTGTGAGCTCCATATCCCACAGGTGTAGCGTGGTCAGCTGTGAGCGCCACATAGTTGAGCCCAATATCGACTTCGTCAATTATGTGACCTACGAGTGTATCCACTTCCTCTAACGTTCTGACTTTGCCTTTGAAATCGCCATCATGGCCGGAGATGTCTGGCGCCTTTACATGCACGAGGACGAAGTTCTTGTCCCTGCTTCCTTCGATGACCGCCTTTGCTTTTGCTTCGTAGTCCGTCTTGATTCCGCCAGTTGCACCCTTGACATCCATGACTTCCATGCCTGCGGCCATCGCTATGCCTTGTACCATTGGGGTTCCTGAAATGCAGCATCCTCGGAGGTCGAACATCGATTTGAAACTTGGAAGATTCGGAACTATTCCCGCTCCCCTTGTAAGGACAATATTGGCTGCTTTTTCACCATCATTCGCTCGTTCCTGGTTCAGGGGATGTTCCCGCAATACTTCGTGTGATCTTTTGACGAATTCATTAACTGCTGCAGATGTTCGCTTCGCTTCCTCGCTTCCATCAAGTGCTTTTGAAATCGCGATCTTCGCACCTTCCTCTTTCGGGTCTACGTCTGAGACCATTCTCGACAGCCTTTCACCGCGTAATACCAAGACCGCTCTGTGATCAACTGTGGCCTTGAAAATCGTCTTGATGCCGGGTACGCCATCAATCTTGATCGCATCAACCACCTTGGCAAGTTTTGAGGTTCCCTTCCTGATTCGTCCGGCGCGCCTGTCTTCGACGCGGAAATCATCATCAACGGTGGCGAAGTTGCATCGAAATGCGACATCGCCTGGGCGGAGCTCAATTCCAGCGCCCATCGCCTCTAGGGCGCCTCTTCCTGTGTAGTACTTGGCTGGGTCGTATCCAAGGAGGGCTAGATTTGCAACGTCGCTTCCCGCGCGTATACCCGGAGATATGGGGTCAAGTTGACCGACAAGACCTCCCTTGGCCAGTCGGTCCATGTTCGGAGTGTTAGCGAATTCTAGAGGTGTCTTGTAATCATGATCGATCAGGGGTCTGTCGGCCATTCCGTCAACGATTAGCAATACTGCTCTTTTGTCTGCCAATGATGGGACTTCCTGCGGACCATTTTACTGTAATACAGTTAAAACAGTTTGCCTTAGGTGCGATTACTAGCAAGTTTGATGTGGACTCACATCTATAGGCAGATGTTGCCGAATCCAGCGCGAATCCATAGTAATGCCAGGTTCGGTATCATGAGAATGGAGAGGTAAGATCCTGGAGCAGTGCGCTGTCTGCGGAATGAAAATTGTAGATACTATTGCAGGGCTTTGTGCCAGCCACGCAGAGGTTTACCGCAGGGTCAAAGATGCATATTCGTTGTGGTTCGCTGCCTATGGCAACCTGACGACCAGAGATTTTCTCAAGCGACTAATTGCACTGCCTGAAACTGGCCAGCTGGCTAGAGAGATGGCCGAGTTCCTGGTCCGCAACCCGGAGAGGTGGAAATAGATCAAGACCCTCATCGTTTGTGAGAAGCCCGACGCGGCTCAACGAGTCGCAAGCGCCCTTGACGAAGAGAATCTCCCACGGAAACTATGGTCTCAGGGCGTTCCCTATTTCGAGTGCCACACGAAAAAAGGACCTGTCATCGTCTGCTCAGCCCTTGGCCATCTATATGGAGTCGACTCCAAAGGACGATCAAGTAGACGGTCCTACCCTATCTGGGACTACCATTGGGCACCAAAACATCTAGTTGACCGCGCGTCCGCGAGATTAGCTCGATGGGTCCGTGTCATCGGATCCATCGCAAAAGGCACAGATCGCTACATCAACGCATGCGTATCACCCGACACTGGAATCCTAACGAACGAGGGCAATGTCCCAATTGCTGAACTAGAGGGGACATGGTCCGAACGAAGAGTTGTAACTCTCTCCGAAGCGTCAGCAACGACTACTGAACACCAAGTAGTTCGGTATCACCGGCTTGAACCGAGACTCCACGGAATTTCATGCTTCGAACTGAAGACTCTCTCTGGGAGGAGGATCAGGGCGACGGCGGACCACAAATTTTGGTCACGATGGGGGTGGTTAAGACTTGAAAACCTGAGACCGGGTGATAAGGTTGCTGTGTATTCAGCGCCACGATTGGACTCGCTGCATGCCAAGCACGAGGCTCTCGTGACAATTGAGGAATTGTGGTCGACACTCAATTCCTTCAGGTCCAAGCAAAGTAGGCATCCTCATAGCAAGTATCGCTACGATCCTGGTGAATACCAGGAGGTTTGCAATCTCAGAAGAGAGAAGCTAACTTATCCGGAGATAGCCACTCGAACGGGGCTGTCTCTTAGAACAGTGAGACGCTGGCTTGGAGAAGGCAAGCAACCTTTTACGGTCACTAACCCTGCGATCGAGAAACTCCGAGATATAGGACTCGCCCCTTTGTTCATGGACGACGAAAGGATACTGCCTCTCGCGCGGTTGCTTGGAGCAACTTTTGCGGACGGCTGTCTTTCGCAGTCCTCGGATCGGTGGTATTCGGTATGTTTCATTGTTTCGTGCGAGAGATCAGGGGGTGCAGATGAAGTCGCTAGAGATCTTGAGAAACTTGGTTTCCGTTGTTCGCGACATACGGTTACAAGAACAGGTCGAATTAACGGAAGGTCATTCGTACAGGAGACTGAACAAGTAAGATGTTCATCCCTCGCACTGTGGTTGCTACTCAAGACTCTCGGTGCTCCATCTGGCTCAAAAACCGACATGGCATTTCAGATCCCGGCATGGATAATACAAGCTCCGAAAAGAGTACAGTACGAGTTTCTCTCTACCTACCTCGGAGGAGATATGTCTGTGACGAGAAGTAGTCGAGCGCACCCGAGGTCCTTCAATGCCTGCGAGGTGAGTTTCAACAAAAGGGAGGATTTGGCAGACAATGGGAGGACACTGGCGGTTCAGATAGCGTTGATTCTGACAGGGTTTGGAGTACGAACTACTCGTATCCAGGTATCCCCCTCAAGAGTGCAAAGGCTGGATGGTCGGAAGAGCGTCACCGTAAGAATCGCTTTTTCGAACAGCAATGCGAGCATGGAGAACCTACTCCGTAAGGTGCCGGTCCAATATTGTCCGAGGAAGAGGATTCGAGGGGACCTAGTTGCCCAGTACACGGCGCTGAAGATGCGATTGGGCTCCAGGCGAACTATCCCATTTCATGATTGGGCAGATTCGGCGAAGGAAGGACTCGATAATACTCTGCTCCAATGGGATCGTGTCGAAAGATTAGTTTCTGTAGACTGCGATGATGTTCGCGATCTAACAGTTGATTCTGCCCACACGTATGTTGCCAATGAATTCTTGACACATAATTGCGATTATGACATTGAAGGGTCTGTCATCGGCAACACGATTCTGCAATACGCCTGTAACCGTGCCCACACCAAGGCGCTTAGAATGAAATTCAGTACGATGACCGAGAAAGAACTCCGATTCGGTTTCCAAAAGCTAGATTCGAAGCCAGAAATTCCCTTAGTAGATGCTGGAAAGTGTCGACATGAGCTTGATTGGCTTTACGGCATTAATCTCTCGCGGTTGCTAACCGAATCCGCATTAAGACAGGGGAGAGGTTATGCGACTCTCAGTACCGGGAGAGTGCAAGGCCCAACTCTCGGTTTCGTCGTAGAACGAGAGGAGGAGATATCGTATTTTGTTCCGTCTCCATTTTGGACAATAGATGCGACAATCGCTCACAACGGCAAAACCCACAGTTTGGAATACGAAATAGACAAGATCGCTTCTCAAGCTGAAGCCAAGGGCATTTGCGACGAGTGTAGAGGTGCTCTACTCGATGTAAAAGCGGTAGAATCTCGCGAGATTCATCAGTATTCTCCTCACCCGTTTGACTTGTCAAGCCTTCAGTCCGAGGCCTATCGACACTTTGGCTACTCTCCCGCGAGAACCCTTGCCTTCGCTGAGAGATTGTACCTCGACGCGCTCATCTCATACCCAAGGACGTCTAGCCAGAAACTCCCCCCCGATATTGGGTACCGAGAAATCTTGAGTGGAATCGCATCCTACGCAGAATATCGACCTTTGGTCGCCACCCTCATGACTCGCGGTGATCTTCGTCCGAACAATGGTCCCAAAGATGATCCCGCTCATCCTGCAATCTTCCCCACAGGCGAATCTCCCAAACGACCCTTGTCGGGCGGAGAAGCCAAATTATACGATCTCATTTCGCGACGCTTCATGGCGACGTTTGCTGACGCCAGCCTCAAGACGAGTTCCCGAATAATTCTCAACCACAACAATCACAGATTCCTTCTCTCAGGTTCCAACTTCGTTACACTGGGTTGGTTCGAGTTCTACCGTCCGTACGCATTCGATGATTCAAGACCGCTACCTGACTTGAGAGTTGGCGACAAAGCAACGGTTCAGGACATCAAATCTGTCGAGAGGTTCACACAACCGCCTCACCGTTACAACCCTAGTAGTCTGCTAAAGAAAATGGAAGATGCCAACATCGGTACAAAGGCTACCAGGGCAGGCATAATCGACCTTCTCTATGCGCGAGGATATGTTAGGGAAGAACGGATGAGGGCGAGCGAACTCGCTGACAAAGTGACTGATACACTTTCAACGTACTGCCCCTTGATTATCGACCCGTCCTTCACGGCGAATCTGGAGAACTTAATGGAAGAAATCCAGAATGGAACCGCGTCCAGACGTGGCGTCTTAGTGGAAGGGCTGGAGCATCTTCGACCAATAATGCTCTCGCTGGCAGAAAACGAACAGGAGATCGGTTCACAACTCTCAGATGTCATAGTCGCACAGAAAGTAGCGGACGTTACCTTTGACACTCCCTGCCCGAAATGCGGGCTGAAACTTGCTGTCGTTCGCAATCGTGGAACTGGCAAGCGATTCATCGGGTGCAACGGCAAATGGCAAGTTGGATGCAATTTTACTCTCCCATTGCCTCAATTCGGCAATCTCACCCTCCTGACCCGCCATTGCAATGGCTGTGGATTTCAAATGGTCCAAGCCCGATCAAGAGGGCGCCGGCCGCTAGTGTCTTGTCCACGTTGCTATGCGACGAAAGCCGGAGGAACGAAACTAGGCTTTAGCATGAATAGAATTCCGTCAGAGACATTGAGGGAATTTCCGTCGGCTACTTGAAGCTCCGCCTCTTGTCTAGAACGAGAAGGAAGGTCAATGATGCGAAGAACATCAAAATCACAAGCGACACGATGTAGGCAAGCGCGGCGCTGCTTGAGGCTACGCCTGGGTATTGGAGGGCGGTCATCAAAGCGAATGCAGGGGCTACTATCTGAAGAGGAAAGAGAGCGAGCCCGACCCATAGACCCCATCTCGTCACACGCATTATTCCTAAAGAGCCGATAATCGACAATGCTCCGATAATATACAATGGGTAAAGTGTCGTGTCCTGTACTACTAGGGGATAGATGAGATAGTACGCGCCAGAGGCGGCGTAGAAGAACGACGAGAAAGAGAGACCAACCGGGCGTACAGTTCCAGCGGAAATCGCCTCGTCCTTTGACTCTTGCTTGGCTTCTTGCTTAGGCATCGTAGTGTTCGAACGCCGGGTCAGCATCTTCCCCAATAAGCTTTACAACAGCTGCTCCTAGCGCTGTCGAGAGATTTGAGCCGAGCGAAGCTATACCTGTCAACCAGGGTCCCATTCACCGGGATATCGTCGACCTATGACAAGTCCCACTTCGTTTTTTTCGGTGTTCCCTATGACAAGACTAGCACCTACAAGGCTGGATCAAGGTTTGCGCCCGGAGCTATCCGAGATGTCTCCGCTAACATGGAACTCTACAGTGTTCGGTCAGAAGTGGATCTAGAGAAAGTCGCAGTTCATGACTGGGGAGATGTTGATGTCGTGGAGGACCTTGTCGAAACTCTCGCTAGAGTCAAGACTGTCTGTTCTGAGCTGTTGGAAGCAAAGAAGATTCCTGTCATGGCTGGAGGAGAGCACTCCATAACAAAGGCAGCGGCGGATGCTCTGCCCAAAGACACGGGGCTATTGAGCTTTGATGCTCATCTTGACCTTCGGGACGAGTTTCTGGGAGAGAAACTGTCTCACGCTACGTTCATGCGGAGAGTGTCCGAGCTGCTTGGCCCGGATCACATCATGGAAATCGGAATACGCGCTTTCTCCAAGCCCGAGTTGGATTTCACAAGAAAATCCGGAGTTACGATGATTACTCCACAAGACTTGAGGAAGACAGGAATTCCGAAAACAGTTCAGAGAATCAGAGGATTCCTGTCCCAATTTTCGCACAGCTATGTGACGGTGGATATCGACGTTCTGGATCCGGCGTTTGCTCCGGGCGTTGGAAATCCTGAGCCGGATGGGCTTTCGACAGACGAGCTTCTTACACTCGTTGATGCTTCAATGAGTAGGAACACTGTTGGGTTGGATCTTGTCGAAGTGTCTCCACAGTTGGATTCGGGCCAAACGGCCGCGGTCGGTGTAAAGGTCATATTCGAGGCTATCGCTGCCCTGTCACGGCGGAGCAATAAGACGTGAAACTGGACAACTACATCACAGCGGCCACCGCTCGAGTCAAAAGCGACAAGAACGTACCAAGAGCCAAGTTTGAAAAGCTCAAGGCCGTCGCCGAGAAAAAACTCTTAGACACAAAAGCGGCAAGTTCAAAGGCCGACCTCAACGGCGTTACAGTCGAGTTCCACGGAAACAGCAAACATCAGATTGACTTTTGGAAACTAAACTGGAAGAAAGCTCCTGATTCCTCCCACGCCGACGCGAAGATCTATTCAGCATACGGGGTTGAGGGACACGAGCCTGCCGCCTACTACTGCCCGGACACGCACGAATCAGTCTTCTTCAACACGGAATACTACGGACAGTGCAAGAGCTGGGCCCTGGGTATGGCTGCCGCGATCATGGAGGAGAAACGGAATACCCACTCGATACACGGGGCTTGCGTCGACGTCTCGGGCAGAGGAGTCATAATCGTTGCTCCAACAGGTACTGGCAAGACGACTCAAGCCTTCAAACTGATGGAGCTTCCAGGAGGAAGAATCGTTGGAGACGACTGGGTCTACATAGACCACAATGAAGGAGAACAACTCAGCCACCTGATTGGGAGGCAACCTGAGAAGAGTCTCTACATGAGAACAGAGACTCAGATGAGCAAGACGTGGCTTCGAAAGATCTTCGACGAGAGCAAATGCGAGAACGTCACCGCAAAGAAAGAGAATTGCGAGTTCACACAGGGTCCAACAGGTTGCAAACTAACAAACGGCAAATGCGTGTTCGATGAAGGGCTGCATTGGTGCTACTACGCTTTCGGAAACAGCAGAGCTTTGGTCCCTCGAGAAAAAGTGTTCGGGGCGGGGAAGGTTACCGATCAGGCGAAAATCAGGCTCTTGGTTCTATTACGAAGAGACGATAAGAGTCCTCCAGAAGTCCATTTGGACGCTGACGAGGCGATAAAGATACTCATGAAGGGAGAGTACATGGTACGCCCTGGTGCCGGGCCGAAAGAGATGTGGGGGAAACTTGCCAGCGAACCTTGGTACAACCCCTACTTGCTTCTCTTAGACCATGCTCGCCAAGAACAATTCTTCCGGCGAATGATTTCCAAGTTCCACGTCAAATGTTTGCTCCTAAACACAGGCGTCGACAACATAGAAGGAACTCACAAACGAATTATTTCTATGCTCGAGAGCACCTAGGATCGAATTCGTACTCAAAAACGTTAAGACACCCTCGGGGAAGTCGTAGCATATGCTTCCGAAACGTTCAGGTGCAATCGCAAAGAAACGAAAAAGGTACTACTACTATGCTGGAAAAGAGGCCAAAGCAAAGAAAGTTGTAAAGAAAAAGCCAAAGCCAAAGAAGCCTGCGAAAAAGTTAGCGCGAAAACCAAGAAAGCAATAGCCCCTTCAGCTCAAGGCGAAACCTGGAAGAAAGCGAGAGTCAGTCACAAGGTCCATAGAACGGACGCCGAACCTATCCAACGGTGCAACAAGGCGATTTACTAACCCGTTGAGGGAATGCGGCAGTCTAATCAGTCTCATGGCTCCGCCCGCGACCCACTCGTCCATCAAGAAGCCTCTACGAACTAGACAGCGGATCAACTTGAGCCGTTGCCTTTGTGTCCAGAAGAACGTGTCTTCATCCAGAACATGAATGTGGAACCCTCTCCCAGAATAGACCAGCCGAAGTTCTCCGAAAGAACCAGACAGTTCATCCATCAATTCGAGGGCCTGTTCTTGTGCCAATTGGAGTTCTAATCTGCAAAAGGACAGTCCTTGCCGTTTGCTCAGTTTCTTCTCAAGGTTGCCGTGTATTGGACAATCGAAATTCTCGGGATCAATATCAAAAGCTAGTTGTTGACCAAACGATTTGCCTAGTTCTTCGATTTTGCCTGGGCCACGTCTGGCTTCTTCCCAGTTTCCGTATACGTTCCTGTCGTAATATACTGATTCAGGCCGGAATTCTACACAATATCGTCGGAGATCCTCTAACCCCTTGTATTCATCAATGAGAATTGTTCGGGATCTATCCTTTCGATATTCAGCCGGGAAGATTTTTGTGTGCCGTCCGATAACAACCGCGAAGACTACTGGTCCTGACCAGCCTCGAAACCATTTTTGCACGAGATCTGTCTTGAACTCTCGCCGGTAAAATTCGTATCTCTCTTGAACCGTTGCGGGGCGCATTTGGCCCGGGAATCGGTACCGCGACCTCATCGTCTACGCTGCTTCGACCGTAGTATTTTCGGTAACCTTCTTCAGTTGAGCCCGATACATCTCTACTATTTCATCCGTTGTGGTGCTGTCTTCAGCTGATTTGTCCTCACGATATTTTCCAGTAAACCGTGGAAACCTCACCGCCAAACCTGCCCCCGGCCTGATACTATTCATTCCACAGGTGTGTATTGGGCTCAGCGTGATCTCTGCGCCAACTATTTCGAGGACGAGTCCCGCGACGAACCATACGTCTGCCTCGATCTTGGAATCTAACCTCGAGTGCCGATGATCCACACTATATTTCTCAAGAAGTTTGGGCAATTTGTCTAGGTCTTCATCGGTAAATCCGGAACCACATTTGCACACTGTTCTGAATAAGTCGTTGCGCTTGTCATAGGCTGCAAGAAGCAGGGCGCCGTAAGTTCCACCTCGCCGTCCTTTGCCTGCGAACGCTCCTACTACGGCTAGGTCGACGCTGTCTTGCATTTCCGATTTGTAGTCGCGCTTATACTTGATCCAGGTCCATCCCCTTGCTCCGGCCTTGTAAGTAGAGTCACGGCCAATTGATTTGATCATCAAGCCTTCACAACCGTCGGCGACTGCCTCCTGCATGAAATCATCTAACTGTTCGGGGTCATTGCAAATTTTCTGTTGAGAAAGGTCGAGTCTTTCATTCTTTGGGATCAGCTCTCGAAGCCGTTCGCGTCTTTCGAGATAAGGCCGGTCAGTATAGTCAATTGTGTCAGCGTACAGTAGATCAAAAGGAAAGAAAGCAACCGGTATGTCCTGAATCGTTTTTTCAAGGTCGTATTTTCTGCCTCTACGTTGCGAGATTAACTGGAATGGTAGAAGCTCACCTGTTGCCGGGTCAACTGGAACTGCTTCTCCTTCAAGGATAATCGCGATTCCTTCTAGATTCTCCTTGAGTAATTGTTGCACATCTGGAAATTGGTCGGTAATGTTTTCAAGGCGTCTGGAGAAGAGCGTTGTCCCGTTAGAGGAGACGTGCGCTTGAATCCTTAGGCCGTCGTACTTGTACTCGGCTGCACATTCCCCGTTCATCTTCTCGAGAATTGCTTTCGCTTCGGAGAGTCGTTCCGCGAGCATCGGTCGAATAGGCCTACCAACAGTAACCTTGAGGGATTCAATTGCTTTCATTCCTCCAGTAGCGAGAGTTCTAGCAACGTAGCCAAGGTCCGATGAGCGATTGTAGGCGCGCTCTAGAGTGAGCCTTGACTCTTTTCCACCTCCGAGGGAAATCGCGAGAGCGTCAAGGAGGGTCATGTCGGCGACTCCAAGCCGGAGACGACCTAGAGCCATTCTAGTGATGTATTTCGCCTCGGTAGGAGAAGCCTTTCCCAAGAGGGTTGTCAAATGTCTGACTTTAGAGTCAATGGAGCCTTGGCCTACCTCATGTGCTATCGTGTCGAAAACATTGTAGACCTCCTCGACAGTGGGGGCCTTTCTCTGAAAGGACACCTGGGTCCTGTCTTTGAGGAGTTGCTCAGCAACTGTTCCTAGATCGCCCAACTTCTTGTAGAGGGTTGCAGCCTTCGACTCCGCTTGTCCGGTAACTCTCGTCAGCGCGCGAAAGAGGAGCTTCTCTGCTACTCCTAGCTCAATGCCGAGAAAATCTGGATAGAGCTTTCCCTGAGTTAGGTAAACCACTTTATCGATAATTGAGCGCGGTGTAGCATCTATGAGTTCGACAAGAAGGCGGGTTATCTCCAGCCGTTTCGTGGTCGCTTCGATCTTAGTGTACGTTTCGACTATCCGCGAATAGAGCAAGATGTAGAAGCAGCTCGGTAGAAGATGATTGCCAGATGCTCTTAATTGGTTACTTGTGTTCCGGTAGAACCTTTGATTGCTCTTTCCAGATCGCCGAGGCTAGCTATCACCGATCTTTTTCCGCCGTTCCGGAGGAACCTAATCGCCGCTTCCACTTTTGGCCCCATGCTTCCCGCTGCGAAGGACCCCTTTTTAGCGTACATCTCAAGTTCATGGCGACTGATCTTTGACAGTAATTGCTGGTCTTTCTTACCGTAATTGACGTAGACGCCTTGAACATCAGTAAGAATGACCAAGTTTTCCGCGTGAATCGAGGTGGCCAATCTCTCCGCGGCTAGGTCCTTGTCGATTACGGCCTCTACTCCCTTCAGCTGGTTGCCTTGTCTTATGACCGGTACTCCTCCCCCTCCGCACGCAATTACCACTGACTCCTCGTCGACCAGAACCCGGATTGCTTCATCTTCTATGACGGCTTTAGGGTCCGGTGACGGTACGAATCTTCTGTATCCTCGGCCTGAGTCCTCTTCGATAACGAGGTCCCTCCTTTCTTGCAGTAAGGCATCTCTCTGCTCTCTTGTGTAGAATGGCCCAATAGGCTTTGAAGGGTGCTGAAACGCGGGGTCGTTCTGCTCAACTAGGACCTGTGTGACAACCGTTGCAACTGCTTTGCTCGTTCGACGCTTGGATAGTTCGTCTTGAAGAGATTGTTGAATGATGTAACCGAGGAATCCTTGGGTTTCTGCTCCACAAGCGTGGAGGGGCAAAGGAGGTACTTTCGTTCGACCCATCTCATGTCTTATGACGGTTGCACCTATCTGGGGGCCGTTTCCGTGGACAATGACAATTCTAAGACCTTGTTCTACGAGGGTCGCTATCTGAGTCGCTGTGAATCTCACGTTTTCATATTGTTCTTCGAATGTCCCCTCTTGATTGCGTTGAAGAATGGCGTTCCCGCCAAGGGCGAGGACTGTTATTGGAGTCTGATGTGGCAAGCTCGTTTTGTCTCTTCGAGGGACCGTGCGGGAAGGCGAGGTCCCTTTTGTCTCTAACGTCTCCGCTCCGAAGCAAGACTCGGAATGCGCTAGTGCCCTCCAAGTCACAAACAACCCCTATTCTTTGCCGAGAGATTTGGCGCCCTTAAAGGCGAGCTGTGATTGCCTTCTGCGCTTGCTGAGGCATTTGGATTTGGTCGGGTATGCCATATGATTGCGATTATTCAATTGACAGATCGTGACTGCTGACATGGAGGCGTCCCCACAAAACCACGCTCGAAGCGTAAAGCGGTACTATGTCGTGGGTGAATTCTACGACTGGGTAACCGATCCTAAGGCTCTGGAACGAATATTCCATTGGGGAAGATCCACCGTTGCTAAGAGGTTGATTCGAAGGCTAGGCAGATCACAGTTCGCGCTGGATATCGGCTGCGGGACCGGTTTGATTACGAGGTACATTCGGTCTTCGCGAATCGTTGGCGTTGATATCAATCGATGGAACCTTCTCAGGGCAAAGAGACGGATTCCGGACGCCGATTTTGTCCAATGCGATGTCGAGCACATGCCGCTCCGAAATGGTCTAGCTGATTTTGCGGTCTGCACAGAAGTGGTCGAGCATCTCTATCTCCCTGCCCGTGGTCTCGGGGAAATCGCAAGAGTAATGCGACCTAACGGTACTTTCATCGGTTCGGTTCCGAGCAGCAATCCCTTGTGGAGATTCCGTAATATTCTAAGTGTGACTCATCCGCAATCCGAACCCTTTCACAATAATTTCTCGAAGCCTCAACTGAAAGCATTGCTGTCTAGGTTCTTTGCTCATACGAATTTGTTCTACGAGAATCTGCTGATGAACCTCTTCTTCATGGCGCGGGGACCTGAATCCAACCTTAGCGAGGCCTAAACCCCAAAGCCTGCTGGTTGTTAAATAGCAGTGTTTTCTCCCAAGCGCCACAATACCAATGTACCCTTACCCTGGATGGCGGCGAGTGATCTTCGTCGCAGTGCTCGTCGTCGTGCTCGTCATTGCCTTGGCCCCCTCGATCACCCAGGGCACCATCAAGGTCCACATCTACGGATTAACTAACCGCGGGGTCGTTGACCATCTGTATGTCAAATTCTCGAACTTACAACTCCACACTTACGGTTTCGGATCCAATGTAGGATGGGTCAACGTTACTGAGACTACCCCGATCATCGATCTTATCCCTGTTACCGCTCAGTTTTTGCCACAGATCGTGGCTTCTGCCCAGATAACTTCAGGCAAATACGATGCAATCAAATTATTCATGACAAATTCGACCGCGCTAATAGGCTCCACTCACGTGTCCCTGTCAAATACGCCGACACTGAGTGCAAATTTCGCGTTACCTATCACTCCGAACGGCTTTGGAGACATTCTGTTGCTGGTAAGCTTCGATGAGTCCCTTGTCTTGGCAAATCCGGCTGCCCTATCGGTCCAAGTTGTACAGACATCAGTCGTGTGAAACGGCTACCGAAACCATCAAATTCGACCCTCGAATAAGCGATTTGCATGTGCGTGATTGGCAAGAACCAACTGGTTAGCCTGATCAAGGCTCACAAGTGCATTCATCCATTTGACTATGGGCTTCTTGACGGAGACGGTTATGTTCTCACGGTGAAGGAGGAGAGGACTCTCCATTATCTGGAACACCAGAACCTTGTCTCCAACGAGATTGTGTTTACTCCTCCGGAGTTTGTTGCGCATCTCACCGCCAAGAGTAAGTATGGCAGAATGGGGCTTTCGTTTCTGAACGCCGCAAAAGTCCACAGCGGCTTCATAGGTCGTCTCGCCCTCGAACTGGTCAACCTCAGCAACGAGCGACAACCAATAACAATCAAGAGGGGTGATCCTCTAATGCACATCGAGTTCATGAAGCGCGAAGGAGAAGCCTCCCCATACAACGGAGGCTACATGTTCCAATTCATGAGCGAAGACGAGATTGGGGAATACATGTCGATCCTTGCGAGAGATTTCAAGACCTTGTTCCCCAAAGAGTACCTTACAAAGGCGGCTCAAGCGCGGGTTGCGCTAGTTACTCATATCTAGCCGGCTCCATTGTCGAATAAACTGGAGCTATTGTCCACGGCCAGCTGGGATCCGCATAGGCCGGATCTCAGGACTTGGAGGAAATTTCGTCCAAGAGCCGCTTTAGCTTGGGATCTTTGATTGCTGCCATAGAGGACTCGTAGAATTCCTTCAGCTTCGCTGCTTCGATCCCTCCCCTGGCATATTCGTTCGCCTGGAGTGCCATCTCCAGCTTATCGAGTTCGTGAACCAGCTGGGCTTCCTTACTCCTTTCGTTCTCCAGCTCCGACCACAGTTCTCGGTAAGCTCGCTGATTCTCCCGTGGAAAGTGCGAAAGGAGTTGTTCTCGGGCCGAGATTTTCTGAGTTCTAACGATATTTTCTCCCCTCAACTCTTTATCCTGAGGAGTGAGATCCCCTGTAATTGCTTCTTCCAGGTCGTGCAATAGCGCAAGCTTTAGCAATCTTTCTACGTTGTATCCTCGTCGTTCACCTTCGAATAAACATAGAAGCGACAGTGCAAAAGAATGATCGGCGACCGACTCATTTCTTTGAAGACGAAGCTTCTTGAGCCACCCTCTGCGCGGTTCAGATTTCAATCTTGCAGCGAATTCCCAAAACTGGACAAGCGGGTCCAAGCCTATTTCCACTCGAGTGGTGGATGTCACCACAATGCCTAAAAACCCTTCATGATGCAAATACGTCGACTATTCGACCCGTCAAGGCCTAGTGAATTGGTTAAGAAAATCCTAACTAGATTCGCTGTTGCAAAGAAGCCCGCTCGATCTGAGGGTACGCAATATAGGTCTCCTCGAATTTATCTGCCTACAAAGTTGACTGATGATTCTAGCTTTCCATTCAGAGAGGGAGATATTCTCAGCATCCGGGTTGACGGGCGCAGGTTGATCGTTCAGAGGGCTCAGAAAAGCATTCAACGGTCGTTTGAGGGTGGAGATACTCGGCAGAAACCATAATATCCGCGCAAAGCTGTTCTGCCCGTGCGTTGCAAGTCGAATGTTAAGAGTGACCGTACAGATTACGAATCTAGCAGGCGAACGTTTCTGGGGTCAGGAGTCCCAATTACCGCCTCAAGTCCAGGTTGCGGTTAACATCAATGTCGTCGGATTGGACTCGAAGAACGAGTCCACGGCCGACGCTCCCTTTGTTTTCACAGTGAATTACAATCCATCGATCGCACAGCTTAGCGTTAAAGGTCGGGCCCAAGTGTCCGGGGAAAAAGAAGAGATCTCTAAGATGATGGATGAGCATAAACAGAACAGGCCGCCTCCTGTAGCGATAATTCAGGCTGTATCGAGCATTGCAATGGCTGAGGCAATTCTATTGTCGAAGAGTCTGGGGATTCCGCCACCGCTTCCCCCTATAGGCCTGCCGCCAGAACAAATGCACGCGCAGCAACAGCAAGGCCCGAGAAAATCTGAGCCACGCTACACTACGTAATTATTTGAACCATCCAAAATTTTGGAGGTGTGTGATATCTCCAAAAAATTGGATGGGCAGTCCTGTCTCATAGAAGCGGAATACCTTCTTCGGCTAGCACAGTCTGCACTATAGCTCGCCTCCTATCCAATGCCGTTGCGGGCACGTATCTCGCGATAACACCCAGCGGTGTCCGGTCATGCCTCTCAATATCGTAGAACTCGAACTGGTTCAAGGGCTGTCCAGATATCGGAACGCCAAGCCTCTTCGCCATTATTCCATGAAACCAGTGTCGTATGCGATGCGGATGGGCGCAAGCCCAATCTTCGATTCCAATCATTCTCGCGTACTTGTGCATCAGATTGTTGGGGGTCTGATGACTGATCTGAAACACCTTTCCACTTCTTCGTGGTCCGACGAACTCCTTTAGTCGACTCAACAAGACGGGCGATATTGGGATCGATTCCCACGCTTTCCTCCATGGCTTATCAGAGGTTGGCGCGTATCCCTTTCCGGTTATCCAGACATATCCATCATTCCACTTGATGTCCTCAATCATGATACCTGGCAGGTGGTTTCCTTTCTGATCTCCCCCTATCGCCTCTGCTCTTCTAAGCCCGTAATCAATGTAGAAGCCAAAGAGACAGAAGTGCTCTAGGTTCTCCTTCTCGGTAATCGTGAGGATTTGGGCGAGGTTACGGCTCGTAAGATCGATCTCATGCTTAATCTCGTTCTTTTTCAATTTTCTCCAAGCGTTTGCATCGCAAGCCTTCGAGTATGATGTGAGATCAGGTTCGACAACGCTTTGGATTTTCGGTATTTCGCGGGAAAGTATTTCCACCTGTCAGA